>Ga0310695_10004068_pt1 | contig 27551 bp, 18 predicted proteins | sample RumenRJG_04DNA_FD_203882 | JGI IMG/M metagenome (GOLD analysis project Ga0310695, IMG submission 203882) | Bovine rumen microbial communities from Lethbridge, Alberta, Canada - RJG_04 (v2) (version 2) | ecosystem: Host-associated > Mammals > Digestive system > Stomach > Rumen | place: Canada... | reverse complement strand
CTCGGACGCCGTGAAGCAGTCGTTCCGCCGGCTGTGGCACCTGTATGACACCGCGCCGCACGGAACGATCGAGCGCCGGCTGACGCTGCGCCACGCGGCGATGTGCCTGCTGATCGATCTGGTCGAATCGTCGTCGGAGAAGAAGGCCGATACGTCGTCCGTCCGCTTCGAGGCGCTGGTCGAGGAGATGCGGCGCGATCCGTCGCGCGCCTGCAATCTGGACGAGCTGGCCGGCCGCGCCGCGATGTCGGTCGCGAAGCTCACCGTCTGCTTCCGCCGTCACACGGGTCTGCCGCCGCATGCGTTCCTCATGTTCTGCCGCATCGCGAAGGCGAAGGAGCTCCTGACCGGCACGGACCGGAGCATCGGGTCGATCGCCCGCGAGCTGGGCTATTCGTCGGCGCAGCATTTCGCGACGCAGTTCCGCCGCGAGACCGGCCAGGCGCCGTACGAATGGCGGAAGACGCACGCCTGACGCCGCCGCGCGGCGGCGCGGCCGGGCGTGTTCGTTTTCTGATGATTGTAAGATTATGTACCTTTTTCTCTCGCCGTTGTGCTACAATGTTCGACAACGGAGGGGAGTATGAACTTAAACAGAAGAGAGTTTCTGGCTATGGGCGCGAGCGCCGCCGTCGCGGGCGGCCTGGCCGAAGAGCTGGAGGGCCTGCGGCCGGCCGCCGCGTCGTTTCGCGTGCCGGAGGGCCGGGAGTTTGAAGGCATGGCGGGCGCGTACGCCGCGCTGGTGACGCCCTATCGGGAAGACGGATCGCTCAACGAGGAGATGATCGAGCGGCTGGTCGAGTTCGGCCTGGCGAACGGGCTCAGGGGCTTCTACCTGACGGGTTCGACGGGCGAAGGATTCCTGCTGTCGGCGGACGAGCGCGTGCGCGTGTACGAACGCGCGGTGAAGGCCGCCCGCGGCCGCGCCAAGCTGATCGCGCACGTCGGCTGCGTGTCGACGGACGAGGCCGTGAGCCTCGCGCGCCGCGCGGCGAAGGCGGGCGTGGACTGGGTCTCGTCCGTGGCGCCCGTCTACTTCGGGCAGAACTTCGACGCCGCCTTCGCGCACTACCGCGCGATCGCCGGCGCGACGGACCTGCCGTTCATGATCTACTCCGTCGGCGCGCAGGTCGTGCCGGACCGCGACGTGCGGTTCTTCGAGATTCCGAACGTCAAGGGCATGAAGTACACCGGCTACGCCTACTGGACCGTCAAAGAGCTCCGGCGCCGTCTGCCCAAGCCTGCGATCTTCTTCGCCGGCGCCGACGAGCAGGAGCTCTGCGCATTCGCCTACGGCGACACATTCAGCGGCTGCATCGGCACGACGGACAACATGATCCCCGCGCACCACGCGCGCATCTGCTCGCTCGCCGCCGAAGGGCGTTTCGCCGAGGCGCAGCCGCTGATGGACGACGTTGTGCGGTTCGTCGATCTGGTCGTCTCCGCGCCGAACGCCTCCTACTGGAAGAGCGTCATGCGCTACATCGGGCTTGACTGCGGGCCCGCGCGCGCGCCCGCCGGCCAGCCCCTGAGCGAGGCGGACTATCAGGCGTACGCCGCGAAGATCGACGCGCTCGGCTTTATCGAAAGGAGAGACAATGCCTAGATGCGGATTCGCGCTCGCGCTCGCGCTTGCGTTCGCGGGACTTCCCGCACGGCCGGTCGCCGCGACGGACGCGTGTCCTTCCGTCGTCGTCGCGCCCGTGGCCGAGGCGGCGCGGCTCTTCGCGCTCAATCCGCACCTTGAAAAGGCGTTCGCGTTTCTGGACCGTCCCGATCTGAACACCCTTGCGCCGGGCCGCTACGAGATCGACGGCTCGAACTGCTGGGCGAATGTGTTCGACGCCACGCTCAAGCCGTGGACCGACGACAATCTCTTCGAGGCGCATCATGCGTACATCGACGTGCATGTGCCGCTGTCCGGGCCGGAAACGCTGGGGTCGATGATTCCGCCGCGGGAAACGGCGCAGCGCTTCCTGCCGGACCGCGACATCGTCCTGTGGCGCGCCGCCGGCGAGCGCCTCGACGTCCAGCCGGGCGAATTCGCGGCTTTCTTCCCGCCGGACGGCGGTCACGCGCCCGGCCTGACCGACGGCGCGCCGCGCACGATCCGCAAGGTCGTGCTGAAAGTGCTGGCCAGTCCCGCGGCCGGTGTCGTCCGGACGCTCGACCTGCCGCCCGGCCCCGGCAACCCGCGCAACAGCGAAGGCGCGTTCCTGCCGCTCAAGGACGGGCGGATCCTGTTCGCGTACTCGCGCTACTGCGGCGAATCCAAGTCGGACCACGCCGCCGCCGAGATCGCCGCGCGGTATTCGTCCGACAACGGCGCCACCTGGTCCGACACGGACGAGATCATCGTCCGCAATCCGGGCGGGATGAACGTGATGAGCGTCAGCCTCCTGCGGCTCAAGAGCGGCGAGATCGCGCTTTTCTATCTCGTCAAGAATTCGCTCACCGACTGCCGTCCCGTCCTGCGCCGCTCGTTCGACGAAGGGCGCACCTGGAGCGAGCCGGTCGCGTGCATCACCGACGAGATCGCCTACTACGTCCTCAACAACGACCGCGTCATCCAGCTGCGCGACGGACGGCTCCTCTTCGCCGTGTCGAAGCACACGTTCCCGGACGGCCAGTTCGACAACACCGGCACCGTCCTGACGTATTCGTCCGACGACAACGGCGCGACGTGGCGACGCGGCGGCGGCGTTCTCACCGTGCGCGGCGCGGACGGCCGCACCTTTGCCGCCCAGGAGCCGGGCGTCGTGGAATGCACGGACGGGAGCGTGCTCCTCTGGATCCGCACGAACGCCGGCTGCCAGTATTTCAGCCGTTCGACCGACCGCGGCGACACGTGGAGCGAACCTGCGCCCTCGCCGCTCGTCTCGCCGCTGTCCCCGGCGAGCATCAAGCGTCTGCCGACGGGCGATCTGCTGGCGCTCTGGAACGATCACGGCGCGCGCCCCGAGATGAAAACGCACCGTCCGACGGAACACGTGTGGGCGAACGGCTGGCGCTCGCCGCTCGCCGCCGCGCTCTCCTCCGACGATGGGCGCACCTGGCACGGCGTCAAGATGGTCGAGGACGATCCGAACGGCTGGTTCTGCTACACGGCGATCCAGCCGCTGGACGACGGAACGGTGCTGCTCGGCTACTGCGCCTACGACATGCTCGCGCACGCGCGTCTCGTCAAGATTCCGCTCGACTGGTTCTACGGCCATTCCGCGCTGTCGCGCCGCGCCGCCGCCGACGGGCTCGTGCTGCTCAAGAACAACGGCGCGCTGCCGCTCGCGCCCGGTTCGACCCTTGCGCTGTTCGGCGCGACGGACGGCCTGAAGCCGGGCGGAGGTGGCTCGTCCGGCGTCAACGCCGTCCGCCGCGTCATGCTGACGGACGGGCTCGCCGAAGCCGGTTTCACGATCGACCCCGCCTGCCGCGGAACGGCCGTGTTCGTCGTTGTCCGCGACGCGCTGGAGGGCGAAGATTCCCCGGACGACGCCTATGCGTTCACGGACGCCGAGCGCGCCGCGCTCGCGGAGATCAAGGCCGCCGGCTTCAAGCGCATCATCGCGCTCTGCGGCGGTGGTCACGTCTTCAATCTGAAACCGCTGGCGGACGACGCGGCCGTGGACGCCATTCTCTGGGCGTGGTACCCCGGCGGCGAGGGCGGCGCGGCGATCGGCGACGTCCTTTCGGGCAAGGTCAACCCGTCGGGCCGTCTGGCGGAGACGATCGCCGAACGGGTCGACGACTATCCGACGCACCGCGGCTGGCGGGAGTCGCGCTGGTACGTGCCGTACGAGGAAGGCATCTTCGTCGGCTACCGCTATTTCGAGACGATTCCCGGCGCGGCGGACAAGGTGGTCTATCCGTTCGGGCACGGGCTGAGCTACACGACGTGGGGAGTTGAGAGTGGAGAGTTGAGAGTGGAGAATGAGGGGAAGGGCGTTGAGAATGGAAAGGTGAGCGTGGCGGTGCGCGTGACGAATACGGGCACGGTCGTGGGGAAGCGGAGCGTCCTGTGCTACACGTCCGCGTCGGGCGGAAGGGCGGAGCATCCCGCGCGCGAACTGAGGGCCTACGCGAAAACGCGTCTGCTGCAGCCCGGCGAAAGCGAGACGGTGACGCTCGCGTTCCCGCAGAGCGACCTCGCGTTCTTCGACGATGACGAGACGTCCCCGACCGTCGGCGCGTGGATTCTGGACAAGGGGCGCTATTTCGTCTTTGTCGGCGGCTCCGTCCGCGACGCGGCGGAAGTCGGTTCGTTCGACGTGCCGCAGGAGAAGGTGCTCTCCGCGCCCGGGCTCAAGCTGCAGGCCGACCGTCTGGCGCGGCGGCTCACGGCCGACGGCACCTTCCGGACGCTCCACACGATCTATCCCGGACACGTGGAAGAGCCGCGGCTCGTGCCGGTGCGGACGAACGCCCTCGACACGGTCGCGGTGACGCTCTTCGATGTGGCCGACGGCCGCGCGACGCTCGACGACCTGCTGGACGGCCTGTCGCTTCAGGAGATGCTGCATCTCCTCTTCGGCCATCTGCGCGAGGATCCGGCCGGGACCGGCTCCATCGGCGCGCTGGAGAAGTTCGGCATCTCCGCTGTGCAGACGTGCGACGGTCCGGCGGGCGTCCGCCGCGAGGCGCCGTCCACCTTCTTTCCGTGCGCGGCGCTGCTCGCCTGCACGTTCGACGCGCCGCTCGTGCGCGACATCGGCGCGGCGATCGGCGACGAGGCGGCGGAGGCCGGGTTCGACCTGCTGCTTGCGCCCGGCATGTGCATCCACCGCCATCCGCTGTGCGGGCGCAACTTCGAGTATTTCAGCGAAGATCCGCTCGTCTCCGGCGTCGCGGCGGCGGCGTATGTCCGCGGCGTACAGAGCCGGGGCGTCGGCGCGACGCTCAAGCACTTCGCCGGAAACGGACGCGAAACGACGCGGCGCATCCAGAAGGACGTCGTCTCGGAGCGCGCCTTCCGCGAAATCTACCTGCGCGGCTTCGAGCGGGCCGTCAAGGACGCCGCGCCCTGGGCCGTCATGACGAGCTACAACGGCGTCAACGGCTACAACGCGGGCGAGAACTACGGGCTTGTCACCGGCATCCTGCGCGACGAGTGGGGCTACAGGGGCCTCGCGATCACCGACTGGCTCACGACGATTCCCATGTGGCGCGAGATCGGCGCCGGCAACGACGTGAAGATGCCCAAGGACATCGAGGACACGAACCGCAACATGCTCAAGCGCGGCGACGCCGTCGACGAGGCGCTCTTCGCCTACAACCGCTGCTATCTGTCGCTCACGCGCATCCGCGAGAGCGCCAGACGCGTGTGCGAGCTTGTCATGAAGTCCAACCGATTTGCACGCGACCGCGCCCGGCGGTCATCGCCAACCAACCCGTGACAAAAACACTTCTCAAGAAACAACAACAAGACATAATCAGAGAGGAACATCAAGATGAAAACAAGACTCATCCCAATCCTGACTGCGGCCCTTGCGGCCGGCACAACGTTCACGGCATTCGCCGACTTGCCGCAGCTCGATTCGGCGCAGTTCGCCTACAAGTACGAAATGGTTGAACGGCCTGACCAGCAAGATCTTGACGGCGGCGGAGCAAACGATTTCACGGGATGGGGTGCGGCGTTCTCGCTCGGCATAGGTAAGGACGTCGGCTCAATTAAGATTGATGCCTCGTCAAACGGTAAATATCTCGTCAGTAATCAGGACGTCGGCACCGCCGGCGATGGTTGGCGCTCGATGGCGGCTTCATCGACAACGGGTTTTACCGTGGAAGCCCGGGTGAAAGTCACCGCTTGCACTGGCGCAAATGGCGCGATTTGCATCGAGGCCGGCCCCAGCGATTCGAAGGTCTACGCCCGGCTCAATCTGTTCGGAAACAAAATCGGCTGGAACGGCACGGATTTGAAAGAGATGAATACGTCCGAATGGCATACCTACCGCATAACCCGCGAGGGTGGCAAGGCCGTGCATTCGGTTTATGTGGATGGCGAGCTTGTGGCCGAGAATCTCGGCACCGGCTTTACTTACAATAATTCCACTCTTTATCGCATGCTTTTGGGCTCGCCCGGCAGCGGCTGGACTGGCAAGGCTGAAGTTGCATGGCTGCGTTTCCACAAGGGCGCATACGCACCGCTTACGCCCGACGACAAGTCTCGTCGCAAGTCCTCGTCCGACTTCCTTGTTCAGTATGAAATGAACTCAAACGATGGCTGTTTTGCGACGGATGGCAATGCCAAGCAGAGCGGAACCGAGTGGACTGCGTCCGTTGGAACTGCTCCGACGGTTTCTCTGAACAATTGGCTTTCAATGAATCCCAACGGCAAGAATACGGCCTACTGGGTCACGAAAGATGCCGTCTGGAAATCCATCGTCACGCCGTCCACACCCTATACAGTTGAATTCCGCACGAAGATCAAGGACTGCAATATCGCCGGTATCGACCGCAGCTTGAATTTTCTGATTGGCACAAGCGGCCCGGTGGCCTCGTTGTTCGTCGGCACCCATACTGTTGAATGGCAGGTTGATGACAGCATGGGACACAATATCATTCTCGATGCCACTTCGAACAACACCGATGCGTGGCATACATTCCGTATCACCTATTCAGGCGGGGGCCGCCATGCTTTCACCGTCTGGCGCGATGGCGTGAAAATCGGAGAAGATCTTGTCGATTGCACGAATTTCTATAGCAACAATACCTTGTCTGTTGTGCGTTTTGGTGTTGTCAGCACGAAGACACATGGCGGCGAGTTTGACATCGACTATATCCGCTGGGACACCACGGGCGCGTATGACTGGAAGGATCCGCGCAAGGGGTTGCAGATTAAGATCCGCTAATTATGGCTGACGGAATGAAATGCACGCGGCGGACGTTCCTCCGGGAGGTCGCCGCCGCCGGATTCGGCGCAATGGTCGCGGGCGGCGCGCGGGGAGCCGCGCGCCCGTCCGACGACGTCGCGCCGGAGCCGTCGCGCCCGATTCTCGATCCGAATCTCTGCGTCGTGATGAGCGACCTGCATGTCGGTCAGCCGTGGGCGGAGCAGACGTTCAAGACGGATCGCAGCTACGACTACATCAACGACACGGTGCGCCGTCTCGTCGCCGAGATTCTGGGGATGAAAACGCTCCCGGCGCACGTCTTCGTGCTGGGCGACATTTCCGTCTGCTTCGGCGAAGCGCGCGACTACGAGATCGCGCAGGAGATTCTAAACCCGCTCGCCGCCGCCGGCATCCGGCTCGTCGTGACGGCCGGCAACCACGACCGGCGCGCGCCGATGGCGAAGGTGCTGGGCGACTGGATCGCGCCGTCGCCGGTCGCGGGGCGGTTCGCCTCCGTCACCCGCCTGCCGACGTTCGACATGATCCTGCTCGATTCGCTTGTCGAGCCGGATCCGGCGGCGGACGACAACAGCGTCGGGCGCGGCAAATGCGAACTGGGCGCGGAGCAGGCGAAGTGGCTCGAGGCATTCCTGGCGGACACGGCGCGCCCCGCGCTCGTCTGCGCCCACCATCCGGCCTGGTCGATCGGGATCAACAAGCAGATGGTCAAGTCGCCGAAGGTCTGCGGCTTCCTGCACGGGCACAACCACAGCTGGCAGGAGAACATCCTGTTCAGCAGCTACGCCCGCAAGACGATGATCCGGATGGTCGGCATTCCCTCCATGGGCATGGACCGCGACATCGGCTTCGGCGTGGTGCGCGCGTTCGACGACCGGCTGGAGCTCGCCCAGGTGGCGCGCGACTACTACTTCCCCGTTCAGGTGCCGAAGGCGGAGCGGCTGCCGCTCTGGGACCGGCTCGTGAAGGAGCGTCACGGCCGGCGGCTCACGTTCCCGTTCGACAAGCTGGCCTGACGCGCCCGTTCCGGGCGTTGACACTGTTTTATCTTTTCAAATCAAACGACATGAAACGGACTGTGATCTTCTGTGCGGCGCTGGCGGCGGCGCTGGCCGCCGACGCGATGCTCGACGACGACGCGGCGCTCGCGGCCGCCCGCGCGACGCTGGCGAAACTGACGCTGCGTGAAAAGACGCGCCTCCTCGCGGGCTCGGGGACGATGACGCTCCCGGCGGTGCCGGGCGCGGCCACGGCGCGCGAATGGACGATGAGCGATTCGAGCTCGACCGTCCGCGCGTCGCTCGACCGGTGGGGCTGGGACTATGTCGAACCGCAGACGGAGAACACACGCCTGCCGTCGCTCTCGGCGCTCGCGCAGACGTGGGACGTCAACTGGGCGCGCCGCCACGGCGAAGTGCTGGGCGCGGAGTGCCGCGACCGGGGCGTCGACCAGCTGCTCGGTCCGGGCGTCAACATCCTGCGCACGCCGCTGTGCGGACGGAACTGGGAGTATCTCGGCGAGGATCCCGTCCTCGCGGCGAAGCTGTGCGTGCCGCTGATCAAGGGCGTGCAGAGTTTCGATGTCGCCGCCACGGTGAAGCACTTCTGCCTGAACGACCAGGAGCTGGCGCGCGGCACGGTCGACACGCATGTGGACGACCGCACGCTGAACGAAATCTACCTGCCCGCCTTCCGCGCCGCCGTCAAGGAGGCGGGCGTCCTCGCCGTGATGACGAGCTACAACCGGATCGACGGCATCTGGGCGAGCGAGAACCGGTATACGCAGAAGGGGCTCTTGCGCGACCGGTGGGGATTCAAGGGCCTTCTCGTGACGGACTGGGGCGGCCAGCATTCGACGGCGTTCGCGGCGACCAACGGCGGCGGCATCGAGATGCACTGCGGGGAGCGGATCCGGCGCATCTGCAATCCAAGGACGGGGGCGTTTCCGCTCGCCGAGGCCGTGGAACGCGGCGACGTGCCGGCGGCGACGGTCGATGACATGGCGCTGCGCACGCTGTTCGTCATGGCGAAGACCGGCTTCCTGACCGGTGCCGCGCGCAGGCGCGGCGCGCGCAACACGCCCGAGCACCAGCGCGTCGCCCGGCAGGAAGGCGCCGAATCGATCGTCCTTCTCAAGAACGACCGCGCCGTGCTGCCGCTGAACGAACGGTCGCTGAAGAAGGTGCTGGTGATCGGCTCGCTCGCCGACGAACCGCAGTGCCGCAAAGGCGGCTCGGCCGAAGGGAACGTGCCGTATGAAGTCACGTTCTTCGCGGCGCTGACCAACCGCCTCCCCTCGGCCGAAATCACGCTCCTGCCGTTCTGCGCCCAGACGGAGCTGGCCGAGACGGACGCGACGAACGCGACCGAGGCGGGCGCGCACGTCGAGATGAAGACGGAGGAGGCGTTCTGCGACGAGGCGGAGCTGCGCGCGGCGGCGGAGGCGGCCGACACCGTCTTTGTCTTTGTCGGCACGGAGCTGGGCGTGCAGGAGAACATGGAGGGCGAAGGGCGCGACCGCGTCGCGTTCGACCTGCCCGCGCCGCTCCAGCAGGCGATGCACACGATCCTCGACTGGAAGCGGCCGCGCACGATCGTCATCTCGCGCAGCGGCACGCCCGTCGGCTACACGTGGACGGACAAGGCGGACACGCTGATCCAGACGTCGTATCTCGGCATGGAGGAGGGGAACGCGATCTGCGACGTCCTCTTCGGCGACGTGAACCCGTGCGGACGGCTCGCCCAGACCTGGCCGGTCCGCTACGCCGATACCGCCGTGGCGCAGTGCGGCACCTACAACGCGACGAACGTCATCTACAACGAGCGCTTCTACACGGGTTACCGCTGGCACGACCACGCGGGCATCCGCCCGCTCTTCCCGTTCGGCCACGGGCTGAGCTACACGACGTTTGAATTTGGCGAGTTGAAAGTGGCGAGTGGAAAGTTGAGCGTTGAGAATGGCGAGTGGAGAGTGAGGGTGCCCGTCACCAACACGGGCAAGGTCGCGGGCAAGGAGGTCGTGCAGCTGTACGCGGCCTATCCCGGCGCCACGGTCGAACGGTGCGCGAAGGAGCTGAAGGCGTTCGCGAAAGTGGCGCTGGCCCCGGGCGAGACGCGGATGGTCGTGCTGCCGCTGACGGTGCGCGATCTGGCGTACTGGGATGATTTTTCAAACAGGTTCCGCACCGACGCGGGCGATTACGACATCCTGATCGGCGCATCCTCGGCCGACATCCGGTGCCGCGCGCGCGTGACGGTCGAGAAGACGGCGTTCTTCGCCGATTGACGCCGGGCGACTTCCGGCCAAGAAAGGACAGCATGACGAAACGGTTCATTGGAGGATTCCTTGTTTGGGCGGCCCTCGGATCCGCGGCGGCCGCCGGGGCTACGCAGGAGCTCGATCTGGCGGGCGTCTGGCGCGCGACGAGCGACGGCGTGGACGTCCCGATCGACATTCCGGGCGGCGTGCACGACGCGCTGCTCGCCGCCGGGGTGATCGACGATCCGTACTGGGGCGCGAACGAGACGAACGCCTTCTGGGTGCCGATGCGGGAGTGGTCGATCGCGCGCACGTTCACCGTGGACGACTCGTTTCTCGCGCACCGGGAGGTCGTGCTGCGGCTGGAGGACTGCGACACGTTCTGCACGGTCAAGGTGAACGGCACGGTGGCCGGGACGACGGCGAACCGCTTCCGGCGCTACACCTTCGACGTCAAGAGCCTGCTGCGGCCCGGCGAGAACACGATCGAGGGCGTGTTCGCGAGCCCGATCCGGACGGCGGACGAACGGCGCGCCGCCGCCGGCCGGGCCTACCCCATGTCGAACGTCGCGCGGGCCGTGAACCAGGCGCTCATCCGCAAGCCGGCCTGCCACGCCGGATGGGACTGGGGCCCGGAGATCGAATCCATCGGCTTCTGCGGCACGGTCAAAATCCTCGCGAACGACGCGCCGCGCATCGAGTACGTCTACACGGACGCGGCCTTCAACGACGACCTGACGCACTGCACGCTCACGGTGTTCGCCGACCTGTCGGACGGCGCGTGCGTCACCAACGTCATCGAGATCGACGACCCGCCGCTCTGGTGGCCGAGCGGCGCGGGCGAACAGAACTTCTACACCTTCACGGTGGACGTGAACGGCGAGACGGTCACGCGGCGCGTCGGACTGCGGAAGCTCGAACTCATCAACGAACGGACGCGCGCGGCCGACGGCTCGAACGAGCTGTCGTTCACGATCAGCGTCAACAACCGGCGGCTCTTCATGAAGGGGGCGAACTGGATTCCGTGCGACGCGCTGGAGCGCCGCCAGACGCCGGCGCGCTACCGGAACCTGCTCGACAGCGCCGTGCGGGCAAACATGAACATGATCCGCGTCTGGGGCGGCGGGCAGTACGAAAAGGACGTGTTCTACGACATCTGCGACGAGCTGGGGCTGCTCGTCTGGCAGGACATGATGTTCGCGTGCGCGGCCTATCCGGCCGACGCGGCGTTTCTGGACGACGTGCGCGGCGAGCTCGCCCACCAGCTGCGGCGGCTGCGGGGCCACGCGTCGCTCGCGCTGTGGTGCGGCGGCAACGAGTGCCTCGGCGCGCTGCGCTGGTTCAAGGAGACGCGCGAGGACGACCCGGCGTTCTACCGCGCGGCGTGGGTCCGGCGCGCGACGGCGCAGGGCGAGATGGTCGCGCGCTACGACGGCGCGCGCGCCTACTGGCCGACCTCGCCGTGCTGCGGCCCCGGCGACTTCGACAACGCGTGGCGCGTCGACGCGAAGGGCGACATGCACCAGTGGGACGTCTGGGGCGGCAAGCACCTCTTCTCGCGCTACTGCAAGTACCGTCCGCGCTTCTGCTCGGAGTTCGGCTTCCAGTCCTTCCCGTCGCCGACGGTCGCGCGCACGTTCTGCGACGGCCCCGGCGCCGCGTTCGAGTGGCACCAGAAGAACGGCAACGGCAACACCCGCATCCGCGACATGCTGGCGCACTACTTCGGGCGCGCGAAGGATTTCGACAGCGAGCTCGTCCTGTCGCAGTTCCAGCAGGCGCTCGCGCTGAAGACGGGGATGGAGTCGTGGCGGGCGGACATGCCGCGCTGCATGGGCACGCTCTTCTGGCAGCTGAACGACAACTGGCCCGTCTCCAGCTGGTCGTCGATCGAGTACGGCGGCGCGTGGAAGCCGCTCCAGTACGTGGCGAAGCGCATCTACGCGCCGGTGACGGTCGTCGCGCGCCTCGACGGCACGCTGGCGGGCATCAACGACACGGCGGCGCCGGTGACGGGCGAGCTCGCGGTCGAGGAATGGAGCCTGGACGGCACGGCGCCGCTCCGCCGCCGCGTGCGCACCGTCACGCTGGCGCCGGGAACGGCCACCGCGCTCGGCACGCTCGTCGCGGCGGACGGATCGGCGCCCCTCGGCGATTTCGCCGCGATTTCGCTCACGACGCCGCAGGGCGTCGCGCGGACCGACTGGCAGGCGCGTCTCTTCAGCGAGCGGCCGCCCGTTCCGGCGAAGATCGCGATCGCCCGCGACGGCGCGCGCCTGACGCTGTCGACAGACCGGCCCGCCTTTTACGTGTGGCTGCAGGCGGACGGCGGACAGGCGATCTTCTCGGACAACGCCTTCACGCTGCTGCCCGGCGAACCGCGCACCGTGACCTGCGAACGCGGCGCGGCGGCGGACGTCACGGTCCTTTCCCTCTGCGACACGCTCGGCGGAACCGGCGACTGACCCCGCCCGTCGCTCATCGGAATTTCCTTTGGCGGATGACGGCATTTCCGCTGTGCGGGCGGGGCGGCGAAATGATATACTACCCGTCATGGAAAATCTCGTCATCATCGGATCGGGTCCGGCGGGGCTGACCGCCGGCATCTACGCCGCGCGCGCGGGGCTGAAGCCGCTCGTCCTCGAAGGGCTCGAATCGGGCGGTCAGCTGATGCAGACGCGCCACGTCGCGAACTATCCCGGCTTCGCGGCGACGGTCGGCGGCGCGGAGATCATCGCGGCCATCCGCGCGCAGGCGGAGGCGGCGGGCGTGCGCTTCAAGATGGACGTCGTCGAAAAGGTCGATTTCACGGGCGAAACGAAACAGCTCTTCACGATGATGGGCGACACGCTCGAAGCGCGCGCGGTCATCGTCGCGACCGGCGCGGGCGTGACGAAGACGGGGCTGCCCGGCGAGGCGAAGTTCTTTGGCCACGGCATCTCGGCGTGCCTCACGTGCGACGGCGCGTTCTACAAGGACAGGACGGTCGTCGTGGTCGGCGACGGCGCGGCGGCGAAGGGCGCCGTCAACTACCTGACGCGCCTCGGCGCGACGGTGGCGGCGGTCCTCGCGCCCGGCGCGATCGCGTCGTTCGAGGGCGACACCGCCCTGCGCGCGGTGCGGCCGGCGGACGGCGCCGACATCGCGGCGGACGGCGTCTTCCTCGTGACGGCGCGCACGCCGCAGACGCAGTTCCTGGGCGACGCGCTCGCGAAGGATGCGGCGGGCCACCTCGTCGTGACGGATCAGGTCAAGACGAGCGTCGCGGGCGTGTTCGCGGCGGGCGACTGCGCGCGGCCGCGCCACAAGCAGGCCGTCATCGCGGCTGGCGACGGCGCGCTCGCGGCGCTGGAGGCGGCAGCGTCTCTCGGGTGAGCGCGGCGCGCAAAAGGGAGGCTCACATCATGTCCATGTCGGAAGTGGAGAAGAAGATCCTGTCGGGCGGCGCGGCGACGCCCGCCGAGGTGCTGGCCGCGCTGCGCGGTCCGCGCGAGGAGCTGTGGGAATGCGCGCACCGTCTTACGGCCGCATTCAAGCCGGCGTGCTTCGACTTCTGCGCCATCATCAACGCGCGCAGCGGCACATGCAGCGAGAACTGCAAGTGGTGCGCGCAGTCGGCCCACTGGAAGACGTCGTGCGCCGTGCACGGCTGGGTCGGGACGGAGGCGTGCGTCAAGGCGGCGCAGGACGCGGCGGCGAACGGCGTCAACCGCCTCGGCATCGTCACGTCCGGGCGGGGACAGACCCCGCGGCAGATCGACGAGATCTGCGCGGCGCTGCGCGCGATGCGGAAGGCGAGCCCCATCCACCTCTGCGCCTCGCTCGGGCTCGTGAGCGAAGCGGATCTGAAGAAGCTGAAGGCGGCGGGGCTGGAACGGCTCCACTGCAACCTTGAGACGGCGCCGTCGCACTTCGCGGATCTCTGCACGACGCACACGACGGCGGAGAAGCTCGCGACGATCCGCGCGGCGAAGAAGCTCGGTCTGCAGGTCTGCTCGGGCGGCATCATCGGCATGGGCGAGACGGACGAGCAGCTGGTGGAGTTCGCGTTCGCGCTCCGGGAGATCGCGCCCGATTCGATCCCCGTCAACATCCTCGATCCGATTGAAGGCACGCCGCTCGGCCGGTCGGCGTTCCTCGACCTGCCGCGCATCCTCGACGCGATCGCGGTCCTGCGCCTCGTCAATCCGCGCACGGCGCTGCGGTTCGCGGGCGGGCGGCGGCGGCTCAGCGACGCGGACGCCGCGAAATGCATCTACGTCGGCATGTCGGCGGGCATCCAGGGGCCCTTGCTGACGACACCCGGCTCGGACTACGCCGACGACCGCCACCTGGCGGCGCAGGCGGGCTACACCTTCGCGCGATGAGAACGAAAAAGAGCGAGACGGCGGGCGGCTACGGATTCGGCACCTTCCAGGGCGTGTTCACGCCGAGCATTCTGACGATCATCGGCGTCGTCATGTACCTGCGCTTCGGCTGGATGCTCGGCAATGTGGGGCTGCCGACGTCGCTCCTCATCGTCACGATGGGCAGCGCGATCACGCTCCTGACGGGCCTGTCGATCGCGGCGCTCGCGACGAACATGCGCGTGAAGGGCGGCGGCGCGTACTTCATCCTGTCGCGCTCGCTCGGGCTCGAGGCGGGCGCGGCGCTGGGCCTTCCGCTCGCGCTCGCGCAGACGATCTGCGTGTCGTTCTACATCGCCGGTTTCGCGGAGGCGCTCGTCCAGTCGGGACTCCCCGTCGTCTCGGGCTGGGACCCGCGCCTCGTCGGTCTCGCGACGCTCGCCGTCCTCGCGCTCGTCGCGACGCTTTCGGCGGATCTCGCGCTCAAGTCGCAGTATTTCATCATGGCGGCGATCGCGTTCTCGCTCGTCGCGTTCTTCCTCGGCGGCGCGCCGGCCGACCTCGCGCCGCCCGACGCCGCGGCGGTTCCGCCGCGCCTCGACTTCTGGGCGGTCTTCGCCGTCTTCTTCCCGGCCGTGACCGGCATCCTCTCGGGGCTCGGCATGTCCGGCGACCTGAAGGATCCCGGCCGCTCCATCCCGACGGGGACGATCGCGGCGGTGCTCGTCGGCTACGCGATCTACATGGCCGTGCCGATCGCGCTCCGGCTGATGGTCGCGGACGACACGATCCTTCTCACCGACACGATGATCCTCCAGAAATGCGCGCGCTGGCAGCTGCCGATCCTCGTCGGCGTCTGGGCCGCGACGCTGTCGAGCGCCATCGGCAGCTTCCTCGTCGCCCCGCGCGTCCTCCAGGCGCTCGCGCGCGACCGCCTCCTGCCGGGCCTCTTCGCGCGCGGCTTCGGGCGGGCGGACGACCCGCGCCTCGCGGCGGCCGTCTGCTTCGGCCTCGCGGCGGCGTGCGTGTGGCTCGGCGACATCAACGTCCTCGCGCCGGTTCTGACGCTCTTCAACCTGTCGACGTATGGCCTCCTCAACTTCTGCGCGGCGGTGGAGGAGGCGATGGCCACGCCCTCCTGGCGGCCGACGTTCCGCGTCAAGCCGTTCTTCTCGTTCCTCGGCTTCGCGGGGTGCCTGACGGCGATGTTCATGATCAGCCCCGGCTGGACGTTCGTCGCGCTCTTCTGCGAGGCGGCGATCTACTGGCTCGTGAAGCGCCGGGCGCTGCGCGCGCAGTGGGGCGACATGCGCACGGGCCTCTTCGCCGAGCTCGTGCGCCACGCGCTGCCGCACCTCGCCAACACGCGGTACGCCGAGCGCAACTGGCGTCCGAACCTCCTGGTCCTCCTGCCGCTGCCCGTCCAGGATCCGCGCCTCCCCGCGCTGGCGCAGGGGATTTCCGGCGGCCGCTGCCTTGTGACGCTCGCCTCCGTGCTGCCGGCGGGCTTCGGCGACGCCGACCGCGAGCAGGAGGTCCGCGGCGCGGTCCTGCGCCTCGCGGAGCGCCTCGGGCTTTCGGCGAGCGTGAAGCTGCTCGGCGCGCGCGACGACTGGACGGGGCTCGCGGAGCTCGTGCGCGCGTACGGCTTCGGCCCGGTCGTCCCCAACACCATCCTGCTCGGCGCGCCGGTGGACGAGACGGAAGGGCGCTTCGCCGAACTGATGCAGCTGATCGCGCGCGTGCGCCGCAACGCGCTCGTCGTCGGCGCGGCCGGTGCCGAACCGCCGGCGGACGGCGGCGGCTGTGTCGACATCTGGTGGCGCGGCGGCGGCGCGAACGGCGGGCTGATGCTCGCGCTGGCGCTGCTCCTGCGCCGGAACGGCTACACGGCCGCGCGCCTGCGCGTCAACATGATCGTCAGCGGCCGTACGCACGCAGAGGCCGAAGAGGAGCTGGCCCGGTATCTCAAGGGCGTGCGCATCGACGCGGAGACGCGCGTTCTGGAGGCGGGCGGGCAGCCGTTCGCCGACATCATCCGCGCGCGGTCGGCGGACGCGCGGCTGTCGTTCATCGGGCTGCGCGCCCCGGCGGCGGACGAATCGGCGGCGGAGTACGGCGCGTATTTCGCGCACCTGCGCGGCGCGCTCGCCGGCGTGCCGCAGCCGGTCTTCGTGCTGGCGGGTGAAGACATCGACTTCCGCCGGATCTTCGACTGACGCGCGCGGCGCGCAGTTTGACCTTGTCGGCGGCAAAGATAAATTGATAAACTATTCATCAAACGCCTAATGATCGAAACGCAATCACGGCACCCGGCGGCCGTTTCCGCGACGGCGGAAGAAAGGAAGATCGAGCGATGAAAACCGAGGCAGGAACAGCGGCCGCGCGATGGCTGGCGGTGGCGGTGCTCCTTTGCGCGGCCGGTCGCGCAGCGGCCGAGACGGTCGTGTACGCGGGCGTGACGTACACGGTCACCGATGCGGCGCGCGCGCCCGTCACGGTCGCGGTCGGCACCGGCGTATCCGGCGTGCCCGCCATCGGCACCGAAACGGAGTTGACGCTCGACATCCCCGAGACGTTTACCGTGGGCGGCGTGAACTACCGTGTCACGGCCATCAGCGCGTCTGCGTTCCAGAATTGCAAGAACCTGAAGGGCGTCTCAATCCCGAATTCCGTGATGTCGATTGGCACCTCGGCGTTCCAAAATTCAGGCCTGACGAGTGTCGTCATCCCGGGCAGCATCGAGACGATTGGCGGGGACTATTGTTTTGATAGCTGCAACGCACTTGAAGAGGTTGTGATCGAAGAAGGTGTCAAGACCATCGGCCGCTACGCCTTCCGCTTTTGTTCCAACCTGAAAAAGGTCACGTTCCCGCAAAGCCTGTCACGCATAAGAGATTCCGCCTTCAGGGGGAATGCAATCACCGATCTTGTCATACCGCCGAAGGTGACATCGTTGGAATACGGCGTCTTTTCAAGGAGCTATTCACTGACAAATCTTGTTTTTCATTCCAATGTCAAGAGCATCGGTGCCGACGGCACGGGAGCGTTTTCCGACTGCACATCCTTGACGCAGGTGACGATTCCCGACAGCGTGAGCTCCATCAGCGCGCCGGCGTTCGACGGATGTCGAAAGCTGGCGCGCGTGACCGTGCCGCAGCTTATCGTCGACAGGGGGATCACCAATGTGTTCCGCTCGGCGGCCGCATCCCTTGTCGATGTCACGCTTTCCCCGGACGTCACTCGCATCACCGCGCACACGTTCGAGGGCTGCACCAACCTCCATCGTCTCGTGATTCCCGATACGGTGACGACGATCGAGGAGGGGGCGTTTGCAGAGCTGACGGCGCTGGAGGATCTGACGATTCCGCCGGATGTCACGGGGCTGAATGCGGCGACATTTGCCGGGTGCGACCGGCTCTGGTCGAAGTGGTACCGGACGCTCGCCGATACGGCGTACGACCTGTCGGACGAAATCGCCGACAAGAAGATCGCGCACGTGACGGTGGACGGCGACGCGGCACTCGACCGGTTCGTGCTGCGCGACGGCAAGGTGTACGATGCGCTCGTCTACATCGAGAACACGGCGGCGACCGCCGTGACGCTCACGCTGCCCGACGGCTACCGCTACGTGGCGGCCGCAGGCAAGAAGCCGCTCACGCTCCCCGCGCAGTCGCTCAACCTGCTGACGCTGACGCGCCTTGCGGACGAGACGTTCCTCGTCTCGCGCCAGAAACTGGCGGTCATCGCCGAGTAGCCGGAGGACACGACGATGTACAAGGTCCTGTCCTGTGTGCTGGTTGGTGCGTGCCTGGCGCTCCCGCTCGGCGCGGTGCCGCTCGGCGCGCGGACGGCGGCCTTTCTCGACGACGATTACGGCGAGGCGGACGGCGACGCGGTGACGCTGGGCGCGGACAGCGCGGACGTGGGCGACGTGACCGTCGAAAGCGGCCAGACGCTCGTTCTCACGAACGGCCTCGCGACGGCGTGGAGCGTCGCGTTCGCGGGCGCGGCGCGCGTGGCGCTCGCGCATCTTCCGGCGGACGGAAAGATCCTGACGCTGCGCGACGGCGACATCTGGGAAGCGCCGCTGACGCTCACGGTGGGCGGCACGGCCGTTGCCGGCTATGCGCTCTGCTCGGAAACGAACGGTCTCTACGTCCGCGCGGCCGACGCCTTTCGCGCGGCGGGCGGTGATTACGCCACGTTCCGCGCGGCGCGCGCGGCGGCGGGCGACGGCGGGCGCGTGGAGCTGCTGCGGGATGTCGCCGAGTCCGTGCGCGCCGACCTCGACGCCGATCTCGAACTGGACCTGGGCGGGCACGCGCTGTCGTTTGCGTCGACGTGGGCGGTCGACGTGGGCGACCGGTCGCTCACGGTCGTGAACGGGCGAATCGCGTGCGCAGACTGCGGCTTTTACGTGCGCGACGGGTCGCTGGAGCTGGCGGCGTGCGACATCACGGCGGCGCGGCGGGTCGCGCAGGTGCGCGGCGCCGGGCGCGTCGCCGTCGCGGCCGATGCGCGGCTGGAGACGACGGGCGAAGACCCCGTCCTCTTTGCCATCGGCGGTCTGAACGGCGCGGCGCGCGTCGATTCGCGCGGCGTGCTCGTGCAGAGTTTCACGGCGGGCGAAGCGACGACGGCCTACGACATCGCGGGCCATCCCGACGATACGTTCGGCGCGGACTTCACGCTCGACGGCCGCAGCGGCATCGCGTTCACGAGGGCGGCCGATGCGTGCGTCCACCATCCCGACGGGCAGGGCGGCCGCGTGCGCATCAGCGGCGGCTGGTTCGCGCTGCCGCCCCTGGCCGAACAGCTGGCGGCGCACTTCGGCGTGACGCCGGAAACGCTTGCGGCATTCGGCGACGGCGGACGCGTCGTCTTCAAGGGCCTTTTCATGAGGATCCGGTGAGATGACGACGCGCGCCTTCCTCTTTGCGACTGTGATGCTCGGCGCGGCGACGCGCGCGGTCGCCGGGCCTTCGCCCGTGCCGCTCGAACTCGACGGTACGGCGGGCGCGGTGACGACATTCCCGGCGCAGACGACCGCCTACGACTTTTCGAGACTGAAACGCGAGAAACTGGGGCGCGGGCTCGTGGCGTGGCGGTCGGCGACGAACACTGTGACGGTCAGCTGGCGGTACCTGTCGTCCGATGCGCGGGACATCGTGTTCGACGTGCTGCGCGACGGCGTGCGGATCGCGACGAACGTGACGGCGGCGACACAGATCGACGATGCGGTTCCGGACGGCGGCGTGGCGCACCGCTACGCGCTCGTGGCGAACGGCGAAACGCTCGCCGAGACGACGAGCCACACGACGCTCGGTTCCATCGAAATCCCGCTCCCCGCGCCGCCGGACGACGGCGTGACGCCCGACGGGCAGACCTACACGTACTTCCCCGGCGACTGTTCCGTTGGCGATGTGGACGGCGACGGCGAATATGAAATCTTCCTCAAATGGGATCCGTCCGTCAAAGGCGGCATGTCCAGCTATACGGGCGAGACGTACTACGAATGCCTGAAGCTCGACGGCACGTCGCTCTGGCGCATCCGCATGGGGCGCAACATCCGCGCGGGCGAGCACTGCTCCGATTTTGCCGTTGCCGACTTCGACGGCGACGGGCGCGCCGAGATGATCGTCAAGACGGCGGACGGGACGACGGATGCGAAGGGGACCGTCATCGGCGATGCGTCGAAGGACTGGCGCGCCCATCCGCTCGGGAGCGTGCTGGACGGACCCGAATACATCAGCGTCTTCGACGGGCTGACGGGCGCGGTGCGGGACACGGTCGATTATCTGCCGGAACGCGGGCCGCCGTCGGACTGGGAGACCGCGCGCGGCTGGGGCGACAGCTACGGCAACCGCGTCGAACGCTATCTCTTCACGCCCGCGTATCTGGACGGCGAACACCTCTCCTGCGTCGCCTGTCGCGGCATCTACAAGCGGACGGCGCTGACCGCGTACGACTGGGACGGCGCGCACCTGTCCGTGCGCTGGCTGTTCGACACGACGAACACCGTCATTTCAACGGCCTTCCAGGGGCAGGGCTTCCACTCGCTGCGCGTCGGCGACGTGGACGGCGACGGCTGCGACGAGATCGTCTATGGGGCGATGGCGGTCGATCACGACGGCTCGCCGCTCTACTCGACGCAGCTCGGCCACGGCGACGCGCTGCACCTGTTGCAGATGGATCCGCTCCGGCGCGGACTGCAGGTGTTCGTCTGCCTCGAATCGTCGCCCTACGGGTGTGCGCTCTACGAGGCGGCGACGGGCGAGATCCGCTGGCGCAAGACGGCGGGCCAGGATACAGGCCGGGCGGTTGCCGGTGATCTGGATGGATCCAATCCCGGCTGCGAGGCGTGGGCGGTTGCCGGCAAGGGGCTCTTCGACCAGTTCGGCAGCAGTCTCGTGCCGTACGATGCGAAGAAGGGCTATCAGGGGCTGTCGTTCTCGCATCTCGTCTGGTGGACGGGCACGCTCGAGCGCTCGCTCCTGCCGGGGACGGAGGTTCGTTCCTATTCGCTGACGGACAAGGCCGCCACGGTGATCGCGACGTTCGCGGACGTGACGACGATCAACTCCTCCAAGGCCGTGCCGTGCCTTGCGGGCGACCTCCTGGGCGACTGGCGCGAAGAGGTGCTGATGGCGCGCACGGACGGGCGCGCGCTCCGGCTCTTCCTGTCGCCGGAAAGGACGGACTACCGGTTCTGGACGTTCCTCGAAGATCCCGTCTACCGCCATTCCGTCGCGCATCAGAACGGCTGCTACAACCAGCCGACGCAAGCCGGGTTCTATTTCGGCCCCGACCTCCTCGGCCACGGCATCTGGTTCCGCGGTACCTTCCTGCCGTAGCGCCGCCGGGCAGGGGCGTTGACTTCGCGGGCGGTTTTGCAGTATACTATCGGCGATGAAACCGACGAACCTTCTGGCTCTGATTCTCCTGCTGTGCACGGCGGCGGCCGCGCACGGCGCCGGACTGCCCGCCGATGTCGCGCAGCGGCTCGGCGAGGGCCTGCCGGCGGCCTTTGTGCCGCTGCCGGCCTCGGGCGGCAACAAGATCTTTCCGCTCGTCTCCGACAAGCGCCGCACGCCGGACCGCAAATACGCCGTCACGCTCGGCGAGACGCCGTTCACGGTGACGGCCGTCAGCGACGACGGCAAGACGGTCGAGCTGACGGTCCCCGCCGGGCTCCAGACGACCGAGACGACCAACCGCTGGTTCAAGGCCGAAGACGTGTTCGGCAAGGTCAAGTGGCGCGTCGCCGCGTACGAGCCGAACGTCGCCTGCCTCGCCTATTTCAGCGGCGGCAGGGGGCCGCTGGAGCTCGTCGCGCGCATCCCGTCGGGCACCGCCTGCACGCTTCTCGGCACGGTCACGGCCGGCAAGACGGCGCTGAAGCTCGTGCATGTTGCGCAGCCCTACGCGCGCGACGGCGTCGACGCGCCGCATCTGCTGGCGCTCGTGCGCGAAAATCCGCCCGTCAAGACGCCGGCCGAATACGAGGCGCGCGTGAAGCAGCTGATGGCCGAGCACGCGTTCCGCGAAGGGCGGCCGTGGGGGAAGGGCTTTCCGTCCCTCCTCGGCAACACGGGGACGTTCGAGTGCGCGGCCATGGCGGCCGACTTCGTGACGTACATGGTCGACGGCGGGCTCAAGACGGGCGAGCGCTTCGAGAAGGCCGACGAGATCCGCGCGGGCGACGTCATCAGCATCCCCGGGCACTTCTTCGCGGTCGTCTCGCGCAAGGGCGCGCAGCTGACGACGATCGAGGGCAACATGAACGAATCGGTCAGCCGCTCGCCGACGCGCTATTCGGTCAAGGACGGCAAGCTGATGCGCGGCGGCGCCGACGCGCAGTTCGAATACGGCTACCACAACTGGGCCCCGCCGCGGTGAATGGAGACGTCGACCAGCCCGATGCGTCGAGACGTCCAATCTGATTTCAACCATCACAACTGAATTTCAACCATCACAACTGAAACGAAAGAGAGGTAAAAATGAGGATGCAAGGAAAATTCTGGGGTATCGCAATCGCCTGTTCGCCGCTGACGGCGCTGGCGTTGGAACTGGCGACGCCGTTTGCCGACAACATGGTGCTGCAGCGCGACATGCCGGTGCCGGTCTGGGGCACGGCGGAGCCGGGCGAGACGGTGACGGTTTCGTTCGCGGGTCAGACGAAGACCGCGACGGCCGATGCGAAAGGCGCGTGGCGGGTCGATCTCGCCGCCATGGACGCGTCGCGCGAAAACCGCGTGCTGACCGCACAAGGCGCGACAGAGACGAAGCGCGTCGCCAACGTCCTCGTCGGAGAAGTGTGGTTCGCCTCCGGCCAGTCGAACATGGAATGCCCGATCTGGGATAAAAACCCGCGCTATCGCGACGGCAACGGCGGCATCCTGACGCAGATGACGCGCCGTCCGTTCATCCGCTACGCGAAGACCGCGCACCGGTGGAGCGTCCGGCCCGCAGTCGGCTGGAAGGCGCACTGGCGCGACTACAGCCCGGCGTCCTTCCGCGAAGCGCCGTTCTCGGCCGTGGCGTTCTATTACGCGCTCGAACTCTACGGCGCGCTGGAAATTCCTGTCGGCATCATCGATTCGAGCTGGGGCGGGACGCGCATCGAGCCGTGGACGCCGCCGTCCGGCCTGGCCGCGCGCGAATCGCTCAAGGACATCGCCTCCTACACCCCCACCACCGACCCCGAAAAATCGTGCAACAAGGCGATGCACCAGCAGCCGACCGTGCTCTGGAACGGCATGGTCGCCGCATACGCCCCGTTCGCCATGCGCGGCATGATCTGGTACCAGGGCTGCTCCAACGCCGGAGAGGCGCACAGCTATTGCGAGAAGATGCACGCGCTCTACGACGGCTGGGCGAAGGAATTCGAGAATCCGGCGCTGCGGCTCTACTTCGTCCAGCTCGCGCCCTATAAATCCAACTACTTCCAAATCCGCCTCGCGCAGGCGAAATTCGCCGCCGAGGAGAAGAACGCGGCGATGGCGGTGATCTGCGACGCCGGGAACATGCACGACATCCATCCGAACAACAAGGAGATCGTCGCCAAGCGCCTCGCCCTGCATGCGCTCCGGCGCGACTACGGCTGTGCAGACATCATCGACGATTCCCCGGTGCTGAAAGACTGGCGCGTCGAGGACGGGAAATTCATCCTGTCGTTCGCCCACGCAACCGCGTGGTATGTCTACAACGCAGATTTCTCGATGGACGTGCCCGGCTTCGAGGTGGCCGGCCCCGACGGAAAGTTCGTCCCCGCGAAAGTCCTCAACGGCAATGCCGACAAGCGCGGCACGCTCGCCGGCCGCGAGCTCGTCGTGGCCGCCGACGGCGTCGCGAAACCCTGCCGCCTCCGGTATCTGGCATCGGCGCCGTACACGGGTGCGCTCTACGCGTTCGATTCGGGGCTGCCGCTCGGCACGTTCGAAATCGACGCCCGCGAAGCCGGATTCGATCGCCGGGAAGGCGGCGCGGCGTTCGGCGACGCCCTCGCCGTCCCGGAACTCGCGGGATACCGCAGGATCCTTGCCGCGGAACTCCCTGCGGCGCGCGCCTTCAAGGATGTCGGATATTCGTTCGACAGAACGGCGGACGCCGGGACGTTTTCGCGCGTCGCGTACGCGCTCGAACTCGAACGCACCGACGGAACGGTCGATTGGGTCGTCGCCGCGATGGACGCCTTCACGCCGGACGCGTCGAAACTCGGCGTCCCCTGCGCGAAGGGCACCTGTTTCCAGCAGGCGGTCGCGCAGCTGGTCGTCCGGTCCAACATCGCGTCTGTCGCGGAAGGTGCCAGAGGCGACGGCATTATCGAATTCTTCAGCACCAACTACAGCAAGCGCGGCAGGCTGGACGGTTTCTCCGGCGACGACAACACCTACGATTTCAACGATACGCCGAACGCTTCGCCGGATCCCGGCTACGGTTCCATGCAGGTGCACGACGCGGGGCGCGGCGTCACGGTCTTCGCCTACAACAGATTCAACGGCGGCGTCGCCGATATCGGAATCGGTCCGAACCCCGACGGCGAAAATCCCGACTGGACGTTCATGGGCAATGCCGACCTGTACAAGAGCCGCCGCCTCACCGTCCTCGTCAAATGACAATCGGAACTTTCAGCACCTGCAGCGCCTGACGCGCGGGCGCAGTTTTGATATACTGTGCGGCAACAGACAAAGGAGCAACGACATGGGAGTGAAGAATATCACGGAAGCGGAATACAACGACGCCATCAAGACGGGCAAGGTCATCGTCGACTTCTGGGCGACCTGGTGCGGCCCGTGCAAGATGCAGGGCGCGCTGATCGAGGAGAAGCTTTTGCCGGCGCATCCCGAGATCGAAGTCCTCAAGGTGAACGTGGACGAGGAGCCCGCGCTGGCGGCGAAGTTCGGCATCATGTCGATCCCGACGCTTCTCCTCTACAAGGACGGCAAGTTCGTGGAGCAGCTCGTGGGGCTGACGAAGCCCGACGAGCTCGCGGCGAAGCTCGCGTAAGTTGGACGAAGCGCTTTCCAGTCTTCTCGCGCGGGCCGAGGCGGCGCCGCGCAGTCTGACCACGGCGGAACTCGCGCGCCTCCTGGCGCTCGAATCGCCGGACGACCTCGCGCGGCTGTACGCGGCGGCGTACCGCGTCAAGCTCGCCTGCTGCGGCCGGGGCGTGGCGGTGCGCGGGCTCGTCGAATGCGGGAACGTCTGCGCCAAGGACTGCTACTACTGCGGCATCCGCAAATCGAACGCGCGGCTGACGCGCTATCAGCTCGCGGCGGACGAGATCGCGGCGGCGGCGGAAGAGGCGGCCGCGCTCGGCTATGCATCGCTCGTCATCCAGTCGGGCGAGATCGAAAGCGACGCGCACACCGCGTTCATCGAAGACGTCCTCCGGCGGCTCGCGCCGCTGAACCTGGGCGTGACGCTCTCCCTGGGCGAGCAGACGGAAGACGTCTACCGCCGCTGGCGCGCGGCGGGCGCGACGCGGTATCTCCTGCGGATCGAGACGTCGAACCCGAAGCTCTACGCCGCGCTCCATCCCGCCGATCACTCGTGGGCGCGGCGCGTCGACTGCCTGCGCGCGCTCCGGCGCTGCGACTACCAGGTGGGGACGGGCGTCATGTGCGCGCTGCCGGGCCAGACGCTCGACGATCTCGCGAACGACATCCGCTTCTACGGCGAGATGGACATCGACATGATCGGCATGGGGCCGTACATCCCGCATCCCGACACGCCGCTCGGCGCGCGCGGCGAAACCGCCGCGCCGACCGCGGAGGAGAAGGCGGCCGACTACGCGCGGCGGCTCGCGCTCGGCCTCAAGATGATCGCGGTGACGCGCCTCTACCTGCACGACGTGAACATCGCGGCGGCGACGGCGCTCCAGGCGCTCGCGCACGACGGACGCGAGCAGGGCGTGCGCGCGGGCGCGAACGTCCTCATGCCGAACGTGACAGAGCGCAAGTACCGGCGCGGCTACCAGCTCTATGCGGACAAGCCGTGCCTGGATGAAAACGCATCGCTCTGCCGCCACTGCCTCGACCGGCGGCTCGCGGCGATCGGCGAGGAGCTCCTCTACGGAGTCCGGGGCGACAGTCGGCACTATGCGGCGCGGAAGAAAGAAGGTGCGCGATGAACGCGGAAGACCACAACCGCCAGAAGAAAGCGGCGGTCATCAACGACTTTACGAGCTTCGGGCGGTGTTCGCTCGCGGTGACGCTGCCGATCCTCTCGGCGATGAAGGTGCAGTGCTGCGCCGTGCCGACGGCGATCTTCACCAACCACACGGGCTACGACTCGTACGCGTGGACGGACTACACCGCGCACATGGACGGCTACATCGCCGAGTGGAAGAAGCTCGGCCTCGCGTTCGACGCGATCCAGACGGGTTTCCTCGGCTCGGCGGCGCAGGTCGAGTTCGTCTACCGCTTCCTGGAGGCGTTCCGCACGCCGGAGACGATCGTCTGCGTCGATCCCGTGATGGGCGACTACGGGCGGCTCTACGCGACGTACGACGCGGAGCTGGCGAACGCGATGCGCGGCTTCCTCGGCGTGGCGGACGTGCTGACGCCGAACCTGACGGAGGCGTGCGTGCTCGCGGGCGTCGACTACCGCGAGGACCTGACGGACGCGGAGCTGTCGGCGATCGGCGCGAAGCTCTGCGCGCGGCGCGCGACGAAGGTGGTGATCTCGGGGATTCCGCGCGGCGAGACGCTGGCGAATTTCGTCTACGAGCGCGGCCGCGCGCCGTTCGTCTGCACGGAGCGGCGCATCGGCGGCGACCGCAGCGGCACGGGCGACGTCTTCGCGTCGGTGATCCTGGCCGATGCGGTCAACGGCGTGCCGTTCGCGGCGAGCGTGCGCAAGGCGAGCCGGTTCGTGGCCCGTGCGGTGGCGCGGACGGTCGAGATGGGCATCCCGCGCCGCGACGGCCTGGCCATCGAGGAAGTGCTGGGCGAGCTGATTCCGGGGCCTGTTCCCGCGGTTTTTTGATTCGCTTAATTGTACAACTTTCCATTTCCAAAATGCGCCCTTGCCGTCTGCGAGGGCTTTTGCCATAATTCGCTTGTTCGGTTGAGGGCGGGAAACCGTCGCAAGGCCGGGCTTGATCTTTTCCATACTCCCGGGTGCGCAACAGCCCGGGACCGGCGGCACGCGAAAGCGGAGCCTGCCAAGGGCGGTTGCATCCGCCGATGTGTGCAGCAGTACGCACAAATCAATAAATCGCTCGCCCGCGTAGCCCGTGCTTTTGGTATAATATCGTTATCGTAATTGAGGGTTGAGATGTCAAAGATATTCGACAACATTGAAACGAAGTTTGAAGAAGGGCTGCATGCGATTCCTGGATCGGCGGATCGCGCGGGGCTTCTCAAGGTTGGGAACATGTCCTTCATGTCGCCGAAGAAGGCGTTCGAGCTGACGATGAATTGTGCGGAACTCAAGGCCGCCAAATGGTATAATGCACCGTAAAAACAACCGAGGCGATGAAGATGGCAAAGAATTCTGCTAAAGAGCAAGGTGCGATGTCGGCGGCGAGCGTTTTCAAGGCGATCGACAATGTCTTGAAGAAGCCCGGATGCGGGTGTTCGGGTTCACTTG
>Ga0310695_10004066_pt1 | contig 27551 bp, 20 predicted proteins | sample RumenRJG_04DNA_FD_203882 | JGI IMG/M metagenome (GOLD analysis project Ga0310695, IMG submission 203882) | Bovine rumen microbial communities from Lethbridge, Alberta, Canada - RJG_04 (v2) (version 2) | ecosystem: Host-associated > Mammals > Digestive system > Stomach > Rumen | place: Canada... | reverse complement strand
CATAGAGGCTGTAGGCAAACATGTGGCCGAACTTCTCGCCCATGTCGCCCGCACTCATGTTGTACATGGGCAGGAACGTCGACGACACGATGAAGTTAAAGATCCACTGGAAGGCTACGGCAATGGCCACGGCAGCGCCACGGATAGTGTTGGGGAAAATCTCGCTGATGAGCACCCAGCAAATGGGGCCCCACGAGAACATGAACGAGGCACTATAGACCATGATGCTGACCACAGCCACCACGGGAGGAAGGCCTTCGACCAGGTTGTATGTGGCCACACCGAAGGCTCCCAGTGCCATGCCCAGCGAACCGCTGATGAGCAGTGGCTTGCGACCCCAACGCTCGACAGTGAACACTGCCAGCAAGGTGAACAGAATGTTGACCACGCCCATCATCACAGTCTGAGCCATGGGATTGCCCATGCCAATCGACTCGAAGATGCGGGGGGCAAAATAGAGCACGGCATTGATGCCCACCGCCTGCTGGAACACACTGAGCATGCAGCCAATGAAGATGACCAGCACGCCATAGGTGAACAGCCGCTCGGTCTTCTCGGTGGCGGTGGCCTTGATGTCGGCTAGAATCTGGCGAGCACGCTCGCTGCCATTGATGTGAGTGAGCACCTTCAATGCCTTGTCGTCGCGGCCAACAAGCGCAAGATAACGTGGCGTCTCGGGCACAAAGCACACCAGCAGAGTGAACAGACCAGCCGGTATGGCTTCGCTGACAAACATGTAGCGCCAGCCTATAGCGATGGTCCAGGGGTCGCTCGAGGGGTGGACGTTGTAGATGCCCTCGCCAATCTTCTCAATCACGGGATTGGTGTGATCGCCCAGAATCATGAAGTTGACAAAGTAGACCACCAGTTGGCCAAAGATGATGGCAAACTGGTTCCACGACACCAATGTACCGCGGATGTTGCTTGGGGCAACCTCGGCGATATACATCGGGCAGATGGCCGAGGCCAGACCCACACCGATGCCACCCAACACACGATAGATGTTGAAGGCAACGAGCAACTCAAATTCGGGTTCGCTATCATCAAAGAACAGGAACTCGGGGTAAAAAGACCCCAGTGCCGACAGGAAGAAGAATATGCCAGCCATGATGAGCGACCGTTTGCGACCCAGATGGGTGGCAAAAATGCCTGACAATGCACTGCCGATGATGCAACCAATCAGTGCACTGGACGAGGTGAACCCGTGCAGCATGTCGCTGTAGACGAAGTCGTCGGTGCCCAAGAAGAATGCTTGTAGACCCTTCTCAGCACCCGAGATGACTGCCGTGTCATAGCCGAACAACAGTCCGCCCAGCATGGCAACCATCGCAATGGAGAATAGGTAGGCTTTGCTACCTTGTTTATCGTTACCCATAGTCAAATGTTTAATTAAGAATTAAGAATTTAGAATGTTAAGAATGTAAGGATGCGGCGTAACGCAATCTTAATACTCATTTTTCAATTTTTAATTCTTAATTCTAAATTCTTAATTATATAGAATACATATTAATGATTGACTCGTAAAGTTCTTGCTTGCCGCTGATCTGCTTGGGCTCGCCCACCTGCTTGCCGTACTCGTAGGCCTGCTCCAGCGTCAACTTGCCGTCCTCAAAGTCCTTGCCGATGCCCGAGTCAAACGACGCGTAGCGGTCTTTGAACATCTGGCAGTAGGGCGACTCCTCGATGATGGCGGCAGCGCTCTCCAGCGCATATGCCATGGCATCCATCGCGGCAATGTGGGCGATAAAGATGTCCTCAAGGTCGGTCGAGTTGCGTCGCACCTTGGCATCGAAGTTGGTGCCACCGTCGATGAAGCCGCCGTTGCGGATAATCTGCAACATTGCTTGTGTCAAGGAATAGTGGTTGATGGGGAACTGGTCGGTATCCCAACCATTCTGGTAGTCACCACGGTTGGCATCGATCGAGCCGAGCAAGCCGTTGTCAACAGCCACTGCCAGTTCGTGCTCAAAGGTGTGACCGGCCAGTGTGGCGTGGTTCACCTCAATGTTGACCTTGAAGTCCTTGTCCAAGCCATGTGCACGCAAGAAGCCGATGACGGTCTCGGTGTCCACGTCATACTGATGCTTGGTCGGTTCCATGGGCTTTGGCTCAATGAGGAAGGTACCCTTGAATCCGCGGGCGCGGGCATAGTCGCGTGCCATGGTCAGCATGCGTGCCAGGTGCTCCTTCTCGCGTTTCTGGTCGGTGTTGAGCAAGGTCATGTAGCCCTCGCGACCGCCCCAGAATACATAACTTGTGCCACCCAGTTCAATGGTGGCGTCGATGGCGTTCTTGATTTGTACGATGGCGCGTGCCACAACATCAAAGTCAGGGTTGGTAGCGGCACCGTTCATGTAGCGCTTGTGGCCGAACACATTGGCCGTTCCCCACAGGTTCTTGATGCCGGTCTGGGCTTGTTTCTCCTTAATGTAGGCGACGATAGTCTTGAGGTTGGCCTCATACTCCTCGACAGTAGCGGCCTCGGCAACGAGGTCTACATCGTGGAAGCAGAAGTACTCAATGCCCATCTTGGTCATGAACTCAAATCCTGCATCCACCTTGTCCTTGGCTGCCTGGATGGGGTCGGTGGCAGTGTTCCACGGAAATTGCTTGGTGTCACCGCCAAACTGGTCGGTGCCCTGGGCGCACAGCGTGTGCCACCAGGCCATCGCAAACTTGAACCAATCTTTCATTTTCTTGCCCATGACCTCCTTTTCGGGGTCATAGAAGCGGAATGCGAGGGGGTTGCGGCTGTCGCGACCCTCAAACTTGATTTTACCAATCTCGGGGAAAAATTCTTTTGTTGTCATAGTGTTGTTATTTTTAGTTTTATTGTTTTCTGGGATTTCTGGAATTTTTGGGAAAACTGGGATTAATTTTCAATTCTCAATTTTCGATTTTCAATTTTCAATTCTCAATTTTCAATTCTTGTAAGCCTCTGTTTCCACAGGTTGTAGGCATCGAGGGTGGCCTGCCCTTGCTCAGCATTTGGCTCAACTACAGCCAATTGTTGCAAGGCGGCAAAAGCCTCGTTGTGGTCGGCGTAGATGCCTGCCCCGATGCCAGCACCGCGTGCTGCACCCACCGAGCCATCGGTGTCGTACAACTCGATGGGTGCGTCAGTGACATTGGCGAGGGTCTGGCGGAACAAGGGGCTGAGGAACATATTGGTGTGTCCGGCTCGAATGCGGTTGACCTTCATGCCCATGTGCTCCATGATTTCGATACCGTACATGAATGAGAATACGATGCCCTCTTGTGCTGCCCGCAGCAAGTGAGCCTTGCTGTGATGGTTGAAGTCGATGCCATGCATCGAACAGCCCGGTTGGCGATTCTCAAGCATACGCTCTGCGCCGTTGCCAAATGGGATGATGCTCAGTCCGTTGCATCCGATGGGTGCCGTGTTGGCCAGATCGTTCATCTGTGGGTAGGTCATGTTGGCGTCAGCCACATTGCGTCGCATCCACGAGTTGAGGATGCCGGTGCCGTTGATGCACAGCAGCACGCCCAAACGTGGCGATTGGGCAGTGTGGTTGACATGGGCAAACGGGTTGACGCGCGACAAGGGGTCATGATTCACCTCGCCCAGCACGCCATAGACAACGCCCGATGTGCCGGCTGTCGAGGCTATCTCGCCCGGGTTGAACACATTGAGCGACAAGGCGTTGTTGGGCTGGTCACCTGCACGGTAGGTGATAGGTGTGCCTTGGGCCAGTCTTGTCTCGGCTGCCGCTTGGGCACTGACGATGCCTTGCATCCCAAAGGTGGGCTTGACTGTTGCCACCAGGCTGGAGTCGATGCCGTAGTGGTCGAGCAGGGATTGTGACACGCAGTTGTCCTTAAAGTCCCACAGGATGCCCTCGGACAGTCCCGAGGCGGTGGTGACTGCCTGGCCGCTAAGTCGCATGGCGATGTAGTCGCCGGGCAGCATGAACTTGTCGATGCGCTCATACACTTCAGGCTCGTTGCGCTTGACCCATGCCAGTTTGGCTGCGGTGAAGTTGCCTGGCGAGTTGAGCAGATGCTCCAAACAATAGTTTTCGCCTAGGGCATGGAATGCTTCCTCGCCCAGGGCGACGGCACGCGAGTCGCACCAGATGATGGAGGGACGCAGCACCTGCTGGTCGCGGTCGACCACCACCAGTCCGTGCATCTGATAAGAGATGCCGATAGCCACAATGTCCTCACTGGCCACGCGGCTGTCGTACAGCACTTGGGCTGTGGCTTGCTTGACGTAACGCCACCAGTCCTCAGGGTTTTGCTCGGCCCAACCGCGTTGGGGCGCAGCAATGGGAGCTTCGCTCTCGGGGCAGGAGGCTTGTGCCACGCATCGTCCCGTGTGTGCATCGACCAGACTTGCCTTGACCGACGAACTGCCTATATCATATCCTAGTAAATACATGTTTTTTTAATGAGTTGAGAGTTAATAATTGAGACTGCGCTATGCTAGTCAACAGGTTGCTTGTAATGGCGGTACTACTCCAGCGCGACTAAAAAAATTAGCGGCGGACACGCTTGAACAACTTGCGGTCGAAGCGGTAGAGTCGTGCGGCACGATGCGCCACGCCCTGCTCATGCTCGTCGAGGGCAACAACGTAGTCAAGTTGGTTAACTTTCTTCTGGAAGTTACGCACATCTTGTGGCTTGCCGTAGACACGCTCATAGAGTGTGCGCAATTGCAGGATGGTGAACTTTTGGGGCAGGAGGTTAAACAGGTAAGACGGGTCGGCCTCGGCGTGGCGGCGCACGACATCGATGGCATCGGCCAGAATGATGTTGTGGTCGAAGGCCAGTGTCTTCACCTCGTCGAGCGGCACCCAGCAGATCTCGTTCTCGCCGCTACTGTTGGTCAGGCCACGGTTGATGCGCACCAGGGCGATGTAGGCGATGGTGACGATGCGGTCTACCTTCATCTGGATGGCACGTTCTAGCCAGTGGACATCCTTGGCATTCTTGGTACGGTCCTTTGAGCCGTAGGCTTTGAATTGCAGCAGGTTGATGCTCTTGATGCCTGTTAACTCGCGCAGCACACGGCGGGCGGCATCATCCAGGTTCTCATCGGTGAAGATCAAGCCACCAGGCAACTTCATGTCATGGAATACCTGACCGTTCTCTTCGCCCACGCGTTTGATCAACAGCACGCGCAATTTCTCCCCGTCAAAGCCCAGCACAACGCAGTCAACCGAGATGTGGTTCACTGCCAGTGGCATCTGTGAAGAAGATTGTGATAGCATAGCGTTATTTTTTTCGCAAATGTAGGGCAAAATTGCAAGTTTTGCAAGCACAAACCATTCTTTTTAAGGTTTTATAACTAATTAAAAGTCAGCAAAATAAATATTGTACTCGATACAGCAACCATGCTTATTGTAATGTTCACAACAAGCCTTGTTTTGTCCAATAGTGCGCTAGATGTTGCTTGTTTAGGCCGACTTATTGTATTTTTGACAATGTGATCACATGCTGTGGACAATAATCTGGGTATAATCAGTGAATTGTAGACGATAGATTCGATTTGTAGATTCCAAAACCTTTTGCTAACTTTGCAAAAAATCTGAATGATGAGTATCAAACGTACACTTTTGCTCGTTGTGGCTGTTGCTGCAATGATGCCCATGAGCCGTGCAGGCCAGATAGATAGAGAATTCAGTCAAGAGCAGGCCACTCCAGTCGACCATCGGGTTGTCGAGGCCGACCGCCTGTTTGTGAGCAAGTCGATCGAGAAGGAGATTGAGCGTGTGCAGCAGTTGCTCACCAACAAGAAGTTGGCCGAGATGTTTGCCAAGTGTTTCCCCAATACACTCGACACCACCGTCCACTTCCGTCTGGATGGCAATGGCAAGCCCGATGCCATCGTCTACACTGGCGATATCCACGCCATGTGGTTGCGCGACTCGGGAGCGCAGGTGTGGCCCTACGTGCAGTTTGCTCGTGGCGACGAGCAATTGCGCCAACTCATCGAGGGTGTCATTCGCCGTCAGTTTGCCTCGATAGTGCTCGACCCGTACGCCAACGCCTTCAATGACGGCCCCACGGGCAGTTACTGGAGCAGCGACCTCACCGACATGAAGCCCGAACTGCATGAACGCAAGTATGAGATTGACTCGCTGTGCTACCCGCTGCGTCTGGCCTATGAGTACTGGCGCGTGACAGGCGATGCCAGCATCTTCGACAGCACTTGGCTGCAGGCGGTCGAGAAAATACTCACCGTCTTTGTTGACCAGCAGCGCAAGAACGGGCGTGGGGCTTACAAGTTCCAGCGCAAGACCCATGTGGCTACCGACACCCGCAACAATGGCGGCTATGGTAATCCTGTGCGCCCCGTTGGGCTCATCGCATCGGCCTTCCGTCCCAGCGACGATGCCACCATCTTCCAGTTCTTGGTGCCCAGCAACTTCATGGCCGTTTCGTCATTGCGCAAGGCAGCCCAGATACTCACGCAGGTCAATGTGCGTCCCGACTTGGCGCATCGCTGCATCAGCCTGGCTGACGAGGTTGAGCAGGCCCTGCGGCAGTATGCTGTGGTGCGTCACCCCAAGTATGGCGACATCTATGCCTTTGAGGTCGACGGCTTCGGGGGGCGCAACCTGATGGACGACGCCAACGTGCCCAGTCTGCTGGCGATGCCCTATTTGGGTGATGTCAGTGCCGACGACCCCATCTATCAGAACACCCGTCGTTTTGTCCTGAGCGAGGACAATCCCTATTTCTTCAAGGGCACTGCAGGCGAGGGAATCGGTGGACCGCACATCGGGCAGGATATGATTTGGCCCATGAGCATCATGATGCGTGCCTTCACCAGCCGGGACGAGGCCGAAATCAAGTGGTGCATTGAGACACTGATGAACACCGATGCTGGCACGGGCTATATGCACGAGTCGTTCCACAAGGATGACCCCAACAACTACACCCGCCGCTGGTTTGCCTGGCAGAACACCCTGTTTGGCGAACTCATCCTGCACCTTGTCAACACCGGCCACCTTGCCACCCTCAACGCCATCCCGAACTGAACCCTCCGTCCTGATTTTTATCACGAATTTTCGAATTGAAGAATCTTATTTCGCAGATTTAAGACACAGAACAAAAGCGTTTGTCTAATTCTTTTAAGTTCATTACAATGATTGGACATCATTTGCTGAAATACTGGCTATACATGCTAGGTTGCTCTTTTGTGGCAATGTTGTTAAATCCATTGTTTATGATGGCTGGAATTGAGGTCTATAGCGAGGAGCCAATTCTCATTTTGTTCTATGTGTTGTCCTATTCAATAATGGGAGTTCCCTTATTGTACCTCTTGCGTTGCTGCAAGAATTTGTCAATCAAGATGATAGTGATATGCATTGCCGTTAATGCAGTATTAATGATATTTGTTACATTTTGGATCCGTCATGCTATCGATGATGGAATGACAAGTTTAATGGTTTTCACGGCATTTCTTGCTAATGCTTTATTCTCGGCAATTCCCATTGGTTTCTGTTGTTATTACGACAGAAAAAGTGGGTCATGATACTCGTGCGGCTCTCTTTGCCTTGCATGATTCGCAGATTTAAGACACAAAAATCCATAATTCGTGACCAAAGAACAAGTACAGCGTAATTCGCGGGTAAAAATCTATTAATTTATCGTGAAGATTTTGATGATTGTGCAGAATGTGCTAACTTTGCGCTCCATAATAACCGACAAAACATTCCGTCATGAAAGATTTAGACCAACTACTCGCCGAGAAACTGCTCAGCATCAGTGCTATCAAGTTGCAACCCAGCATCCCCTTTGTGTGGGCATCGGGATGGAACTCACCCATCTATACCGACAACCGCAAGACACTATCTTACCCAGATGTCCGCAACTTCATCAAGGTGGAGTTGTCGCGTCTCATCGCCGAGAACTTCAACGAGGCTGAGGTCGTGGCTGGTGTCGCAACTGGTGCCATCGCCCAGGGTGCTCTCGTGGCCGACACCTTGTCGTTGCCTTTTGTCTATATCCGCTCGACCCCCAAGGATCATGGTCTGGAGAATCTCATTGAAGGTAACATCAAGCCCGGGCAGAAGGTGGTCATCGTCGAGGATCTGGTCTCGACTGGCAAGAGCAGCCTCAAGGCGGCACAGGCCGTGCGTGATGCTGGCGCCGAGGTTGTGGGCATGGTTGCTATCTTCACCTATGAATTCCCGCAGGCAGCCGAGGCATTTAAGAAGGCTGGTATCAAGTTGCTCACCATCAGCAACTACAGTGCTATGGTCGATGCTGCTGTTAAGGCCAACTACATCAAGGCCGAGGACGTGGAGACACTCAAGCAGTGGCGTGAAGACCCCGCCAACTGGACTCCGGCAACCACTGCCATCGACTAATTATTCTTAATTCTTAATTTTTCATTCTTCATTAATTGGATACCTACAAGAGCGATGCCCAGCGCATCAACCACAACATACAAGTCATTTACGACAAACTAAGCAATCCTGCTGTCTTTCAGGAGCAGATTGAGGCCAACAAGGATCGTCTGCCCGAGGAGGCACGTGCTAATATCGACAAGGTGGTCTTCGGTCCCGACTCTATTAGCATTGAGTCGCCCATGGGCCCGTTGAAACTCGCTATCGACCCCGAGAAGAGCCAGTCACCCAACCGCATCGTGTTCACTGCCGCACAGGCACCAGTCAAGTTCAATATGTTGATTGAACTATCGGCTGTGAGTGATGCCGAGACCGAGAGTGTTGCCTCATTGCAACTCGATCTGCCGTTTTTCTTGCGCGGCATGGTGGGCAAGCAACTGGAGGAGGGCGCACGCAAGTTTGGCGAGATGCTCGCCATGCTCCCCTACGACACCCTTTGAGGCCCTTTCGAATGTTCGTGCACACGATTGCTCGATAACTCGTATTTCAAAGAAAAATGAAGACCCCAGCACAGGCATTATCGGCACTGGCGGCGTTGTGTAGCCGTGGTGAGCAGGCCGAGAGTGACTTGCGCGAGAAACTGCGTAAATGGGAAGTCTCGCCTGCCGATGCCGACCGCATCATCCAGCGGCTCAAGGAAGAGAACTTCTTGAGCGATGAGCGTTATGCCCGTGCCTTCGTGCGTGACAAATTTCGATTTAATGGTTGGGGACGCATTAAGATTGCTCATGCGCTGAGGCTGAAGCATATTGATAGTCAGTGGATTGAACAGGCTGTCAATGAAGAGATTGATGCCGATGCTTATCATGACACACTCGTGCACTTGATGCAAGGCAAACTGCGCTCGTTGCAGTCGCGTGAGCCCCGTGCGGCTCGTGCCGCCCTGTTGCGCTTTGCTGCTTCTCGCGGTTTTGAATCGGACCTGTGCTATCGCTGCCTCGATGAGGTGTGGCGGGCACACAACCTGCCTGATGATGAAGACGCTGACTGAGTGGGGTAGGGCACTGGCCGATGTGCTCATGCCTCGCCTTTGTCCCGTGTGCGGCAAGGCTCTGGTTGCCGACGAGCGTTACATCTGTCGTGGCTGTCTTGCCGCCTTGCCACGCACTCACCTTGAGGAAGTCGACTTCAACGCCATGGAGCAACTCTTTGCCGGAAAGGTGCCCGTTGAGCGCGCCACCGGCTATTTCTATTACCAGAAGAGCAGTCCCTATGCCCAGATATTGTTCGACATCAAGTATCGCAATCGCCCGCAGATGGGCCGCTGGCTCACAGCCCGTGCCGCCGGCGACTTGCGGGCAAGTGGATTCTTTGACGGCATTGAGGTCATCGTGCCTGTGCCGCTGCATCCCAGCAAGTTGGCGCAGCGTGGCTACAACCAGAGCGACTATCTGGCACAAGGTTTGGCACAAGTGTTGAAGTTGCCGATTATACAGGCACTGAAGTCAACTCGCGCCCATGGCTCGCAGACGCGCCGTGGTGCCACCGACCGCTGGCTCAATGCCCAGAACACATACACGTTGCGCACATCGCACAGCCAGCAGTTGGCAGGCAAACACATCCTCCTCGTCGACGATGTCGTCACCACAGGGGCTACGCTCGAGGCATGCGCCCACGCCCTGCTTGCCATACCCGGCACCCGCGTTTCCCTCTTCACCCTGGCCACTGCCCGCCTCGACTGAGACTTGTGTCCCAGCACTTTATTATCGTCGAACTCACGCTTTAAAATGCAAGTTCCCCGTTCCCTGAAAAAATCGAGGGACGGGGAATTTTAATTTTCTGTCGATGGCGGCAATGCGGCACGCCGCGTCCACACAGCCAGCAGGTAACGGCCTTAATGCACCACTGCCATACTGCCCACGACAAGTAAGCAATGCCTTATTTTTCTAAGACAATTTGACGGTTGGTGTATTGATCGGCTGTGTCGAGGATTTGCAACAAATTTGGCCACTCGGCTACGGGAAGATGCGCTTTTAGGTAGCATTTGTTCACCACTAAATGCAAGATGTTGCCCTCAAGAGTTGCGGTCGACACAAATTCTCCTGCCGAATTTTTTAGTTCTTGTTGCAGTTTTGACAGGCCCTCATCCGACAAGTGATAACCATCGGGCAATTGGAGCGTGATGTCCCAAGAAAGCATTGTTGGCGATTTGCGATTGACATCATCAACACGTTCTCGTTCTTGTTCCTCGACCTTGATTTGAGTGCCAATAAGTTTTCCTATACTTACCACAAGATTTCCTCCCGCGCGTTTTACTAAGCCATCCATCAGATACTTGCTTTGATATGCCAGTTCGGGCTTCGCCGGATCAAGTCCATCAGACAAGATTTCATAGGAAAAGAATTCCCTGGCATGCTGCCCATGATATAGTTCAACCTCTTCCTTGAAAAAATCTTGCTGTGCTTCATTTGCCTTCTCGAATGCCTGAAGGACTCCTTGGCGATTCTTCTTAGAGACAGTTTCGATAAATGGTTTCTCGCAATTGAGAAATTTGTCATAAGCGGCATAAGTCTGCTGGGGCGTCACAAGCATCGTGAAATCCTCTTTTTGCCCGCCAGTTCTTGACTCGATACGCTCGACGCTCATGCCCAAGCCGTCGATAGTGGCTTTCATAATCACCTTGTCAACGTTCTGGTCGGCCCTCGTGGTTGGCAAGTTTATGATACTATACTCCGTTTTGTCCCCTTTCAACTTGTTGATAACTGCTGCTTTTCGGCCTTGCAATTCTACTGGCAACACTCCAGGCGTGGCACAGTTGTATTGTGGTGGGGCATAATAGTAATCTCCGACTTTGATTATCCATATGGTTCTGCTGCGATTAATGAGCTGGTCTAATGATTCATGATTCTTATCGGTTGCAATCACATATTGGAAAGGTATCTTGCAATGCTTCAGGTACATGCCCAGAACCACCGAGAATGTGTAGGTCGAAAACTCGTCATACTCGTCAAATGCAAAATAATAATAGGTCAATCCAGCATAGAGTTTGTCGACGGCTTGTTTTATGTCGCTAGGAGATGAATTTTGCTTGAGAAGGTTGCGAAGCATCTTCATGTTATTCCCTCTCGGCGGGAGACACTGCTGATTGTCACTTAGGGCCGACAAGTCGTCATTCAGAATAGTTCTGAAGTCGGGATTGGGCTGCAGTTTGTCTTTCTTCACACTTTTGATATACTTACTGCTCACGCTCTTGTCTATAGCATAGAGTATCGTCATTGGAGCCTGCTCCATCTCATTATACCACAGAGTGGGCGGCACAGCACTCACATTCCTAACTTCGGTCTCAAGCACAGTGTTTTTATCTTTATCAGTAGTGGCTGTGAAGTCTGGAGCGCCATTAAGAGTACGATATTGCACAGCAAACTTGTCGTCAATTTTGCAACGCACTTTATAGTGCATCATCGGATACTTATTAACAAAGTTGAATTTAAAAGGTGGGATATTACGCTCCTTAATGACCATCTCGTCATACGTGAAGATATCAAGAATGTCTCCAACTTCCAGGTTAGGGACAGCCAACTTGTGGCTTACTTCTTTCCCTTTCTTGCCTTCACGGGTTGTCATGTAGTCATCCGTACTGACATTGACTATGGTTCCGTCGGGTTTAATGACACGAACGCCCAGCACTTGTCTTAGGCTCTCCTGAAGGCCATAATCATTATAGCCCTTGGTGATAGTGGCATAGTCAAATTCGGAGAACGACTTTAAAGCGGCATCATCATTCAGTTTGACCAACATGCGATTCAGTTCGTGCCGTCCTAATTGCTTCACACTATTGAACATCAACAGTCCGGTCATCCGCAGGTAGGACTTGCGTGTCAATTCGACATCGGTCAATGCCGCAAGTATTACAGCGGAATGGGTTTTGTCATACTGATGGGTAACTTCATATTGAGTAAACATCGGGTCTGTGTCACTCCATACCTGCTGGCGCAGGTTCTGGGCAAATTCGGCATACTTCTTTTCGTCATCTGCATGAGCGGACAACGACACCACCAAGGCTAAGATAGCGAGCCATAGAGAAAGGTTAGTTTTCATTGATATTCGTTTTTGGGGTTATGCTTTTAAGTATGATTTGCTCATGGCTTGCCTCGTTCCATTGTATCAAGTCCTTATTCCATTGAGAAATATGATTGCAAGCCAGTCGTGGTTGATGGATGGTGAGCACTTTGCGAAATATAATCTCATTGCCGATTTGCTTAAAACTGCAATTCATTTCAGCCACCTCGTTTCGCAGGTCGAAGGGGTCGGGCAACTGCTCGCAATGATAACTGTCTGGCATCTGCAAGACAACCTCACGAATTATTTGGCAGGGCATATCGAAGACATAGTCATTCTCACGCTTTGTTGTGTCAATCTGCGTTGAAAACAACATGTTGTCGGGGTCTAGTTCAATATATAAGTCACCTTGCAATGCCTCGCACGAATGGTTGTTTATGATATTGCCTTTCAGTACAGCCCACTCTGCCCGATTGTCTTTTTGTTCCCATTCAGCATCAACAATATTGTTGCTATGCGAAAGGGTGTTGAGCATTTGGGCTTTGAATGCCTTACGTTGTTGTGTCTCGGTGTTGTAGTAGGCCGAGAGCATGGCTTCTTTCAGGTCCCCTTTCACCCATCTCTCAGCTTCGCCTCGCAGCGCCTTGGCATCGGACAGTTTCAATGAAATGTGCAGGCTGTCGCAATTGGCCGAGACAGGAAACACTGGCAACTGTCGCAATGAACATCCATCGACTTCCTCAACCAATGCCTCCATTCCCTGAATGTTTGATGGAATATGGCCAACAGGCACATAGTGAGAGGTCGGGTCTAGGTAGTAGGTAACCCCTTCCCATTCAACAGTGCATATTGAGTGGTTCAGCGAGCACAGTGCGGGCAATTCACTCACAAGAATAGGAACCTGTTTTGTGCCGATATCGGTCTGCCGCGCATCAAATCCTTGTGCTTTGAGCAGGGTCTTGAGCAATAGGGACATGCCCTTACAATCACCATACCGCTTGCGGATCACTTCTGACGGCTTGTCGGGCTGGTGACTGCTCACGCCAGCCTCAAAGGCAACATAACGTATGTTTTTCTGTACCCAGGCATAAGTGTTCTTGATTTGCTCGAATGGTGTTGTACTCACCGCCTGTATCTCATTGAGAATCTCATTGATCGAAGGGATGGATGTGTCAACGTCGGCCATTTGCCTACTCCAGCCAAACAAATCCCTTAGGTCACTGAATGCACCTTTGACAAACACAATGGGATAAACTTGCGAGAGTTTGGGCATGTTTTCTTCGTCCTTGACCGACTTCTGATCACAGATTTCGTAGGTGATGATTGTACGCTTGCCGTCATTCTTGGTGCTTGCCTGGATATTTTGAGTGATATTCTTTGATATCAACTCAAATTGTGTCATTCCTTGGGGAATGATGAAAGTGACGGTCTTGTGCTTGACATAATACTCCTCGCAAAGTGATACACAGGCGAAATAACGTATGTCTAGGAAGGCTCGTTCAAACTTGACTTTGCAATTCTTGGTTTTGCGATCAAGGGTGACATCGTAATAGCACACTTTCGAATCGTCATAAAACACGTTTTCGGGTGTGATGGACCGATATTGAGGTGTCCTGGATCGAGAACAATAACTATTATCTATGGTAATGTTGTCGCCATAGAAAATGCCGGGTTGAATCTTTTTGGGATATTGTCGCAAGTGCTCATAGGTCGCCTCACGCTTGTTTTTCACCACAATGCGGTCGTGAACGCTCTTGAATTCGTAGATTTCATTGCATTCAGCAATCATGACTTCATCATCGGCTGTCTGCGGAAAAACTGCTAATGTCGCAAACCAATAGAATGCCAGTGTCAATAAGATATATCTCATAAAAATCTTACCTTTAGTGTCTATTGTTCAATTCAAGTTTCTACAGTGAAATCCCGAACAAACTTTAGACCACAAAAATAAGGAAAAAAATTGATATATACAACACCCGGCAAATAAATATTTATTTGCCGGGTGGATTAATGATGATTTTGTAGTTTACTTGACGATAATCAGGTAGTAGTTCTTCTTGCCGCGCTGGGCCAGGATGTACTTGCCGTTGAGCAACATGTCGGTCGATGCCGGCGTGTTGGGGTCGGCGAGTTTCTCCTTGTTGATGCTCACACCGCCACCCTGGGTCAACTTGCGCATCTCGCCCTTGCTGGGAAACACAGCGGCATGGTCGGTAAGCAGCGAGATGAGCGGGGTGCCCTGCTCAATGGCCTCGCGGCTCACCTCAAACTGAGGCACACCCTCAAAGACGGCCAGCAACGTCTGCTCGTCAATCTTGTGCAAGATGTCCTTGGCCTGGTTGCTGAACAGAATCTTCGATGCCTCGACTGCCATCTCATAGTCCTCAAGGCTGTGGGCCATGATGGTGACCTCGCGGGCCAGACGCTTCTGCAGCGGACGCTGGCCGGGATCTTGTGCCTGCTCAGCCTCGAGCGCTGCAATCTCCTCTTGGGTCAGGTCGGTGAAGATCTTGATGTATTTGGCAGCATCCTCGTCGCTGACGTTGAGCCAGAACTGGTAGAACTTGTAGGGTGAGGTGCGGTTGGGGTCGAGCCACACGTTGCCGCCCTCGGTCTTGCCAAACTTGGTGCCGTCGGCCTTGGTGATGAGCGGGCAGGTGATGGCGAAGGCCTCACCGCCATTGATGCGGCGAATCAACTCGGTGCCCGTGGTGATGTTGCCCCACTGGTCGCTGCCACCCATCTGCAGGCGGCAGCCCTCGGTCTCATAGAGGTGCAGGTAGTCGTAGCCCTGCAGCAACTGATAGCTGAACTCGGTGAACGACATGCCGTGGTCGGCATTGGCGGCCAGACGCTTCTTGACTGAGTCCTTGGCCATCATGTAGTTGACGGTGATGTGCTTGCCGATGTCGCGGATGAAGTTGAGGAAGCCATAGCCTTTCATCCAGTCGTAGTTGTTGACCAGGATGGCGTGGTTGGGTGCGTCACTGTCAAAGTCCAGGAACTTGGCCAACTGCTTGCGGATGCACTCTTGGTTGTGGCGCAGGGTGTCCTCGTCGATGAGCACGCGCTCTTGCGACTTCATCGACGGGTCGCCAATCATGCCCGTGGCACCGCCGATCAGCGCGATGGGACGGTGACCGGCACGCTGCAGGTGCTTGAGCATCATGATGCCCACCAGGTGGCCGATGTGCAGTGAGTCGGCTGTGGGGTCGATGCCCACATAGCCCGAGGTCATCTCTTTATTAAGTTGTTCTTCAGTTCCGGGCATGATGTTGTTGATCATGCCACGCCATTTCAGTTCTTCTACAAAATTGATTTTACTCATCGAATGAGAGTTTGATTTTTATGAGAGTGAAACAATAAATTTTTTGCAAAGTTACGACTTTTAGTTGAAAAACAAGCCAAAAGTTACGACTAAAGTCATTGTTTGTGCAGGTGCAGGGTGAGTTCGTCGCCCCAAATGTTGGTGTACATGAGCTGTACGCGGTGGTCCGATTGCCGTCTCACAACGAAACGGAACGTGTCGTCCACGCTGCCCTGTGCCAACTGATCGAGCAGCAAGTTGTAGGCAACATTCCGGTCAGGGAAACTGATGGTCATCTGGTCGCCGTCCTCGATCCAAGTGCCATAATCTACCAGTTGGTCGTGTTGGTTGGAGATATAGATGACAGTACACATCTCGCCCTGAAACTGCATGTAGTAGTTACCTCGGTCCATCGGATAGTCGAGATTGTAGTCTGCCGCTCCGCCAGTGATATCCTCCACCTGCCAGGTGCCGAACCACGGGCCAATGTCGCCGTCGTTGTGGGTGCAAGCGCTCAGCCCCATCAGGGCCAGCAGCGCAATGAGTATGTGTTGCAATGTCTTCATTTTCGTCCGATTGTGAAGTTCCCGGTATAGGTGATGTTAATCATGCCGGCCACATTGTCGCCCAGCAGTGAGCCGTGGTCGGTGGCGAGTGTGGCGCGTACCTGCAAGCCCTGTACCGATGCGGGGGCATAGCCCACCTCGGCCATGAGCGAGGTGCAGGTGGCCTTGGGCATGGGCATGAGCGTGGTGCCCCAGGCAGCACGACGGCTGCCCATCAAGCGGTACTGCCACTGCTGGCCGATGTGCCCCTGCACGGCGGCATGGAAGGCTCGCACGCGGTTGTGGACAAAACTCATGTAGCCGTCGGTGTTATAGATGGGAGCCGGAGCCATCGGTGTGCCCAGTGCCATGCCGCGCACCTGATAACCATTGAAGGCGTAGTTGTTGTAGTAGTCATCACCACCTGTGGTCTCGTTGGTCATCGGGGTGCCCTCGTGGTCGCCCGGTGCCCAGTGGATGGGGCCGCTCTGGTTGGTCAGGTCGATATACTCAATGACTGCGCCGTCGACCCATCCCTGCGTGGGAGCCTTGTACTCCAGTCCCCACAGGCCGTCGAAACCGTTGCGCAAGCCGATGCCCGAGCCATCGTCCCAGATGTGCTGGTGATAGGCACTGAGGCGGTGTCCGCCACGCAAGGTGTAATCGGCACGCACATCCCAGGTGCCCAGGTGGTTGCCCTCGAAGAACTCGTCGCCCTTGTTCGAGCCGCCACTGCCCGGAATCAACGCCTTGAAGAACGCCTCGGCTTTGGCCTTCTGCTTGACACGTCGCACCTCCTTACCCTGTTCGTAGAACACGTTGTCACCACCAAACTGGCAGGCGGCCTGCATGCCCACGGTCACGACCAGGGGCTTGTTGGGGTTGCTGCGCAGATGCAGGTACTTGTAGTTCATCCACCAGCCCGTGGTGATGAAGTGATTGTAATAGTTGTAGTGGTGCTCAAGCCACTTGTTGTCGCCAGGCTTGTAGTAGCCCACCTCGCCGTTGATCTGCACCCATCCGCGTGTGAAGGGGATGGTCTGGAAATTGACAAATCCGGCACGTGCTCCCACCAGCGGCCGCGCGTTCTGGCTCCAGACCAGGTCGCCGCTGCTCAGGCAGTCATTGACCATGGGTGACTCGTGCCGTTTGGCGCCGAGCACCAGTTGCACGCCACGGTACTTGCCCTCGACCCAGGCCTGCTGCAGCCACACGCGGGCAGGGTGCTGGTGATTGAGTTGAGGTATCACGATGACAGGCGTTCCTGATGAGGACGCGGGGTCGTCACTACCGATGGGGAATGCGCTGCCGCTTGAGTTGTTCACATGCCAGTAGGACGCACTCGAGGCCCAGCCTCCCCAGACCTCGACCCCCGCGCCCCACGACAGGCGCCGCGTGGTATCCATCGTGTGCCACACGGCACCGTGCAGCAGCGTGCCGAATTGCTGGGTGACCACACCGCCACGGTTGGCCATGATGTAGTGGGGTGCCAGTTCGCTGTCGCCGACGTTGGCCGTCAACCCCGCCTCATAGTTCACCTCTACCTGCGCCGCCATTGTCAGGGGCAGTATTGCAGCAAGTAGAAGTCCCTTTTTCTTCAGTGACATCTTTTTGTCTTTACAATCAATCATTGAGAACTTAATCAACAAAATTTGTTTAGTACTGATGCGATAAAATCGCGTTAAGTTACACAATATCGAAGAACGCTCGGAACCCACTATCAATAAAGGGGTTAATATCATTTGATAAAAATTTAATGCATCAATAGTATTTTGATATTATTGCATACTTATTGCTGGAACGTGGCTATGTGGCGGCGAATCTTATCGTCGAAGATGTCGGCGATGGTGATGAGCAGCCCCGTCTCTTCGACCTCGCCAAACTCGTGGTTAATGGCCGTGCCCAGGATGCGCATCGACGGCGACAGTCCCATGTAAGCGTTGATCAGTGGCGGGATATTGATGCCCCGCGAGCGAACAAATGCGTTGAGCCTCCGGTAGTCTTCCCGGAAGTCTCCACCCACAAAGAAACCCCGCTCGGCCTCATCGCTATGTGTGCCGGTGAGCGGTTCGATAGGCCAGATGATATGGTCTGGGTCGGGGAAGTATAGGTGCAGGAAATGCAGTAGCAAGTTGCGGCAAGCACGGTCATAACTGGGATACATCGTCATCTTGCCGAACAGGTACTTGACCTCGGGATGCAGTACAGTCAGTGCACCCAGTCCGTCCCACAGGTTATCGAGGGCATAGATGGCACGGCTGCCAGCACGTGTCGACTGGTATTCAGGACGCACCCATGAGCGGCCCAACTCGATGGTGTAGGGCAGCATCTGCTGCATGAAGTGGTCAGAGAAGTGAAACATGTGCGCCGTGGCGATGCGTGGCGTGCCGTTGGGCAGAATGTGGATGTCACTGCCCAGAATATAGCGATAAGCACCGATGATTTCGTGTGCCTCGGGGTTCCACACCAGCAACTGACGGCATGGTGGGTCCATGAGGTCAAACTCATCGATGTCGCAGTCCTTGCCCGTTCCGCCACCGCCGGCGCGGAACGAGAGCTCGCGCAGTCGGCCTATCTCGCGCATCGTGTGAGGCGCCGTATGGGCATCCACGACATAGATGTGATTGCCAGCGCGGTTGGTGGCACGCAAGAATCGTTGGGGCGTCAGTTCGCTCTCAATCAGGCTGATGTCTACAGCGGGTATGATGTCGATCTGCATAATGGTGGAGTGAATTAGCGTTTGAGATGATAAACGATGTCGCGCAAGGTGGCGGCTTGGCTCAAGGCGTGAGCGCCGTCAAGGGTTTGCCACGAGATGGGACGACCCACATAGATGCCAAAAGTGGCACCGCGGCTCTTGAACACCTCGCTGGGCAAAAGCGCCTGTTCGAGATTGAACTTGATGCCTAGTCGTTTGCGCCAGTGTGCCAAGCGGTAGAACTTCTTGGAGTTCAACCCGTCGAAGTAGATGGGGATAATGTCGCGCTGATATTGGATAGCACTGGTGACAACAAACTTGCGCCACCTCAGATCGGCGATTGAGCCGTCATCTTGGCGACGAGAGCATAGCCCCGCCGGGAAGGTGAGCATCTGACGATTGCTGGCATATTCGGCCTCTATCTGCGACACGCTGTCACGTGACTGCCGTCCAAACTTGTTGACGGGCAAGAAGATGCCCTGCAGTGGCTTGACAGCCATCAGCAGATCATTGACCAGGAAGCGGATGTCGCCCTGGTAATGGTGTCCAAACAGCGAAATCAATGCCAGGCCGTCGAGCCCGCCCAGCGGATGATTGCTGGCAAAGATGAAACGCCCCTCGTTGGGGATGTTGTCCATGCCTGTGGGCTGCAGTGTGATGTCAAGTTCGTCCAGCACAACATCGGCGGCCTCGACATCGCGCTTGTCGCCTATCTTGCGCAGCATGTCGTTGAGCGCATCTTGACAGATGAGTCGCTCAAGCCATCGCACCGCAAACCGTGGAATGAAGCGGTAGAAACGTGCCGCACGCGAGCGTAGCACTTGGTCAATATTAATCTGAATTACATCGTCAGACATCGGTGTCTCAATTCTAAAAGAGCAAAATTACAAAAAAAAATTAAGTTTCGTGCTTTTTGAGCGCCAAAATTGTATTTTATGTGCAAAATGCGTCTTTTTTTGGCAAATTTGCACTACCTTTGTCGTGCAGATGAAACAGATGATGAGAAATCTCAGGTGGATCTTGGCGGCTGAGTTGGTGACACTGGCAACCGTTGCTGCGTTTACGCTATGGGCACTGCCGGTGCTTCAGGCTTTTCAGGCCACAACGGCTCTGGCTGTGGCCTATATTGCACCACGTTGGCTCTATGTGAGCAGTGCACATTGCAGTCGTGTCGGGCGCTGGGTGCTGCTTGTGGCGGCACTGTGGCTTGCAGCCATTGCCGTGCCGTTTCTGTATCACTGCACCGTGGCTTATGGCGCATCGTTCCAGATGCCGTTTCTGTGGGGCGATGCCAGGGACTACTATGAGTGGGCATTGGCACACTACGACGGGAGTGCAGTTGAGCCCAAGGTGACTTTCTGGGGCTACTCGCTGCTCATCATTGCACTGTGGAAGTTGTTGGGGGTGAGCGTGATTTGGCCTGTTGCTGCCAATGTGATGGCCACCTTGTTCACTATCGTGCTCACAGGTCATGTGGCGGCACGCATCGTCACGTCTCGGCAGTCACGCACAGCAACTCTTGCCATGGCGATGATTGCTGTGCAGGGTTTCTTCATGTCGCAGGGTGCTCAGATGCTCAAGGAGCCTTGGGTCTACCTCGCCATCACCCTACTTGCCTACAGTCTTGTCCCCACTTTCGGGTCGTGTGAGGTGAGCAGGGGGAAACGTATTGGTTCTTCGTATATTACACATTGTTTGTTGTTCGTTCTGGGGTGTTTTATTCTGGCGGCAGTCAGGGCAAAATATGTCAACTTCGTTTTCATCGGCATCATCATGCTGGCTGTTGCAGGCAGGATGAGCCAGTGGCGGCACTATGGTGCCTTGCTCGTGATCACCCTGTTGTGCTGGTGGCTGGGCATGGCGATGACCGACCACTACACTGTCATCCAGCAGGTCAACAATGTCACTGGCGAGGGCGGCATGGCCACTATCTTTGCCCCCGAGGGAGCATACGATCGACTCCTGGGTGACTATTTTCATTATCCAGTATGGAAGAAATTGCTTTATCTGCCACTGACGTGTGGTGTGCAGTGGATTATTCCGTTCCCATGGTTGCCTCAGGGTGAATCGGCCAGCTGGCTCAGTCTAGTGCCGCGCATGCGATTGGGATGGTATGTGCTATCGGGCGTGGTCATCTACTTCTACCTGTTCAGGTCGTGGCGGCGTGGGTGGCAATGGGCTGCATGGGCATGGTTCCCCATGGTGTGTTATGTGGGCATTGCCTATATGACCTCAGGCACAGTCAGCCGCTACATTCTGCCCTTTGAACCCTGGTGGATGGCATTGGCTGCACAACCATTGAGCCGCCTGATGTCAGGAAATTCTGGCAGCAAGCGGCTCGTGTGGTTTGTCGTTGCCTATGTGGCACTGATGGTTGTCGTCTTGTCTTTGTGCTATGTAGCCGTTGGGCACTAATACAATAGGCCTTATTTTTTATTGACAACTATCAATGGAGGCAGCCTTGACGCGGAAGAAGTTAGTGTTGGGGTCGGGGTCGAGCAGGCGGTATTCGCTGTGATTGCCCCATGGTGCGGGTCGGTCGACAATCTCCATATCTTCACCCGTGTCATTGCTGATGTAGGGCGAAATCATCTGATGCCATGACTCGATGCGCTCCTTGGCGTCCAGATAGTACATCAAGTCGTTCTCATCGGCCACGAGTTCGCGCAGATATTGCAGATACTTTGCCTTGAAGTCATCAAATTCTAGAATGCGCTTGATGAGCGGATTCCCGTCCTGTCCCCAGTGGAGTGGATCCTGGCGACCAGAGTCACTCTGCGCACCACACTGACTGCTGGTGCCCAGGGTATTGTCGTAGTCGTAGGGCAGCAGGTAGACTTTGTAGTCATAGAGATCCTCGGTGGTGAAGTAGAGATAATAGTTGTTGGCATTGTTCCAGTAGTCATCCCACATGCCCACAGCAACATTAACGGCATAGGTGCGCAGCAACAGATCCACATCACACACCTCATTGATCCACTGGTAGAAACTCTCACGGCTCTTGCCGTTGAGTTTGAGCTGGAAATCAACGAGTTGAGCCACAGCGTCATCAAAGCGCTTGGTGTTGGTCTGCAAGGTGTAGGTGTGGTCGTCATCGCTGTCGTCATCATACCAATAGTCACCATTATAGGGATCGGTCAGCGATGCGGGCTGACCCACATACTTGCACTTCCACAGGTTGCCGTTATGGGTGCCGAAGGTCAGCGAGTCGTTACGTTGCTTGAGGTAGTTCTCGTCGATAGGTTCGTTCATTTCATACACCCCATAGTAGGCCTCGCTGGGGTCGCCGTCAACCTTCAGCCACAGTCGGCAGTAGTGGCTGCGTGGCGCAGTCCACACGCCATACTGGCGGAAGAGGTTGTAGCAGAACAACTCGCGCACATACATCGGGTCGTCCTTGAACCACTTGAGCACAAACTTGCGCACGCCCTGCACGGTGTGCTCTTCGTCCTTGTTGAACTTGCGCAGGTTGATGCCCATGTGCACATGATGCCAGTCGGTGTTGCCGGCCTCATGCATCTGGCCATGGTTGCCCTCAGGACGGCGTCGCGATGTGTTGCCCTTCAGTCGCAGGCCGATGTCGGCAATCGATGTCGTGTCGCCCTTCTGGATGAAGTCAAATCGGTCGGCCATGATATATTGTTTGGTGCCACTGTTCTGGTCGTAGAGTTGCAGCAATCTGTTCCATTCGGTCGGGTTCACGGTGATGTGTATCTCGGGTAGTGAACTAGGATCCCAAACGTAGTCGTAACCCTGTAGGCCTGGTTCGGGTGTGATTTTTCCCAGCATGATATTGATGATCATGTTCACATCGGCCACATCGACCTGACCGTCACCAGTGACATCGGCCGTGGCATTCTCTGCCTTGCCCAGCATCACGTTAATGGCGGCATTGACGTCGGCCACATCAACAGTACCATTGCCATCGACATCGCCCAGTACTGCTGCTTGGCTTGACAAACCTGCCAGCAGCATGATTAAAAGTAGTATTTTCTTCATTCTGTTACCATTTAGTTGCTACAAAAGTACAAACATTTTTCAAATCCACCAAATCTGTACCATTTTCATGATGCAGTAGGGGGCACACAAGCATCGCTGGCAAAAAACAAGGCGGATGAGGTTTTACCCCGCTCCGCCATGATAGATGCATCGATGATGCTGTTATTTTCTGCGCTTCTTTGAGCCGCTGCTTCTCGAAGATTTTCTTGACTTGCTTGACGCCTTGCTGCTCGCCTTGGATGACTTGCCAGACGACCTGCTTGCCTTGGAGTTCTTGCCAGGAATCTTGATGTTGTCACCAGCTTTGATCTTGTCGCCGCTGATGCCGTTGGCCTTGCGCAGAGCGTCGACTGTGGTGCCGGTCTTTTCGGCTATCTCGCTCAGCGATTCACCCTTCTTGATATTGTACTCGGTGGTGGGTGCGGGTTTCTCGGCGCGTGCGTGACGGCCACGCTTTGCACTGTCGCCTCGTTTACTGCTGCTGCGCGAGTGCTTGTAGGTTTCTTCCTGGCTGCGACGTCCATTCTTGTCCCGTTTATCGGCATAGCGCTCGTTGCGCTTCTGCCACTGGCGAGATTCTTGACGCGTCTCCTGGCGGGGCTTCTCAACCTTGGGCGCTGGCTTGGGCGACTCGATGTGCACAGTCTGAGGCCCACGTCGGCGTGACTCGGCGGCGGCTTTCTCAACCTGTTTTACCTCGTCGATTTGCTCATTTTCGCTGTCATCGGGTTCGGCTTCACTGACATGTTCAGGTTCACCTTCGACCTCGTTGCTAGCCATGAGGGTTTCGTCATCATCCTTAGGCTCATCCTTGCGCACACGCACACGCTTGGTCTTCTGTACTTTAACCACCTGTCCGCGCCTGACCTTGCCGCCATTCAGCCCATTGATTGATGCAAATGTGCTGGCACTCATGCCATAGTGCGCGGCAATGCTGCTGGCTGTCTCGCCTCGGCGCACCTTGTGGTACTCGGTGACCACCTTGTTCTCATAAGTGTAGTTTGCATCATCATTATCTACGCTCGACCCTCCTGGTTCAACTACCTCGCGTGGTTTATAGACTTCGGTGCGATAGGCCAGGATGCTGTCCTCGCTCATGATGTAACTATAGATTTGCTGCGATGGCAGTATCAGTGTGTATGGGCGGGCAGCATTACCCGGGATGACATCCTGGCGATACTGTGGGTTGAGGACACGTATCTCCTCTATGGGCATGTTCAGCACATGAGCAATCTGGTTGAAGTTCACACGGTTGCTGATGCTCACGGTGTCGGTGATGAGTGGCTTGCGAGCCAGTCCTGGGCTGATGTTGTGACGCTTGAAGTAGGTCATCACATAGTTGGCCGCGATGAAGGCGGGTACATAACCGCGGGTTTCGCGGGGCAGATAGTCGTAGATGTCCCAGAAGTCCTTGTCCTCGCCGCCTGCGCGCTTCAGGGCTTTGTTGACGTTGGCAGGACCGCAGTTGTAGGCCGCAATAGCCAGCGACCAGTCGTTGTAGATGCTGTACAGGTCTTTGAGATAGGTTGCGGCTTTCTCCGACGAGCGGTAGGGGTCACGACGCTCGTCAACCAGCGAGTTAACCTCCAGGCCCAGTCCCTTGCCAGTGCCCACCATGAACTGCCACAATCCTGCCGCTCCGGCGCGGGAAACGGCATTGGGGTTCAGCGCGCTCTCGATGACTGGCAGATACTTCAATTCTAGTGGCAGGCCTTCTTTCTCCAGTGCCTGTTCAAAGATGGGCATATAGTACAAACTCATGCCCAGCATCTCCTCGACCAGCGTGCGATTGCGCTTGATATAGCGGTCGATGTAACTGCGCACCACCTGGTTGTAGGGCATCTCGATGACGGTGGGCATGGCAGCGAGTCGTCTGATGTATTCGTCCTCGCTCACTTCGCCAACTGATTTATTCTCAACATCAGAATCAAGGATGGTGTAGTTGCGCAGATACCAGTTCTCCATCATCTCGTGCGTGTCGGTCTCGAAACTCTCGGGGAAGACGATGTCGTTGTCGGTAATCGACTGCTTGAGTGTGAGAATGTTGTTGCGTGGGCCGGCCCAGGTCGCCATAGCAATCAGTGCCACGCTCAGTAGTGTCAGATATTGTCTCATCATATTGTGTTATTTTTTTGATTCTAAAAGTTAAAAGCACATTGCACGCCGACTGAGGTCTTCAAGGGTGAATTGACCTGTTGCGGAGCAATGACAGTGGGCCTGACCTGCATTGAAAGGTCAGGTGATATGTCAAAGTGTGCCAGTGAGGCGTCGACGTAGGCGTCGACGATGTTAAGCATATAGAGTGCCACCATGCCGATGATGCAAATCTCGCGATAGCGGCGATAATAATTCTTCTTGTTTCTCAGTGCCTTCTGCAACCATGCCATGTCTAGGTCGCTCTCCTTGACAGTGGGTGGATAGAAGTCCATGTAACTGCGCGTGTCGGGATCATTGTCGGTGGCATCGCGATAGGCACGATTATAGTCGTTGAACATGCGGTTGTTCCATGCGGTACCATAACTGAGACCCACAAAAGCCCCCACAACGATGGGCAACTTCCAGTAACGGCGGTTGTAGATTTGCCCCAGACCAGGGCATAGTGCCGATAGCCACAGTGCCCGTTGTGGGCTGGGGTTGAACGTGCGCACCTTGCCCAGCGAGGTCACAGCAAGGGTGTCGGGCAGCAATTCGATGCCCTCAATGCCACGCAACGAGTCGGCACTGGCAAAGTGCAGCGTGTCGCCAGCCAGATCGACCACAGTCACTCGCCGAGTGGTGTCATCGGGGATAATGACCGGTGTGCGCACACGATTGCGGCGCACCACCTGCGTGGTGTCGGCAGTGGCGTGTGTGGCCAGTTGGCACAGCACCAGCAGACACAAGGTCATTGCTGTGCGCCAGCAGCTGTATGTCTTGGGCAGTGTCACTTGTTCTTGAGTTGGTCGAACAGGGTGATGATTTTCTCCAGTTGAGCCGTGTCGTTGAACACGAAAGCAATCTTTCCTTTGCCCTCGGCATTGCAACTGACCTTGACAGGCACACCAAACGAGTTGGATAGATGCTTCTGCAAGATGGCATAGTCGCGGCTGGGCTTGCGGCGTTCAGGCACTTCGGGTGAGTTCTGGCCTAAGTCATCGGCCTGCTGGTACTGCTTGGCCAGTTGCTCGACCTGACGCACCGACAAGCCTTTCTTGAGAATCTCGTTGTATAGTTTGAGTTGCAGCGAGGGTTTCTCGATCGAGAGCAAGGCGCGGGCATGCCCCATGTCGACGGCCTTGTCGCGCAGACCCAGTTGCACTTCAGCCGGCAGTTTGAGCAGACGCAGAAAGTTGGCGATGGTTGCACGGTTCTTGCCGATGCGTTCGCTCAGTCGCTCTTGGGTGAGGTTGTACTGGTCGATGAGTTTGCGGAAGGTCAAGGCAATCTCGATGGCATTGAGATCTTCGCGCTGGATGTTCTCGATGAGTGCCATCTCGGTCACCTCGCTGTCGCCAGCCGTGCGCACATAGGCTGGCACGGTTTCCAGACCGGCCAGTTTGGCCGCGCGATAGCGTCGCTCACCCGAGATAATCTGATACTGGTTGGGCCCGATGCTGCGCAGTGTCAGCGGTTGGATGATGCCCAGTTCGCGGATGGACGAAGCCAGTTCCTCGAGTGCTGTCTCGTCAAATGTGTGACGAGGTTGGTCGGGGTTGGGGCTGATTTGCGCGATGGCTATTTCGTTGATGGCCGATGACCCTCCCGTCTGGATGTCGTCCATCGAGATGAGCGAGTCAAGTCCTCGGCCCAATGCGTTGCGTTTCATCTTGAGTTAATTAATTGAGTTGTGAGTTGAAAATGAAGAACTTGCCGTGATGCCGTGTCATCCCTTCTTGCGATCCTTGGTGATGAGTTCTCGTGCCAACTGCATGTGGCTGGTGGCTCCGCGGCTGCTGGGATCGTAGATGATGGCTGGCAGACCGTGGCTGGGTGCCTCGCTGAGTTTGATGTTGCGCGGTATGACCGTGTTGAACACCATGTCGGCAAAGTGGCTCTTGAGTTCCTCATATATCTGATTGGCCAGGCGCAGTCGGGCATCGTACATGGTGAGCAGGAATCCCTCGATGCGCAGACCAGGGTTGAGTTTCGACTTGATGATGCGCACTGTGTTGAGCAGTTTGCTGATGCCCTCCAGTGCGAAGTATTCGGCTTGGACAGGGATGATAACACTATCGGCGGCAGTGAGCGCGTTGACGGTGATGAGTCCCAGTGACGGGCTGCAGTCGATGAGAATGTAGTCGTAATTCTGCTTGACACCATCGATGGCGCGGCGCAGAACGTTCTCACGGTCAGCCTTGTTGATGAGCTCGAGCTCGGCTCCCACCAGGTCGATGCGCGAGCCGACGATGTTCAGCCCCTCGACACAGGTGCCCACGGCAGCCCCCTGCATAGGGTATTCATCGACCAGACACTCATAGATGGTCGAGGTCATCTGCTTAGGCTCGATGCCCAGGCCTGATGTGGCATTGGCTTGCGGGTCGGCATCGATGAGCAGTACCCGCTTGCGATTCATGGCAAGAGATGCAGCCAGGTTGATGGCCGTGGTTGTCTTGCCCACGCCACCCTTCTGATTGGCTATAGCG
>Ga0310695_10004065_pt1 | contig 27552 bp, 12 predicted proteins | sample RumenRJG_04DNA_FD_203882 | JGI IMG/M metagenome (GOLD analysis project Ga0310695, IMG submission 203882) | Bovine rumen microbial communities from Lethbridge, Alberta, Canada - RJG_04 (v2) (version 2) | ecosystem: Host-associated > Mammals > Digestive system > Stomach > Rumen | place: Canada... | reverse complement strand
TCGTTTTGGGACGACGAATATCTCGGCATCCTCGGCGCGAAGGACTCGATCGAGATCGAGATGAACGGTCTTGAATGCGAAATGTTCCGCTTCACGAAGGCCGAGACGCGTCCGCAGGTCGTCTCCACCACGCGCCATGTGCTGCAGGGGTGGATGGACGTCGCGGACGAGAAGTGGGATGCGGCGGGGCGTGTCCTCTCCGGCACGGCGAAGCACATCGCAGGCGGCACCACGGAGAGCGTGGTCGTCGCCGCCGATACTGCGGACGGCAAGGTGTTCCCGCTCGTGCGGGCAGAGGTGTCGCCTGAGGACGCGGCGGCGGGCGTTAAGGTTTCGGCCGTAGAGGCGGACGGCACGGTGCGCGTTGCGCTCACGGTGCCGACGGCACGCGAGGTGAAGTGGCGGGTCGTTTTTGGCGCTGGGAGAACGGGCTGCCAGCCCGTTCAGCGTGCGAACGGCCGAATCGGCCGTTCTACTATGTACCTCTCGCGTCCGCTCCCGGTTGAATACCAGCCGCAGAACCCCGGGCCCGTTCCGCCTGCGCCGCAGGTGCGTATCGAGACGCTGAAGCCCGTGAAGCAGAAGGCGGGCTGGGGCGGAGACATCCGTCTTGGGAAAGGCTACGACGGTGCGATCCGCATCCAGAAAAACACCTACAAGGGAGGCATGGCGATACACGGGCCGGGATGGGCGGTGTTCGAGCGCAAGCCCGAGTGGAAGCGCGTTGTGGCAATAGTGGGCATCGACGAGAGCCAGCGCGTGCAGAACCAGTCGAGCGTCGTCTTCAAGATTGTGGGCGTGGGGAAGGACGGCAAGAAAGAGAAGGAACTTGCCACGTCGCCGTACATGATGTTCGGTGGAACGGAGAGATGGCATTTCAACGTGGCGCTGCCTGACGACGTGGCGGCGGTGAAGTTCGTCGTGACGGACGGCGGCGATGGCGACAAGTCCGATCACGGCGACTGGGCAGAGTGCGGCTTTGGAATGTGATGAAGTCAAGAGCGTCCAGTGTCGTGTGCCTGTTCCTGGCGCTTGTCGCGTCGGGCGGGGAGCTGACGCCGGTTCCGAATTGGGACGTGATTTGCTCGCAAAGGTCGGAAGAGCGTCCTGTGGCGTCTAGTCGCCCGGAGACCTACTTCTTTTTCTTCGGCGGCAACATCACAGAGAAGGGAGTCACAGCGGACCTCGAGGCCGTGAAGGCGGCGGGAATCGGCGGCGTGAAGCTCTTCAACGGCGACAGCGCACGCGGTGCGTGGCCGGGCGTGCCGAAGCAAATCAGGTGCCTCAGTCCCGAATGGGACGCGCTCATCGGGCATTTCGGCGACGAGTGCAAGCGGCTCGACCTCCGGATGGCGATGCAGGTGTGTCCCGGCTGGGCGATGGCTGGCGGACCCTGGATCAAGCCCGAACACGCCATGCGCCACCTCGCCGTGTCGCGCACGGATGTGGAGGGCGGTCACGCGGGACGCGTGACCCTACCGAACCCTTGCGCAAACTCCGAGCCGTGGCGCGACTATCGCGATATCGCCGTCATCGCGTTTCCCGCGCCGGAGGGCGACTGGGAGATACCGCTTGCGCCGTCGTCCGTAACAGGCTCAGCCGGAACCGACTGGAACGTCTGGGTGCGCGGACGCGCCGCCGCCAAGATTCCGGCGAATGCAACAACGGAGATTACCTACGAGTTCGCACAGCCGGTCACGGTTCGGACGCTTGAACTGCCGTCCGTGAAAAGCCTCGCATCCGTGACGAAGTCGTTCGACCCGGGAACGACTGTTTCGCTGAAGGCTGAGGATGGGGCGACGCTCGTGGAGGAGGTCGCCCTGCCACCGTCCAGCTGGCAGGATGCGCGTCCACTGTCGCTCGCCTGCCGCGAGACGACGGCGCGGCGTTTCACGCTGACGGTGAAGAACAAACATCCGATCACGTTCCGCACGGCGCATCTCCTCAGCGCCGCGAAGAAGGACAACTGGGAAGGGGAGGCGTGCTGGACGCTGCGGCGTCTCCTGCGCCGCGCCGCGCCCGTGCAGTCGAAGGGCGCGTACGTCAAATCGGCGTTCGTCATGAACCTCACGTCCCATATGGCGAAGGACGGCACGCTCACGTGGAACCCGCCGCCCGGCAGGTGGGCCGTGCTGCGCATCGGACACGTCAACACGGGCTTCAAGAACAGTCCTGCGCCGCCGGAGGGGACGGGCTTCGAGTGCGACAAGTTTTCCACGCTGGCTGCGGACATCCAGTTCGACAACTACATCGGCCGCCTCACGAAACCCGGCGCGCCCCTCCACGGAAAGCTCCGCGCGATGCTTATGGACAGCTGGGAGTGCGGACATCAGACCTGGACGCCGGGTATGGACGCGATCTTCTCGTCCCGTCTTGGCTACGACCTCTTCACGTGGATTCCGGCGGTGTTCGGCTACGTCGTCGATTCCCCGGACGACACCGCGCGCTTCCTCAACGACTGGCGCACGCTCGTGAGCGACCTCATCACGGACAACTTCTTCGGGCACATGTCGAAGCGGGCGCACGAACGCGGACTGGAGGTGGAGTTCGAGGCCGCTTTCGGAAACTCCATTTCCGGCGACATCATGAAGTACTACAAGTACGCCGACATCCCGATGTGCGAATTCTGGCAGCCCGCCGTCTCCTTCAACTTCACGCCTGTGAAGCCGATCATCTCCGCCGCGCACCTCTACGGCAAGCGCGGCGTCGGCGCGGAGGCGTTCACGTCCTTTGGCGTCTCGTGGCACGAGCGTCTGCGCGACTACAAGCACAACGCGAACATGAACCTCGCGGAGGGCATCACGCATTTCGTGTTCCACACGTTCACGCACAACCCGCAGGAGCCGTGGATGCCGCCCGGGACGTCGTTCGGCGGACGCGGCATCGGCGCGCCGTTCGTGCGCGGGCAGACGTGGTGGCAGCACATGCCGGCTTTCACGGACTACTTCGCGCGCTGCCAGACGATGCTCGAGGCCGGCGTTCCCGTGATTGACGTCCTGTGGTATCTCGGCGACGAATGCGACGGCCGTCCCGACCACTACGCGCCGTTCCCCGCCGGGCACAAGTACGATCTCTGCAATCCTGACGCATTCCTCACGCGCATTTCCGTGAAGGACGGCAAGTGGTGTACGCCCGAGGGAATCGAGTATGGCATCCTCTGGATTCCAGAATCGCGGCGCATGCTCCCTGAGACGATGGAACACTTGATCGAGGGGATCGAGAAGGGCGGCGTCGCCGCGATGAGTGCGCTTCCAGACGAATCGGCCACGCGCAAAGGCGGCGCGAAGGGAGTGAAGCGTTTCCGCACGGCGCGCGAGAGGTTGGAAAAACTAATTGGAATGTGTCCTGGTAGGGCGCGCTCGCCGAGCGCGCCGCCCGTCGCCCCAGTGGCGGGCCGACTTTACATTGGGAAGGCGATTGGCGAGGTACTGAAGGCAGAAAACATTGAACCCGACGTCGACGGAGAGGGTATCGTCTGGAACCACAGACGCAGCGAAGACGACGACTGGTATTTCATCGCTCCGGCGAAGGAAGGCGGTGTTCTCAACAGTGGGATGAAATTCAGAGCGACCGGCACGCCGGAAATATGGTGGCCGTCGACAGGCAGGATTGAGATGGCGGAGGAGGGCAACTCACTGATATGGCCTTGCCTCGCGCCTGATGAATCGTGCTTTGTGGTGTTTAGAAGATCGCAGAATATAAAACGCGAGGCACAAGACAGATGGGCCCATCCTCTAAAAGGAATCATTCCGCTAGACGCTCCTTGGCGCATTTCCTTTCCTGACGGTTTCGGCATGCCCACGAACATGACCGTGATGGCGCTTGCGCCGTGGAAAGAACTTGGCCCAACGCTGGAGGCGAAGGCGTTTTCCGGCACGGCGACATACGAAACAGATTTCAATGTTTATTCAAGTAGCCCCGTTTCCATCCGAACCCTTTGTCTCGGGCGCGTGGATTCCATCGCAAAAGTGACGCTTAACGGGAAGACGTATCCTACGATATGGGCTCCACCGTACATCGTTGACGTGACGGATTCGGTGAAGTTCGGCATGAACCATCTCAAGATCGAGGTGACGGACACCTGGTTCAATCGGATGACCTACGATAGCGGCGTTCCTGAACCCAAGCGGCGCACGTGGGCGTTCCGCCGTCCGCGCAAGACGGAGCCGCTGCGCGATTCCGGCCTCATCGGCCCAGTAAAAATCGTATCGCAGAAATGAAAGAACGTGCGGGGACTCTCCCTGTGGTGTCAAGTTCATTGGCGCATGCTAAGGGCTGTACGAGCGAAATAATCTAGGAGTCCCCACTTCCACGGGGTGTGGACTCCCCGCTCGCCCCAATAGCCGCGAGTGTCCCCAAAAATGGACAAAAACTTTCCGGGCGCGCAGTAGCGCACCCACTCACGCGCCTCTGCATCGGTTGTCAATATCCAATTCCAATTCCCAATTGTCCATTGGCAACAATGGATGTATGGGGATAGACCCAGTTGGGATAATTGCAAAACCACACATGTGCGATGTGGCAAGGCCGCCTCGGCCTTGCAGTAACCACGAACCACGAACCATGAGCCACGAGCCACGAACCACGAGCCACGAACCACGAGCTTGCAAAACTTTCACACTTTCGCGCCTTGTCTCTGGCGCGTGGAAATGCTACAATTTTACTGTCTAGGAAAACGGGCGTCTCGAAACTTCGAAACCCCGAAACCCCGAGACTCAGAAACCATAAACCTCTAAACGAATTGCAGTGGACAACATGAACAACATCTCAAGAAGAACTTTCATCGGCGCTGGTGCGACGGCGCTTCTGGGCGGCGTGAGCGTTCCCTTTGGTGCGTATGGCGCATCGGCGCGGCGTCCCAAGCCATCCGAGCGCATCAACCTCGCCGTCATCGGTTGCGGCACGATGGGGCGCGGCAACATGGAGATGTTCATGCAGGATCCGCGTGTGCAGGTCGTCGCCGTGTGCGACCCTGTGACGGAGCTGCGCGAATACGGCTATAGTGCGAAGGGCCGTGGCTGGGGCGGGCGCATAGCGTTCAAGCGGATGGTTGACAGGCATTACAAAGGCAACGTCTGCCGCGCAGTGGTGGACTTCCGCGAAATCGCGGACGATCCCGGCATCGATGCGGTCTGCGTCACCACGCCCGACCACTGGCACGCGCTCACGGCAATCGCCTGCATGAAGAAGGGCAAGCACGTCTATTGCCAGAAGCCGATGTCCCTCGGCGTTTCCGAAGGCATCGCGATGGTTCGCACAGCAAAGGAACACGGCGTCACGTTCCAGGTGGGCTCGCAGCAGCGCAACGCGAGCGAGTTCCGCGTGGCGGCGGAGTGGATTCGCAACGGCTACATCGGCAAGTGCGTGGAGTGCGAAGTGGGTCTGCCCGGCGGACGCGGTCCTTACTGGGGATATCCCGCAGACCGCACGCCGCGCAAGGCGCCTGCGTACTTCGCGCCCGACGGGATGTGGGACCTGTGGCAGGGTCCCGCCGCGCACCACGCCGGCAACGTCTTCATCCCCGTCATCCACGGGCCAATGTGCTGGCGCTCCAACTCTCGCACTGGCGGCGGCATGATCACCGACTGGGGCGCGCACCACATCGACATCCTCCACTGGGCGCTCGGCGTGGAGCGCAGCGGCCCCGTGGCAGTGGAGAACTTCAAGAGCGACGGATTCGGCGCGGACCCGATTCTCGACTGGGCGGGCGACTACTCGTTCGAACTCGTCTACGCGAACGGCTTCCGCGCGCACGTCTCGAACCGTTACGCCAACGGCGTCAAGTTCAAGGGCGAGAAGGGGGACGTGTTCGTCACGCGCGGGCGGCTGGACCGCCCTGACTTCCTCAAGAAGTGGAACGAAAAGCGCGACCTCGGCGCGAACGAGGTGCATCTATACAAGGCGGCTGGCGGACACAACCACGAGAGCGACTTCATCGACGGTATCTACGAGAACCGTCCCATCGCCACGGACTGCGAGATCGGCCATCGTTCGATCAGCGCCTGCCACATCGCGAACATCTGCGAGCGGCTGGGGCTCTCGAGCCTCCGGTGGAATCCCGCAGCGGAGCGTTTCACCGGCGCAAACGCGGATGCCGCGAACGCTCTCCTCGAGGTGAAGCACCACAACGGCTGGAAGCTGTAGAACTGCGTTCGGAGGAGATGGGGCCGTGAAGAGCATGCTTGACAACGTGCGTTCGCCGGCGGACGTGAAGGCGCTTGACGCGGCTGCGCTGCCGGAGCTCGCGGAGGAGCTGCGGCGCGAGATCGTGGCAGGAGTCTCCAAGACCGGCGGGCATCTTGCGAGCTCGCTCGGCGCGGTGGAGCTCGCGATTGGCCTTGCGCGCGTCTTCGAGCCGGAACGGGACCGCATCCTCTGGGACGTTGGGCACCAGACGTACGCGTGGAAGCTGCTCACAGGGCGGCGTGAAGGATTTGGAACGCTGCGGAAGTTCGGAGGGCTCTCAGGCTTCTGCTGTCCAGAGGAAAGCGACTGCGACGCGTTCGTTTCGGGCCATGCGGGAAGCGCTCTCGCGGCGGCCGAGGGAATGGCCGCGGCGCGCGATCTGCGGGGAAGCGCGGAGCATGTGGTCGCGGTTGTGGGCGACGCTTCGCTCTCGAACGGAGAGTCCCTCGAGGCGCTCAACAACTGCTCGCAGCTTAAGGGCAAGGTGATACTCGTTCTCAACGACAACGAGATGTCCATCTCGAAGAACGTGGGTTCCTTCGCGCGCGTTCTTGGAAAGATGATATCGGGGGTGCGCTACAACCGCGTGAAGGCGGCAGCGGAGAGAATGGGCCACAGGCTGCGCCTCACGTTCCTGCGCGGAGCGTACCACAGGCTGGAGAGCACTTTGAAGTCGATCTGGCTCGGCAACGCCTTCTTCGAGTCGTTCGGGCTCAGGTACATCGGGCCGGTGGATGGACACGACATGAAGGCGGTGGAGAACGCCCTTGCCGTGGCGCGCGACGACAAACGCAGCGTGGTGGTGCACGTGGTGACGGTGAAGGGACGCGGCTTCGCGCCTGCGGAGCGCAATCCCACGGCGTGGCACGGGGTGGGTCCGTTTGCGATGCCGGAGCAAGGCTCGCCCGAGAAGCCCGCCCCTTCGCATGGCTGGAGCGAGGCCTTCGGCGAGGCGCTTGCCGCGCACGCGCGTTCCGACGAGAAGGTCTGCGCGCTCACGGCGGCGATGTGCGACGGCACGGGACTTGCCGCGTTCGCTCGCGAATTCCCGGACCGATTCTTCGACGGAGGCATCTGCGAGGAGTATCTCGTCACGTTCGCGGCCGGCCTCGCGAAGGCCGGAATGAAGCCAGTCGTTGCGATCTACTCCACGTTCCTGCAGCGCGCGGTGGATCAGGTGATGCATGACGTGTGCCTCCTGAATCTGCCCGTCGTCTTCGCCGTGGACCGTGCCGGCTGCGTTGGCGCGGATGGCCGCACGCACCACGGAATGTTCGACATCGCAATGCTGCGCTGCCTCCCCAACATGACGATCTGCCAGCCGTGCGACGAGGACGACATGAAGGAGATGCTTTCGCTCGCGCTCAAGAAGGGCGGTCCATGGGCGATGCGCTATCCGAGGGGCAAGGCGCAGGAGGTGGCCGGACCGCGCGTGGCGGTGGAATACGGCAAGGCGCGCGCGTTCTCGGGCGAGGGCGCGAAGGTGCAGCTGTGGGCGCTCGGCGACCAGGTGGCGAAGGCGGTGAAGGTGGCCGCTGCGCTGAAGGAGCGCGGCGTCGAGGCGGGCGTGGTGGACGCGAGGTTCGTGAAGCCTTTCGACGCGGAGCTTCTCGCGCGCCATCGCGCGGCGGGCGCGTTCGTGGCCTCTCTCGAGAACGGTAGCGTGATGGGCGGATTCGGCGAGGCGATCGGGGCGGACATGAAGTTCGGCTGGCCCGACGAGTTCGTAGGCCATGGCAGCGCCGCAGAGCTGGAGCGCGCCGCCCGTTTCGACGTCGACTCCGTGGCGCAGGCAATTTCCGGACGGATCAAAGGTGCGTGAGCGAGGGACAGGAACATGAGCTGGATTGGAGGAGTGGTAGGTTACATGCTAGGCGCGCGTTTCGGCGCGCTGGGCGGAATCATCGGCGCTGCGATCGGCAGCGGCGTGGGCGATTACATCAAGGAGAAGGCGAACGAGGCCGCGGCGCAGAAGCAAATGGAGGAGGAGTCCCGCCACCGGATGAGAAATCGGTCCGCGGGACACGGTGCCGCATCAGGGCCGCGCGCTTCGACGAGCCGCACGTCGGTCGAGCGCGAGCTGGTGTTCCTTTCGGCAGTGGGCGCCATGCTCGCCAAGCTTTCGAAGGCGGACGGCCATGTGGACGAAACCGAGATCGACGCCGGCGAGGAGGCGTTCGTGCGCCTCGGCCTCACGCCCGAGAAGCGCGAGATATGCATCAAGGCCTTCAGGGCGGCGAAGAGCGATTCTCACTCGATATTCGACTATGCGAGCTCGTTTGCGGACGTCACGCCGGCTCTGACCATGCGCGAGCTGCTGTATGACATTCTCTGGGACGTCGCGTGTGCCGATGGCGTTCTTGCCCCCGAGGAGCGCCGCATCCTCGAGATGATCGTAACGTACCTGCGAATCCGTCCGTCGCTATACTCCGAGCAGTACTTCAACCGCGTTGGCACCCGCAGCCGTTCCGATGCCGGCCGCTCACGCGCCTCCGCCGCGAAGACAGATCCTTACGAAGTGCTTGGATGCAGTCCGCGCGCTTCCGACGACGAGCTGCGCCGCGCCTACCGCGCCCTCGCGAAGAAGCACCATCCGGATCTTCTGCGTGCGCAGGGACTCCCTGAGGAGATGATAGATAGGGCAACCGAGAAGATGGCCCGCATCAACGCCGCATGGGACGAGATCAGAAGCGCCCGCGGCATCTGACTGCTTGCGGATTGGCGCGGTCCATCGGGCTGATGCAGAACGTCACGACTGCACGCTTCGAATGATGCGGGACAAGATGCTTGCTACTTTGAAATTTTGTCGCGTCTCTGCGGGATGTTGACACAATGTCCGCGGAAATGGTAAAATGCACCAACAGAATTTTCTATCCACGTTTCCATAAACAACAGTGAGGTCGACATGGTCGCTAAAAGAGCATGGCTAGTCGCCGCGGCGTTTGCCGCGGCGCAGGTTTTCGCAGGCGGAAACCTGATATTGAACGGCACGTTCGACGATGTTACGGTTCCATCGTCTGGCAACGGAACAGGCACGTGGGGCGCGTATTCATACGCCCCAAATTTCCAGTGTGCGAACTGGGAGTTCTACAATCTCGATGGCACCACGAGAGCGGAGTCCTCCGCAGGCCTCTGCGTGCCTAGCAGCACTTGGACTGCGATGACCGCAGCGCAGATAGGATCATACGGGCTCTTCGTGCAGTCGTCGAAGACCTCAGGCGCAAGCATATCGGCCATCGTCGAGCAGCACATCGGCCAGATGCTGGATGGCATCTACCGCGTGGAGTTCTTGTATGCGACGCGTCCAAGCAACGGCAACCTGCCAACGTACGTGGAATTCGCCAACGCCGACGGAAGCACGTTCGCCGTTGCGACGGTTCAGACTTCCGGCACTGGGATGCAGACGTTCTCAAAGAACATCAGCCTGTCCGCAGGCGACTACACGTTCCGCATCCGCCAGCCTGGCGTCAGCGCCGACAAGTCCAACATCTTCGAAGGTTTCTCCGTGCGCCGTCTCGACGCCGCAATCGGCGACGCGCGCTACCCCGAATTGACGGATGCCTTGGTCGCATCCGACAAAGGCGCCGTTATCCAGTGGGATCAGGACGGCGCAAACGCCTCGCTCTCAGGCGCGAACCTGACGTGGAACGGAAACATGCCCACAGTGCAGGTGCCCGGCACGCTCACCTTCCAGGGCGCAAACACGATCGCCACCTATGGCAACGCGCCCGGCGTTTTCACGCTCTTCTCTGCGGACGCGATTTCGCTGGCCTCCGGCGCCACGCTTTCCCTCGACGCACCAGTGACTGACGGCCTCGTGCGCACGCTCAACGTCAGCGAGACCGCAGTCACTCTCGTCGTCGCCCTCGATCCCAACCGCACCGAGATGGTGATCAACGGCGACTTCGACCTCCCCGGCATGTCGGCCGGCACCATCCAGTCACAGGCTCCTTCGTGGAGCTACGCCTATCCGAACGGCGGCTTTGCGATTCCGTACTGGGACTACTACACGTCCGACACCGTGCACCAGGGCTACGGTTGCGGCATCTCAGAGGCGAACGGCACATGGCTAGCGGCCAACCAGACCAACGGCGGCAGATATTCCTTCTACGGCCAGCGCGAGGTGAACGGCATCGACGCGCTCATCCGCCAGAACTTCGGCGCTACGCCGGCCGGTGTGTACCGCTTCTCGTTCAACTATGCCACGCGCGGCGCCAGCCAGGCCGCCTGCATCTGGAACGCAAAGGTGCTCAAGGACGGCGCGACGATCCATTCGATGAAGATGGGAGAGATCTCCAACACCGTCTTCGCAAACAAGTCCACCGTAATCGCCATCGGCTCGGCCGGCAGCTACGGCCTCGCGTTCGCCCACCTATCGCCTAATACAGGCGACCGCACGGCGTTGATAGACGACATCCATTTCACGCGCGAGGCGGTTGGCGGATGGAGCGTGGCGGACGGCGTGACCACGCTTTCGGGCACGGCCGAGGTGCCGGCGCAGAGCTTTGTGGACGGCGACGCCGAGATGGCTTCCGGCACCGTGATCTCCACGGCCGTGGACAGGTTCCTTCCCTCTCTGCGCGTGGACGGCACGCTCACCGTGAAGGGCGCGGTGACCATCACGCTGCCCAACTCCTACACGACGGAAGAGGGCACTTACAAGCTCGTCGAGGCGAAGGCACTGGCGCTTGAGGACGGCGCCTCATTCATGATCGACCCCGCATGCAAGTTCAAGGACGTGGAGGCCGGCGCCAACTATGCGTACGTGCCCGAGCTGATCACGACTGCGAACGCCGTGATCCTGCATCTCTACAACGTGCAGCCGAGCGGCAACAACTACTACAAGGCGGCGTCCGGAAGAACTGACGACTTCTGGAATACCGCGTCCAACTGGGAGCGCAACCACGTTCCTGCCAGCGGCGATGTCAACGTGCTCTTCAACCATCCCGGCACGGTCGTGTTCGACGGCGCATACGCCAACTCCGACAAGCTCTTGTTCTTCTTCCGCAATGGCACGCAGGCGCCGGTAGTGTTCGACGCTACGGACGACGCCTTTGGCTACGACTTCAATTCGGCGGGCGAATACTTCCGTGGCGCGCAAAGCAATGGAATGGCAGGCTGGGTGGACTTCCATCGCGGCACGTATTCGATGCTGAGAATTTTCTTGACAGGACCTTCCAACACCGGGTACGAGAGCGTGTTCAGATTCGACGTCTCCGGCGCCACGGTGAACTCGGGAGCGATGCAGGGCGGATATTCGGTCGACGCCCTGACTGACGTCAACATCTCCGCCGGCACACTCACCATATCCGACTACAATCCCAACATAAACGCGCGCACGATGAACCGCACGCGCGTGACGGGCGGCAAGTTCGTCATGACCAGCAACCTCCAGGCGTGCAGCGGGCAGAGTTCCGTGTTCGACTGCGAAGTGACGGGCGGCGAAGTGGAGGTGCGCGGCACGCTCAACGTCGCCTACACTGCCGCCAACTCGCGCGGCAATCTGCGCCTTTCCGGCGGCCTCGTGAGGGCGAACAACATCTCTGCCCCTGTGGGATTCGGCACGTTCCTCTTCGACGGCGGCACGCTTGCGCCGTACGCCACATCCACGGCATGGCTTGATGGCACCACTCTCACCGTTGCGGCTGGCAAGAACGCGGTGGTGGATACGGAAGGCAAAGACATCGTGTGGGCGGCGACGCTTGCGGACGACGCAGGCGGAAACAACTTCGGCTTCACGAAGCGCGGCGATGGCGTTTTTGCGTTTGCCGCAGACCAGACGTTCACCGGCGCGCTCGCGGTTGAAGGCGGCACGTTCATGGCCACGAAGGTTCTCGCCGCCTCCGGCGTGTCTGTGGCGCAGGGCGCCACGCTCAGCGTTGCGGACGGCACTGTGGGCCAGGCGGTAAATCTCGCCGCGCTAGCGCCAGCAGGCGGCGCGCGCCTCGCGATTGACCTAGACGAAACTGCATGCGATCGTTTTGTTCCCGAGGCGCTCGACCTCTCCGGCGCGTCGGCGGCAACCCCGGTGGTGATCGTGGTGAGTCCGCTTGGGCTCTCCGAACTGCCCGTCACCGCAGAGTACACCGTGATTGCGGGCGGTCTTGCGCCGGCAGACGCGGGCAAGTTCACTGTCAACGGAGTGGACGCGCTCGTCGGCGTCAAGAACGGCGCGCTCGTGCTCACCAGCTCGAACCGCGAGAAGGTGACCGCCGAATGGAGCGGGGCCGCTAACGACGGCGGCAAGTGGACGACGGCCGGAAACTGGACGGACGACATCGCGCCGCAGAACGGCGACACTGCCGCGTTCAACCTCGCCTCTGGCGGCATTACTGACTTCGACATCGGCGGCCTTGCCCTTGGCGGCATCGTGTTCGGCCAGACGGCGGGCGCATTCACGCACGCCGGCGCAGAGCCGCTTCGCATCGTAAACGCGGTGACGAACCTCTCCGTCGCCACGCAGACGTTCACCGTGCCGATGACGATTGGCGTGGACGGCAAGAGCGCGGAGGTGAACACGGCAGGCGACCTCGTGCTCACCGGCGCCACCACCATAGCCGCCACCACGTTCGTGAAGAAGGGCGCCGGCACGCTCGCGGTGCCAGGTCCGACGGCGCTTACGGCCTCGCGCATTGAGGTGGAGGAGGGAACGCTGCGCATCGACGAGCGCGTGGCCACCACCGACTCGTCAAAGGATGGAGCGATCGTGGTGAAGGACGGTGCGCGGCTCGACGTGAATTCCGCCTTTGATTGGGACTATCCGGTTGAGCATGCTTCCACTCGCAGCAAGACGGTCTCCATTCAGGGCAATGGTCCTGACGGCGCGGGCGCGCTGTACAACTCAAACGTCAACGGGGCGAACGGGTCCGAGCTGAGCCGCCTCATTCTCACCGGCGACGCGAAGGCAGGCGGTGGCCATGTCTACGTGCGCGCTCTGGCCTCGTCTGAATTCCCCGAGTCCGTCATCTCGGGTCATGAGCACACGCTCACGGTGGACACTGGCATCGGATGCGAGACTGTGAACTGGTTTGGACTTGCCGGCACTGCGCTTGACCTTGCGCGCATAGACGTGAACGGCTATCTGCACGTCCAGGACGAGATCACAGGCTCTGTGGCTGACGGCGTGCACTTCAAGGATGGTTCGAATCTTCGTCTGCACATCGCCACCCTGCCCGCCACGGTGCCGCTCATTGCGGATGCAGGCGCGAATGTGAAGGTGGCGGGCTCTGGTTCCGCAAGCAAGGTGAACAGCCCGCTCACGATCGGAGAGGGCGCCACCATGACGGCTACGGCCTCGCAGCCGATCACGTTCTACGGTCCCGTAACCAATGCAGGCACATTCGTGCAGGCGAGCGGCAACGTCTACTTCAACGGGCCGTCGCTCGAAGGCGGCACGTACACGGCCAATGGAACTTTCCTCTGGTTCGGCGGCTCCATCAACTCGCCCGAAAGCGAGATCACCATCGGCGAATCCACCACGGGCGTCGTGATCTTCGGCGCGCAGCTAGACTTGCCGGATACGGGACTTCCGACGCTGGCGAAGATCAACGCCACCACCACGAAGGAGACGCGCCTGATGCCGCGCGCGCCTTCGATGATCGACGGCGACCTGTACGACGCAGTGATCAGCGGCGCCGCCAACTTCGTGTACATCGACAGCGTTGAGAACGCCGCCACTGTGACGGTGAAGAACGCAACGTGGAATCTTAAGAACACCTTGTACCTCGGCGCGGGCGACCGCTCCGGACATTTCGTCGTCGGCGATGGCGCTGTAGTCACGGTGCCTAACCTGATATACACCGCCTACAGCTCCGCGCCAAAGGCGACGTATATCGAGGTGGCGAGGGGCGGCACGCTCAACTGGACGCAGTCCGGCGGCAACGGCTTCCACATCGGCCGCGGCTATTCCGACGCGCTCAACGAGTCCGTATGCTACCCCCATCGCGTCTCGGTGACGGGCGGCACGCTCAACGCAGACAACGGCACGGTGCTCGTTGGCGTGTTCACCGCATTCTCCTACTTCGACCTTCTCGACGGATGGTTCTCGCCGAAGCAGATCGAGATCCGCCACATCAACAACTCAAGGACCAAGTGGATCAAGGCCCACGAGGAGCTCTTCACTCAGAAGGGCGGCGTGTTCGCGCTGGGCTCGGGCGGCATGCGCTCGTCGTGGCCCAACTGGGAGAAGCCGCACGCGGATCTCCAGGGCGGCGTGTTGCGTCCGCGCGAGAGCTTCTCCAACAAGTTCGGCTACATGAACATTCAGTTCGGCGCCTCGCCCGCATCTCCGGGAGAGTACGCGATAGAGTTGAACGGCAAGGACGTTGCGTGGAACGCGCCGCTTCTCGGCGCGAGCGAAGTGACGATCCAGGGCGAAGGTAAATTCTCCAGCTCCGCGCTCCTGCAGTCGATACCGCTCGGCCGCTGGAACGTGACCGGCACAACGCAGCCAGTCGATCTCTCGGGCGCGGCCGGTTTCGCCGGCGGGCTCAACCTCGCCGACGGCACGTATGCCACGCTCTCGATCGAAGGCGAGGGGCTTGTGGAGTGGGCGATGTTCAATTCCGACGAATACAATGGCCTCGACGCCCTCAAGGGCTTCACGGGCATCTGTCCGTACGTGGCGACAACGCTCGCGCACCTGCACATCCACTATGCCAATGACGCGTCAAAGCCCATGGGCAGCAACTCGGCGTTCATCTACCGCGGCCAGTTCTTCGTGGAGGAGGCCAAGGCCGGCACCTGGTGCTTCGCAGGCGACTTCGACGACAACATCTATCTCGAGGTTGACGGCACTGGCGTCTTCACCGGCACGGCGCACAACGTTCCTGGCGCGGGCTCGATTGAACTTGCCGCCGGCTGGCACGACTTCCGCGTGATCGCGCGCGACGGCACGGGCGAGATGGGGCCATGGATCACTGAGTGGCAGAATGCGGGCTTTGGCATAGGCTGGACGACGGACGCCTCGGCCGCAGGCTCCACCGACCCGACGAAGTACACGAAGTTCGACACCTCCACCCTCAAGATGCGCCTGCCGCAGTCCGCCGCCTCCCGCACCGGCGTTCGCATGCGCGTGCTTGGCGCATGGGGCACTGGCGACAAGACAAACTTTGCGAACGACGACCTCGTGTACTCGCGTCTCGACTGCGTCACGAACACGCTCGCGGGACTGAACAAGTATGGCAACGCGAAGGCTGAAGCCGAGTTCCAGAGCGGCACATGCGTGCGCTTCGAAGGCTGCTTCCATGTTTCCGCCGAGGATGCTGGCGAGTGGACGTTCTACGGCCACTACGACGACCTCATCGCCCTCGACGTCGATGGAACCCGCTTGCTTGCCACCACGTCATGGGGCACTGCCAACATCGCAACGGGCACGAGGTCGCTTGACGAAGGCTGGCATTCGTTCCGCATCTCGGCCGTTGACGGCGACGGCGGATGGGGCGCGTATTCCACAGACTCCGACGGCAGAAGGGGCGCAATCAGGGTGAAGCGTCCAAACGGCGAGAAGACGCTCACCTTCGACGAGACGAACTTCCGCATCGCCTACAGCGCGCAGGACGCGCAGAAGTTCTGCGCCGCGGGTCTTGGCGGCGTCACGACACTCGGCGAAGGATCCACGCTCTCCAACCGCAACGGCATCTCCGCGAACGGGGCGTGCCCAATCTACGGCACGCTCGCCGGCTCGGGCGCGCTCGACGGATTCTTCCGCTTCACGGGCGAGGCGAGCGCGATCAGCGTCACCGGCAACGGCGGGTGCCTGTCGTCCAAGCCCAATCTCGACGACGTGGTGAACGGCGACTGCCTGAAGGGCCTTGCGAAGGTGGAGATGAACTTCCCGGAGGCGAAGCCCAACGCGGCGCGCTACGACGTATGCGCGGCGGGCGACCTCACTGCCGAGGAGGCCGCGCTGATCGCGGTGAGCGTGAAGCTGCCGAACGGCGATGTTGCCGACGACTGGAAGGCCACCGTCGTCAACGGCCGCCTAAGCGTCAAGAACCCGCATCCGGGTGGCTGCGTGATCTATTTCCGCTGATTTAGTCGCTGGGCGAACACATGGCTTTATGAATGCGTTTATCCATATTGCCGTTGCTGTAGCCATCGGATCTTGCGTGCAGTGCTTCGCGGGCTGGAATCCCGCGCTGCAGTTCAGGCTGGAGAGCGACCACACGTCGAGCGACGAGGCATGGGCGCGCACGTTTGCAATGCTGCGCGACGTTCCAGGCCTCTGCGACGAGATATGGTTTGGCACTGGCTTCGGGATGCCGAAGCTTGAGGCGCACCGTGCGAACGCGGAGCGAATCCGCCGCGCGATGGATGATGTGCGTGGACTCGGCTGGACGGCCGGCCTCCAGATACAGGCCACGATAGGCCATGGAGGCCCATTCACCGAGGGGAAGGACTATTCAGGGCGCAACTGGACAGGATGGACAGGTTCCACGGGCGTGGAGGACAAGTGCTGCAACTGTCCTCGTGATCCGCGCTTCCTCGAATACATTCGCCAGATGTCGCGCATATATGCGGCGCTGCGCCCGTCGAGTCTCTGGATCGACGACGATCTGCGCATTGACAACCACGACCCCGCAACGCGTGGCTCGCTTGACGGCTGCTGGTGTGATCGGTGTGTGGCGGATTTCAATGCGGAGACAGGCGGCAAGTGGACGCGAAAGACTCTCGATGCGGCGGCGAGAAAGAATGCACGGCTGCGCATTGCATACGAGGAGTTCGCGATACGCTCCGTTGCCGCAATCGCCCGCATCATCGGCGAGGAGTTCCACGCCGCCTCGCCGGAGACGGTGCTGGCGCTTCAGCACAGCGCACGCGCCAGACGCACGGTGGAGGCGATAATAGGCGCCCTTTATGAAGTTGGCGGCAGGCCCGTCGGATACCGTCCCGGCGCGGGAGCTTACTACGACGTCAATCCGAACGACCAGATAGTGAAAAGCCTTTCGTCAGCGCAGTGCAAGAGGGATTTCGCGCATCCAGAGCAGGTCGGGCTGTGGACGTGCGAGATTGCGTGCTTCCCGCGCACGTACGGAACGAAGTCCGCGCAGACCATCATCATGGAGGGGTTCACGGGGCTTATGTACGGCATGGACGCCGCAAGCGCGCTTGTGCTGAACTACGGCAAGGAAAGCGAAGACCTGTATCTTCGTGCGCGACTGAGGCCTATGGCAGAGGCCGTGCCTGTGCTGCGGGCGTATGCGAAATCCTGCGAGGGGACGACAGCGGTCGGTTTCACAGCTGATTCAGGATACGAACGCCTCTATCGGTTCGCGCAGACGGGCGTGCCTACGCTTATTGGCGTTGGAAAGTCGTGCGGACGCCTTTCCAACAATGAAATCGGGTTCGACCGCTGCAGGACGGCATCCGGCGAAGTGCAGAATCTGCGCGACGCGCTGGACGCCCGCGCGGGTGGAACGCCTGCCGTGCTGGAATCGCCATTTGTCGGGATGATGCTTCCGCGAGTTGCGGCGGACGGGACGCTTCGGAACGTGGCACTCATGAACCTTCGCCTTGACGAGCAGGGGCCGTTGCGTCTTCGTCTGCGCGGGGTGCCGTCCGGCGTGAAGCAGGTCGTCTGGCGCGAGATGCGCAGCGAGCCGAAGACGCTGTCTGTCAGCCGCGACGGCGACGTATGCCGCGTCGAGATTCCGTCGCTTGGAGCATGGAACGGCGGTTATCTTGAAACACCTGCGGTGGTTCTCCTTCTACGCTGAGAGTACAGACGAAAAATGCGTTCCGCCATTGTTTTACAGGGAGAAACGCATGTTCTGGACTGGTGGGCGCCACTGGACTCGGACCAGTGACCCCTACCGTGTGAAGGTAGTGCTCTAACCAACTGAGCTAGGCGCCCGACTTTCCTTGCGGAAAACGGGAAATAGTGTATCAAAAAAGGCTGCGAGTTGCAAGCGCGAATTTTGACAATTTGCAAATTGGAATCTTGTGGTCCTACATGCGGAGGAAATTTGGTATAATGTGCGTCGTTCGCGCGCACCGGAATCGGCACGCGGCGTAAATGCGAGCGGAGAAATGAAGAGAAGCGAAGCAGAGATGGCGCTGAGAGCGACCGAGCCCCTTGCGGCCCGGATGCGTCCGCGCACCCTTGACGAGGTTGTGGGCCAGCGCCACATACTCGGCGAGGGCAAGCTGCTGCGCAGGGTGATCGAGGCCGACAGGCTCACGAACATCATTCTCTTCGGTCCGCCAGGCTGCGGCAAGACCACTCTCGCCGAGGTTATAGCGAAGTCCACCCAGCGCGCGTTCGTGCGATGCTCGGGCGTGGTCTCCAACGTGGCCGAGATACGCAAGGTGTGCGACCGCGCGCGCAACGAGCTCGGCGGCATGGGCACGATTCTCTTCGTGGACGAGATACACCGCTTCAACAAGTCGCAGCAGGACGTGCTTCTCCCCTACGTCGAGGACGGCACGGTGGTGCTAATCGGCGCCACCACCCACAATCCTTCCATGTTCGTCAACACGCCTCTCACCAGCCGTTCGCTCGTTTTCGAGCTGAAGCCGCTCACGCCCGACGAGACGGCCTCGCTTCTCGACCGCGCCCTCGCCGATCCGGAACGCGGCTACGGCAAGGTGCCCGTGAAGCTGTACGACGAGGCCCGCCGATTCCTCGCCGAGATCAGCGACGGTGACGGCCGCCACGCGCTCACGGCGCTCGAGGTCGCTGTGCGGTCCACTCCTCCCGGCGCTGACGGCGTGATACATCTTACGCCCGAGGTGATCCAGGAGTGCGTGCAGCGCCGCATCGTGCAGTACGACAAGAAGGAGGACGGCCACTACGACACGATAAGCGCCTTCATCAAGTCGGTGCGCGGCTCGGATCCCGACGCGGCGGTGTACTGGCTCGCGAAGATGCTCGTGGCGGGGGAGGATCCCCGCTTCATCGCGCGCCGCCTTGTGATACTCGCCTCGGAGGACATCGGCAACGCAGATCCGCGCGGGCTGACCGTAGCCGTCGGCGCTCTGCAGGCGGTGGAGTTCGTGGGCATGCCGGAGGCGCGCATTTCTCTTGCGCAGGCAACCACCTACCTCGCCACGGCGCCGAAGTCCAACCGCTCCTACGAGGCTCTCGAGAAGGCGTGGCATGACGTCGAGAAGGGGGCTGTCCAGCCCGTGCCCGAGCATCTGAAGAACGTGCACGTGAAGGCGATAGGCGCGGAGGAGAACATCGGCTACAAATACCCGCATTCGTATGCGGGCGCATGGACGGAGCAGATGTACCTGCGCATACCGGTGAGGTACTACGAACCGTCCGAACAGGGATACGAGGCCACCATCGCAAAGCGCATGGCAGCGCTGAGAGGCGAGGCGTGAGGAGAAGGGATGCGAGGGCGGCTCTTGAACATGCTTGAAAGCGCAGGACGCGCAGGAGGTGACAGATGAACATCAGAAGAAAGGACTTCATGCGCGCTGCTGGCGGCGCCGCTCTCGCGGGACTTCTCCCGCGCGGCCTCATCGGCGCGGCGCGCGACGCGCGCCTCAACGTGCTCTTCATCATGACGGACGACCATGCGGCGCACGCGATCTCCGCATACGGTTCGAAGATCAACCGCACGCCGCACATGGACGCCCTTGCGCGCGAGGGCATGCTATTCTCGAACTGCTGCTGCACAAACCCCATCTGCGCCCCCAGCCGCGCCGGCATCCTCACCGGGCAGTACAGCCACCGCAACGGCGTGCCCACGTTCAACAGCCTCTCGCCATCCATCAAGACGGTGGGCGGCTACATGCGCGAGGCGGGGTACTACACCGCCTTCCTCGGCAAGTGGCACGTGGGCGGACCCGACACTGTGCGCGACGGCGACTGGGACCGCTGGATGATCTACGGCGGGCAGGGCGTGTACTGGGACCCCTGGTTCTTCGAGCGCAGGGACGGCAAGGTTGTGAAGACCACCTACAAGGGCGAATACGCCACGGAGAACCTCACGCGCGTCACGAAGGAGGTGCTCTCCGCCGCGATCGCATCGGGCAAGCCGTTCTTCACGATGATGCACCACAAGGCGCCGCACCGCAACTGGCTGCCTAGCAACAAGTACCGCGCGCCGTTCAGAAAGCTGACGCTGAAGGAGATCCCGCCGCCCGCGACGCTCTTCGACGACTTCGCCGGACGCGCCTCGCCGATACGCACCACGGCGATGACGCTGCTGAAGCACATGCGTCCTGGCGCCGACCTCAAGCTCGCGCGCTATTTCCGCGAGGGCGGGAAGTTCGAGTTCGAGGGCCGCGCATGGGAAGGGCGCAGGAATGCGAAAGGCGAGTACGTGGACGACTGGCCCGAAGGCATCACGCCGCGCGCCAAGATCGCGCTTTCGTACCTCAGGTACATGCAGGACTATCTGGCGTGCGTGCAGTCGGTTGACGACTCCGTTGGCGAGATGACGGCCTTCCTGAAGGAGAAGGGCGTGCTGGACAACACGCTCGTGATCTACACCTCCGACCAGGGCTTCTTCCTCGGCGACCACGGCCTCTACGACAAGCGCTTCATCATGGAGGAGGTGGTGAAGATGCCGTTCATCGCGCGCTGCCCGGCGCTCATCAAGCCCGGAAGCGTCAACGCTGACCTCGTGGCGAACGTCGACTTTGCGCCGACGTTCCTCGCGGTTGCGGGCGCGAAGGCTCCCGAGACGATGCAGGGGCGCTCGTTCATGGAAAGTCTCTCTGGGCGTCCGCTCCCCGGAGCGCGCGACGCATGCTACTGCCGCTACTACGTGGAGGGCGGCGAGCATGCGACCGCGGCGTGGTACGGCGTGGTGACGCCTGTGGACAAGCTCGTGTACTACTACAAGCGCGACGAGTGGGAGTATTTCCGCACAGAGAAGGATCCCGACGAGCTTGACAACGCGTACGGACGCGCCGACTGCCGCGAGCGGGTGGCCTTTCTCAAGCGCCGCCTGGCCGAACTGCGCAAGGAGCTTGGCGACGACGACCGCTACCGCGACGTGCAAGAATACGCTCCGCGTCCGTAGTCCGCCGTTGTTCCAAATTCGGCAACCGCCGCGATAGATGCGTTGCCCTGCCGCGTGAGTTGTGGTATACTACTTACTTCTTGCGACAGTCAGGAGGAAACAGCATGAATTTGACGAAAAGAGACTTTCTTCGGATGACCGGCGGCGCGGCGCTTGCGGGCGCGGCGGCGCCCTGCCTTGCCGCCAAGGGTGCGCCGTACGCCGGGCGCAAGGTGCGCATAGCGGCGATTGGTACGGGCGGGCAGGCCAACGGCGACCTCCACGCGTTCCTGCGCACGGGAATGGCGGAGATAGTGTGCGCGGCCGACGTGTACGCCCCCGCCATGGACTGGCTCAAGAAGGAGCAGCCGAACGCGAAGCTGTACAAGGACTACCGCGTGATGCTGGCCGACTTCGCGGGCAAGTTCGACGCCGTCACCGTTGTGGTGCCGGACCATTCGCACTGCGTGGCGTTTCTCGAGGCCGTGAAGTACAAGGTGCCAGTGTTCTGCGAGAAGCCGCTCGGCCATACATTCGCCGAGACGGTGGCGATGATGCGCGAGGCGAAGAAGGCGGGGATCATCACGCACGTGGGCATGCAGGGCAACTCGTTCCCCAGCACGCAGACGCTGCGCGAGTGGGTGGAGAGCGGCGAGCTGGGGCAGATCCAGGAGGCGCACCTCTACTGCAACAGCGTGAGGTTCTTCTACTGCGATCCGCCGGAGTTCTTCAACACGCACGTGCCTGCGCCGGAAGGTCTCGACTGGGACCTCTGGCAGGGGCCGGCCCTGCGCCGCCCCTACTTCAAAGGCGTTGCGCCGGGCGGACGCTGGCGCAACTGGTATCCGTACGGCGAGGGCTGCCTCACCGACTGGGTGTGCCACATCCTAGGCCCGCTCGTGACCGCGCTTGATCTGGATCTGCCGACGGCGGTGACGGTGGACGCGCCGGGGTTCGATCCCGCGAAGACGCCGCAGGCGTTCCCGACCAACCCGTGCTACAAGTTCGAGTTCCCCGCGAAGGGGCAGCGCGCCGCGTTCACCGCGTACTGGTACGACGTGAACCGCACCGCGCCGCGTCCGCCCGCGCTGGAGGCAAACCAGGAGTTCGAGCCGCTGAAGCATGGATGGTCGGGCGCGTGGCTCAAGTGCGAGAAGGAGACGGTCATGTATGGTTCGCACGGCGCGAGCGGACTGCGCATCGTGCCGCAGGAACGCATGCGCGCGTTCAAGCGTCCGCCGCAGAAGTACCCGCGCGTGCGCAACCACTACGCGGAGTTCCTGCAGGCGGTCCTCGAGAAGAGGCCTGCGAACACGCCGTTCGAGCTCGCCGGCAAGGTGTCGCTGATGGGGCTTCTGGGCACTGCGGCCACGCGCTTCCCCGGGAAGAGGCTTGAGTTCGACGCGGCGAAGATGCGCTTTTCGAACTGCGACGCGGCGAACGCGCTCCTGAAGCCCGAGTGGACGAAGGAGGCCATGGAGACGTACGGGGCGGCGCTCTGACGAAGAGGGCGCGGCGAAGAGACGGGGAGAGACGGCGATGATGACGATCTACAAGTGGGAGAACGGCGGCCTCAAGGAGGCCGACTGCTTCGGGCCGTCGTGCTGGATCAACCTGGCGGAGCCGTCCACTGCCGAGCTTGAGCAGGTGCTCAACTTCTCGCAGGTGCCGCGCGACTTCCTCACGGACCCTCTCGACCGCGAGGAACGGCCGCGCTACGACAGCGACGACGGCACGCATCTCGTGATCGTGCACGTGCCGCTGCCCGTGCGCGGCGACGAGGACGACGAGAGCGTTCTCCCCTACGAGACGCTGCCTCTCGGCATTGTTCTGTTCGGCCAGTGCGTGATAACGATATGCTCGCAGACGACGCCCGTGACGGGGGCGTTCCTCGACCAGATACGCCGCGTGTGCCCGCCGAAGGAGAGCAACCGGTTCATGTTCCGCCTGCTGTGGCACGCGGCCGTGCTCTTTCTCAGGTATCTGCGCGACATGCACGCGAAGATCGAGGATCTCGAGGACTCTCTCCACGAGTCCATCTCGAACGAGGTGCTGCTGAAGCTGCTCACGTTCCAGAAGTCGCTCGTGTACTTCACCACGTCCCTAAAGGCGGACGACATCATCATTAAGCGCCTCGCCAACGTGCGCCAGCTCAACCTCTCGGAGGACGACGCCGACACGCTCGACGACGCCGCCGTCGAGTTCCAGCAGGCCCTCGAGACGGCGACCATCCACTCGAACATCCTCAACGGCACTCTCGACACGTTCGCCTCGCTCATCAACAACAACCTCTCCAATGTGATGAAGTACATGACGGCGGCCACGATTCTCCTCGCCGTGCCCACCGTCATCACGAGCGCGTACGGAATGAACATCGACCTCCCCGGACAGCACCAGGCGCACATGTTCGCGATACTCACGGCCATATCGTGCGTCCTCGCCGTGGGAATCATCGGGCTTCTCTTCTACCTGTACAAGAAGCGCGTCTTCTAGCCGCACGCCACGGAGCAGAATCCATGAGCCAGTCAAACAGAGTGGTCGCCATCGTAGGGCGGCCCAACGTGGGCAAGAGCGCCCTCTTCAACCGCATCGCGCGCCGCCGCATCGCGATAGTGTTCGACCAGCCCGGCGTCACGCGCGACCGCGTGGCGCGTGAGGTTGAGGCGAACGGACGCCGCTTTCTGCTGGTGGACACAGGCGGGCTCGCGTTCGACCGCACGCCCGGCAGCGACGACCCTCTCGCCGCCGAGACGCGCCAGCAGGCCGCAGTGGCCGTGGAGGACGCCGCGGTGTGCATCGTGGTGGTCGACGCCCGAGCCGGCGTCACGCCGCTCGACGAGGAGGTCATACGCCGCGTGCGCGAAAGCGGCGTGGAGTGCGTGATCGCCGCGAACAAGTGCGACCGCGAGGAGGATGACGCGCGGGCCGACGAGTTCGCGCGCTTCGGCCTTGAGGTGCTGCCTTGCTCCGCCGAGCATGGACGGGGAATCCCCGCGCTCGTTGCCTTCGCCACAAGCCGCCTGCCGCCGCCATCTGAGGAGGAGGAGAGCGCGCCGCCGCTGCGCGTCGCCGTGGTGGGCCGCCCCAACGCCGGCAAGAGCTCGTACATCAACCGGCTCCTCAACGCGGAGCGCGTGATCGTGAGCGAGATACCGGGCACCACGCGCGACTCGGTGGACGTGCCGTTCACGATCGGCGAGGGCCCCACGGCGCGCCGCTATGTGCTCGTGGACACCGCCGGAATGAAGCGCCACACGCAGATGTCGAAGACGAGCGTCGACACGTTCTCGCTGTTCCGCAGCGAGAAGGCGATCGAGGAGTCCGACGTGGTGCTGCTAGTGATGGACTCGAAGCCGGGTCCCACCCGCCAGGACATGCGCATCGCCGGCAAGATACTCGACGCGAAGCGCGCGTGCGTGATTCTGATGAACAAGTGGGACCTCGCGCACGAGGACGGCATAAAGGAGGACGACGCCGCGAAGGTGCTGCGCGAGATGATGCCGTTCCTCTCGTTTGCCCCCATCGTGTTCTGCAGCGCGAAGAGCGGCTACAACGTGCGCCGCACCGTGGACGCGATAGACGCCGTCGCCTCAAGCGTGCGCGCCTCGCTTCCCACTGGCGTTCTCAACCGCACCATCGAGACGGCGCAGAAGAAGACGCTCTCGCCGATGGTGAACGGCAAGCGCCTCAAGGTCTACTACGCGCTGCAGGTCGGCGTGGATCCGATCACCATCCGCATGTTCGTGAACGACCCCAAGCTCGTCACGGACGCCTACCGCTCATATCTCGAGAAGGCCATACGCGCGCGTTTCGGCCTGGAGGGCGCGCCGATTAGAATGTTCCTCAAGGCGCGGAGCCGCAAGGACGGCGCGGCGCTTGGCGCAGAGATCGCAAAGCTCAAGAAGGACTGATGCTCGAAGGACTTTCAAGAAGTTCGTTTAGGCTCTTCCTCTCGGGAAGCGGCATGAGCTTCCGCACGGGGCGCTACTTCCTGGAGGCGGCTTTCCTCGGCGGCCTCACAGGTCTCGTCACCGCAGGCTTCGAGTGGATGATCGAGGCGATGGGTCGCGTGACGGCGAAGGCCGTCTCGTGGGGAGGCGCGTGGGCGCAGGCGCTTCTGCCGGCCGCAGGGGCGGTGGCGGGCGCGCTCGTGATCTCGCGCTTCGCACACGTGAAGCACGCGCGCGGCACCGACTCTGCAGTGCGCGCGTTCCATCAGGACGAAGACATCCCCCGCACCGTGATTCCGGTGAAGTCCGTTGCATCCGTTCTCACCGTGGGCTGCGGCGGCAGCGCTGGCTACGAGGGACCTGTGACGCTGCTCGGCGCGGCGTGCGCACGCGTGGTGACGCGCCTTCTGCGCCTTGACAGGCGCGCGGCGCGCATTCTTCTCGCGGCGGGCGTTGGCGCGGGAATAGCGGCGCTCTTCCGTGCGCCCCTCGCGGGGGCGATATTCGGCGCGGAGATATTCTACTCGTCCAGCGACCTCGAGTACGAGGCTCTTCTGCCGAGCTTCATCGCGTCGACGACCAGCTACACCGTGTTCGCGTGCTTCTGGGGGTGGGAGGCTCTCTTCTCCATGCCGTCGGCGCCGTTCGAGAAGGGGCTGCATCTCCTGCCGTACTTCGTCCTGGCGTTCGTCGTCACGTTTGGCGCGCGCCTGTACATAATGCTTTTCCGCACCGTGGAGCATTCGTTCGGCAAGGCGAGGGGGCCGATCTGGCTCAAGGTCGCGGTGGGCGGCCTTGCCGTGGGCGCGCTTGCATGGGCGGTGCCGGGATGGGCGAGCGGACTGAGGGGCGCGGGATACGAGGTGGTGGAGAGGTGCTTCGCGTTCTCCGCGGGGCGCGACATCGCATGGAGCGTGCCGCTCGGATTCCTCGGGTTCTTCGCGCTCAAGATGGTGGCGACGTCCTTCACCGTCGGTTCGGGCGGATCGGGAGGCGTGTTCGCGCCGGCGCTCGTGTGCGGCGGGGCGCTTGGCATGGCCACTGGGCTCTTCTTCCTCAAGGCGCTGCCCGCGTGGGTGGGCATCGTGCCGGCGGAGTTCGCGCTTGTGGGCATGGCGGGATTTCTCGCGAGCGCGATACGCGTGCCCATCGCGGCGGTGGTGATGGTGGCGGAGATATCGGGCAACCACGAACTGCTGATGCCGGCCATGTGGGTGTGCGGAATCTCGTTCTGGCTGAACAACGGCTGGTCGCTCTACCGCAGCCAGGTGCATTCGAGGGAGTCTTCGCCGCTGCACTGAATTTTATAAAATTCGTGTTGATTTCGGCATGGGGGGTATGATACACTTTGAGCCGTCTCGGGGCGGAAGGATGCCGAAAGAGACGGTTAGGATGGTATCGCTTTGAAGAGAGGATTCTACAACTGCAAGTTTGTCCTTGCGGCGGTTGCCGCATCGATTGCCGTTGGCGCAAACGCCGACGACGCGGCGGGCGTAATGCGCGCATCGGCGTCGAACGATTCGGCCGTCGTCGTGATGCCGTTCTCGCCGTTTCCTCCCGGCACGCCAGCATACTTTCTCGCCGGCCCGTTCATGGGCGACGGCGGCGCGTTCTCGGACATGCTACACGTTGCGCCGGCGGACGGCTCCACGCCCACGAACGCAGTGTACTCCACGGCCGCCGGCGGATGGCTCGACCCCGCGACCGGCGAGGCGACTTCGATGACGGCCGGCCCGGGAGACGCGCTAGTGCTCGATCCCGGCGCGGACAGCACGACGCTGTTCGACTTCCTCCTCTTCGGACGCCTTCCTGAGTTCGCCGGACCGTCCGGCCTCCCCCGCCTCTCCGGCATGGCCGCCGACCCGCTTATGGCCTTCGTGGACCTCGGCGTGGCTGGCGCGGAGTCCGCCTCCGCCGACCTCCTCGCGCGCGACGTGCTGGATCCCGCCGCGCCGCCCGGTCCATGGCGCCACGTTTCGCGCCTTCCGCCGGGCCCGCGCGTGTGGCGCGACGCGCCGCCTGCCGCCGGTGCCGCGCGCCACTACATCGTCTCCGACGCCTCGCGTGACACCGACGGCGACGGCATCCCCGACGCGCTCGAGGAGCGCGTGTTCGGCACATCGCCGCTTCTCGCGGACACCGACGGCGACGGCGTCTCGGACCGTGACGAGCTCGCATGGGGCGCCGATCCGCTTGTCGCCTCGTCCGCTGCGCCGTTCACGCTGTTCGAGGGATTCGAACGCCCCGCAGTCCTTCCAGGGGCGCTTGGCGGACAGAACGGATGGACTGTGGACGCAGCCGTCACCGCGACGGTGCAGACCAACGAAGTGCATGGCGGCGAGGCCTCGATGCTTCTACGCGCCGCTTCTGCGGAAGGCTCTGCCAGACGACAGGTAGTGGCACCGGATGGCGTGGTGTGGTTAGACGCGCGCATCAGGACGGAGGCGTGTTTCGAG
>Ga0310695_10004063_pt1 | contig 27559 bp, 20 predicted proteins | sample RumenRJG_04DNA_FD_203882 | JGI IMG/M metagenome (GOLD analysis project Ga0310695, IMG submission 203882) | Bovine rumen microbial communities from Lethbridge, Alberta, Canada - RJG_04 (v2) (version 2) | ecosystem: Host-associated > Mammals > Digestive system > Stomach > Rumen | place: Canada... | reverse complement strand
GAACATTCTGGACCGGAAAAACGAAAGGCAACATGAGCAGCAAGGAAAACAAGGCAGGCAAGCGGATACAGATGTACCGCGAGAACCACGGCTGGAGCATCTGGGACCTCTCCCAGAAGTCCGGCGTCGAGGAAAAGGTCATCAACGCGATCGAGAAGGGCGAGGTAATGCCCGCGCTCGGCGTCCTCGTAAAGCTCTCCCGCGCCCTTGGCCTCAGGATCGGCACGTTCATGGACGACCAGTTCAAGCCCGACCCGATCATCACCCGCGCCGACGACATCGAGGCGAACAAGGTCGCGGGTGAGGGGATGAACGTCCTCGGCTATGCAAGCCACTCGCTCGCGCTCGGCAAGCCCGACAGGCACATGGATCCGTTCCGCATCGAATTTGCAGCCGACGGCGTTGACGCGGTGCAGCACCACGAGGGCGAGGAGCTCATCATCTGCATCTCCGGCGAAGTCGAGCTCACCTACGGCCCCGACAAGACGGTCCTGAAGGCGGGCGACACGGCCTACTACAACTCGTGCGTCAACCACGGCCTGAGGGCGATTGGCGGCAAACCCGCGTCGATCTACGGCATCGTGTTCATTCCGGTGTGAGGGGAAGTTCAAAGTTCAAAGTTTAAAGTTTGAAGTTTGATGTTTGATGTTTGAAGTTTAAAGTTCAAGGTGTCGTATGTTTAAACTGACAGATCCATTTGGAACAGCGCCGCGCAAGGCGCCGTTCACTCAGTCCGTCTCGACTGGCGTTCCGTGGCACAACCTGCCGATTACGCGCGAGTACACGCTTGGCCAGCTTCTCGACCAGACGGTCGCGCGCTGCGGCGAGAACGACGCGGTGGTCTATGCTGACCGCGACTACCGCCTCACGTGGTTCGAGTTCTCCGAGGAAGTCGACTACGTCGCGAAGGGGCTTATGGCGCTCGGCGTGAAGCGCGGAGAAAAGGTCGCGCTCTGGGCGACGAACGTCCCCCACTGGGTCGTCCTCATGTTCGCGACGGCGAAGATCGGCGCGATACTCCTGCCGCTCAACATCAACTACAAGAGCCAGGAAATCGACTTTGCCCTCAAGCAGTCCGACGCCGAGAACCTCTTCGTGATCGACGGCTACCGCGACTGCGACTACATTGAGGTCATTAACTCGCTTATCCCCGAGCTCAAGGAGTGCCCGCGTGGCGCCCTCAAGAGCGCGAAGTACCCGCACCTCAAGCGGATGTTCTACTTGGGGCCGAAGAAGCATCGCGGCATGTACTCGCTCAACGAGGTGAAGTCGCTCGCGTGCGAGGTGACGCAGGAGGAGTATATCGCGCGTCAGGCGACGTGCGACGTGAACGACGTCGTGAACATGCAGTACACGAGCGGCACGACTGGCTTCCCGAAAGGCGTGCAGCTCACCCACCGCAACATCGCGAACGACGGCTTCTGGATCGGCGCGTGCCAGAATCTCTCCTCGCGCGACCGCGTTTGCATCCCAGTGCCGCTCTTCCACTGCTTCGGCTGTGTCCTCGGCGTGATGAGCTGCGTCAACCACGGCTCCACGATGGTGTTCCTCGAGAAGTTCGATCCGCTTCTCGTTATGAAGTCGATTGAGCGCGAGAAGTGCACTGCGACATACGGCGTTCCTACGATGTATATCGCGATGCTTGACCATCCGCGCTTCAAGGAGTTCAACTTCTCGTCGCTCAGGACCGGCATCATGTCGGGTTCGGCGTGCCCTGTCCATCGCATGCAGCAGGCGCAGGACCGCATGTTCATGAAGGAGATCACGAACCCGTACGGACTCACCGAGTCGGGTCCCGTGATGACGATGACGCGCTATTTCGAACCCTCGATTGAGCGCAAGTGCCAGACGATCGGTCAGGCGCTTCCCGGCGTCGAGGTTGCGATCATCGACCCCGAGACTGGCGAAATCGCTCCGCTCGATACCGACGGCGAGATCTGCTGCCGTGGCTTCAACAACATGAAGGGCTACTACAAGATGCCCGAGCAGACGGCGAAGTGCATCGACAAGAACGGGTGGCTCCATTCCGGCGACATTGGCCGCATGGACAAGGACGGCTACTATTACATCACCGGACGCCTCAAAGACCTCATCATCCGCGGCGGCGAGAACATAAGCCCCAAGGAAGTCGAGGACTTCCTCGGCACGATGCCCGGCGTCAAAGATGTCGCGGTCGTTGGCTGCCCCTCGAAGAAGTATGGCGAGCAGCCGGCGGCGTTTGTGATCCCTGCTGACGGCGTGGAGCTCAAGCCCGAGGATGTGCAGGCGTTCTGCAAGGACAAGATCTCGTGGTTCAAGATCCCGAAGTATGTGCATTTCCTTGATATCTTCCCGATGACGGCGTCGCAGAAGATACAGAAGTACAAACTGAGGGAGATGGCGCACGAGCTTTGGCCCGACGCCTGACGGCAGGATTGACACGGACGGCTGAAATGTGGTAAAGTTCACAACATCAACAACAACTAAAAGGAGACAAAGACATGGCTAAGTGGGTTTGCCCCGTTTGCGGGTATGTGTACGAAGGCGAGAATCCTCCGGAGAAGTGCCCCCAGTGCGGCGTTCCGGGAGCGAAGTTCCTGAAGCAGGGCGGCGGCCTTGAGTTCGTCGCAGAGCATCATGTCGGTGACGGCATCGTCGATGATGCCGAGGTCACGCAGGGTCTCAAGGACCATTTCAACGGCGAGTGCTGCGAAGTCGGCATGTATCTCGCCATGTCGCGCCAGGCCGACCGCGAGGGCTATCCCGAGGTCGCCGAGGCCTACAAGCGCATCGCGTTCGAGGAGGCCGAGCACGCCGCTAAGTTCGCCGAGCTCCTCGGCAAGACGATCGACATCGTGACGGACTCCACCAAGGAGAACCTCCGTCGCCGCATGGAGGCCGAGTGCGGCGCGACTGCCGGCAAGCTCGCCATCGCCAAGCGCGCGAAGGAGCTCGGCTACGACGCGATCCACGACACCGTCCACGAGATGGCGAAGGACGAGGCGCGCCACGGCAAGGCGTTCCAGGGTCTCTACAACCGCTACTTCAAGTAAGTAGATGGCAAGAAACTCGTCCGGGGGGGCGGTAGACGAACTGAAAGTCCGCCAGCGGCAAACTCCGCTGGCGGATGCTCTCGACCGCCAGCGCATAAACCGGCTTGCGCACTTCGACGTGCCCGCGCACAAGAGCGGGCGAGGCAACCCAGAGTTGACGGAATACCTTGGCGAGCGGGCTCTCGCCATGGACGTCAACTCGATGAAGCCGCTCGACAACCTCGGACATCCAGTCTCCGTCATAAAGGAAGCGCAGCAGCTCGCGGCCGAGGCCTTCGGCGCGGACGATGCGTTCTTCATGGTGAACGGAACCACTTCGGCGGTGCAGGCGATGATAATGTCGACCTGCTCCGTCGGCGACGAGATAATCCTGCCGCGCAACGTACATAGGAGCGCCATCAACGCACTCGTCGTCTGCGGCGCGGTGCCGATTTACGTCAACCCCGGCATCAACCGCCGTCTCGGCATTCCGCTCGGCATGAGCGTCACCGACGTCGAGAAGGCGATAGCCGCCCATCCGTCGGCAAAGGCGATTCTCGTCAACAACCCGACTTACTACGGCATCTGCTCTGACCTTAAGCGCATCGTCGAAATCGCGCACAAGGCGGGCATGCTCGTCCTCGCAGACGAGGCGCACGGTACGCATTTCTACTTCCACGAGGACCTGCCCATCTCCGCGATGGCAGCCGGGTGCGACATGGCGGCAGCGTCCATCCACAAGACAGGCGGCTCGCTTACGCAAAGCTCCATCCTGCTGACGCGTAGGCCTGTCAATCCAGACTACGTGCGCCAGGTCATCACGCTCACGCAGTCGACTTCCGCTTCTTATCTTCTTCTCTCGTCGCTCGACATCGCCCGCAGGAACCTTTTTTTCAAGGGTCGTGCGATGTACCAGAAGACGATGGATTTCGCCGACTATGCGCGCGAGGAGATAAACGCCCTCGGCGGCTACTATGCATTTGGCCCTGAACTCGTCGACGGCGACACGGTCTTTGCGTTTGACCGCACAAAGCTTTCCGTGCATACTCGCGACATCGGTCTTGCCGGCATTGAGGTCTACGACTACTTGCGCGACGACTACGGCATACAGATTGAGTTCGGTGACATCGGTAACCTCCTTGCGATCATCTCGTGCGGCGACCGCATGATGGACATTGAGCGCCTTATCTCTGCGCTCGAGGAGATAAAGCGTCTGCGCGAGAAGAGCCCCATCGGACTTTTCGACCACGAATACATCGACCCTGAAATCGTGATGCCGCCGCAGGAGGCGTTCTACGCGAAGAAGCGTCGCGTTCCCATGCGCGAGTCCACTGGGCTTGTCGCGGGCGAGTTCGTGATGAGCTATCCGCCTGGGATTCCGATTGTCGCGCCTGGCGAGCGAATCACGGCCGACGTCCTCGCGCACATCCTCTTCGCGAAGGAGAAGGGCTGCTTCATGACCGGTACCGAGGACATGAACCTCGACTACATCAACGTGTTGATGTAAGTTGAAAGGTTGAAAAGTTGAAAGGTTGAAAGGTTGAAAAGTTGAAGAGTTGAAAAGTTGAAGAGTTGAAAGGTTGAAAGGTTGAAAGGGCGGGATGGCTGCGTTTAGTCGATATGAGGACATAGTTGCCTGGCAAAAGGGTCGGGAACTTGTCTTGGCTGTCTATCGCATCTCTTCCACCGGTGAGATGGCACGGGATTTCGGCTTTCGCGACCAAATTCGCCGTGCGGCAGTCTCGGTCTGCGCGAATATTGCTGAGGGTTTTGAGCGCAGGGGGAATCGCGACTTCGTCAAATTCCTTTGGATTTCAAAAGGTTCTGCGGCAGAGGTATCTTCTCTACTTCACCATGCAAGTGACCTTGGGTATATAACGGCGGAGGAGTTCGACGAGCTGTATAGCGCTGCAAAGCTCGTGTCGGCGACAGTATACAATCTAATCAAGTCTATTGTCGATTCCGAACATTCTATTGACTACGTCAAGCAGGAATGTAAACATCCTCATCGAACATGACCAACTCTTCCACTAACCTTTCAACTTTTCAACTCTTAACTTCCACTAACCTTTCAACTTTTCAACTCTTAACTTCCACTAACCTTTCAACTTTTCAACCTTTCAACTTTTCAACTTTCTTTTATGCAGACTGAACTCTGGTATACCGACGAACACACGAAGGACGTGCGCTTTTCAATGAAGACGATCGAGCAGATCGCTTCGAAGAGAAGCGCTGTCCAGCAGATTGACATCCTCGACACTCCCGCCTATGGGCGCGTGCTCGTCCTTGATGGCGGTCTCATGATCACCGAGAAGGACGAGTTCATCTACCACGAGATGCTCGCTCACGTGCCGATGGCCGTTCATCCGCGAGTGCGGAACGTCCTCGTGATCGGCGGCGGCGACGGCGGCACGGTACGCGAGCTCACGAAGTACCGCTCCATCGAGTCGATCGACCTCGTCGAAGTCGACAAGGACGTGGTGCTTCTTTCCAAGAAGTTTCTTCCCTTCGTCTCTTCGAAGCTGAAGGACAAGCGCGTCTCGGTTTGGTTCGAGGAAGGGCTCAGGTATGTCCGCGGCAAGAAGGACGAATACGACCTCGTGATCGTCGATTCGTCCGACCCCTACGGGCCTGCCGAAGGTCTTTTCACTCGCGAGTTCTACGGTACTTGCTTCAAGGCGCTGCGCGAGGACGGCATCCTCATCAACCAGCACGAGTCGCCGTTCTATGCTGCGCACCAGAAGTCGGTTCGCGACGCTCACAGGCACATAGCGATGGAGTTCAAGGTTTCCACCGTCTACCAGGCGCACATCCCGAGCTATCCTTCGGGTCACTGGCTCTTCGGCTTCGCGTCGAAGAAATATCACCCCATCGGCAATCTTGACGAGGCGCGGTGGAACAGACTGCGAATCCCTACGCGCTACTACAACACCGCGCTTCACCGCGGCGCGTTTGCTCTTCCTAACTACGTTCTCGACATCCTGAAGGAAGAGGAGCCGCGGCGCGGCTGATGCCATGGAACCACAGCTAAACCAGTTCATCGGGTGCGACAAGCCGTTTGACGACGCGAAGGTCGTCCTTTTCGGTGCGCCGTACGACTCCACTACGAGTTTCCGACCGGGCACACGCTTTGGACCTGCAGCGATGCGTGCGGAGTCGTTCGGCATTGAGACTTATTCGATGCTTCAGGACCGCGACCTTGCCGATGACACTTCTGTCTTCGATTCTGGTGACCTTGAGCTTCCGTTTGGCGCGCCAGACGCTGCCCTCGACATGATCGAATCGCGCGCCTCGGAGATTCTTGATGCCAGGAAGATTCCGTTCCTGCTTGGCGGCGAGCATCTCGTTACCCTTGGCAGCGTACGCGCCGTAGCGAAGCGGTACCCTAACTTGCATGTAGTTCATTTCGACGCGCACGCGGATTTGCGCGAGGACTATCTTGGCGTAAAGCTCTCGCACGCGTGTGTCCTCAGGCGCTGCCACGACATCCTCGGCGACGGGCGGATATTCCAGTTCGGCATACGCTCTGGAACTCGCGACGAACGGCAGTTCATGAAAGACGGCCATGTCACGACCGAGCTTTTCTCCGATAGCACTCTTCCGGAAGTCATCAAGAAAATAGGTCCCAACGCGCCAGTCTACTTGACTGTCGACCTCGATGTGATCGATCCTTCCGAATTTCCCGGCACTGGAACGCAGGAGGCGGGCGGGTTCAAGTTCCTTCAGCTTCTCGGCGACTTGCGCCAGATCTGCAAGAATTTGAATGTAGTCGCTCTCGACAACGTGGAGCTTTCTCCCGCTCTCGATCCGACCGGCCGCTCGACGGCTCTCGCCTGCAAGCTTCTCCGCGAAGAGCTGCTGGCGCTTTAGCGGATTTTGCCGTTGCACAGCGACGGGATTTTGTCTATAATGCGGACATGAAAGTAATTTCCGTCCGAAGGGGAATCGCGCGCATTGTCGCTGCGCTTGTCGCCGCCGTCGCGCTGAAGGGGGCTGCAATGGCAGAATACGACTTTGAAAAGGCATGGAAAGACGTCGAGGCGGCGCAGAGGAAGAATCTGCCGCGCACCGTCACGAACAAGGTCGAGGAGATCGAGCGCGAGGCGACGAAGGCAGGGCGCTGGCCGGACGCCGCGCGTGCGTTCCTCGTCCGCGAAGACGCGATGAAGCAGTTCACCGACGGCGAGTCGCGTCCCGACGAATGGCTCCCCGCGTTCGCCGCGTCCGTCGACGCGGAGCCGGGTCCGCTCCAGGCCGTGTTGCAGCTCCATCTCGCTCACACCTACCAGGAGAACTCCAGCCGCTGGCGATGGGGAGGCGCTGCACCGACGAAGCTCGACGACGAAGCCGCGAAGGACAAGATGCCGCCGTGGTCGCCAGAGAAGATCACCGCTACGCTGGAGTCGCAGTTTGGGAAGGTGTTCGCGCATTCCGACGAACTCAAGAAGATGAAGCTCGACGACTGGTCGGCTCTCTTCAACCGCGGCACATGGCCCGCGCAGTACTGTCCGACGCTCTTCGACTTCGCCGTGCGCGACGCGATTCAGTTCTACGGCAGCACGATTCCCGACAAGACGCTCGAAAAAGGCCTCGCGCTCTATGACGCGCTTATTGAGTTCCATCGCGCGGACGAAAACATCGACGCGCGGGCGATGGCGGAGCTGGGCAGAGCCGAATACATTCTCGGATTTGACAATAAGCCGGCAAAGGTGCGAAACACCGCCTTTGCGGAGTTTGTCGACGGCTTTCTCAAAGAATACGACGGCAGGACAGAAGTCGTCGCGATCGTTGCCGCGCGGAAGGCCAGGATGTTGTCGGACGAACATGCGGATGGGTATGTCGATCTTGTTGAAAAATCGCGCACAGTCAACCTTGTCGCCGCGCACGACCTCGCCGCCGCGTATGCCGCGAAATGGCCCGATTCACCGGGCGGGAAGATGTGCGCCAACATCGTCGCCGACATTGAGGCGAAAAACCTCGATGTCGAAGTCGAGCGCAACTGGTGCGCACCGTGGCCGCAGATCGAGGTGAAGGCGAGGAATCTCGACGAGGTTCATTTTCGCCTCGTGAGCGTGAGTTTCGACGATCTCGTCAAGGACTGCTCGATGGGCGAGGAGGCGTACAACGGCGATGCACGATCTGCGATCAAAGACAATTACCTGAAACGCGTTCCGGCAAAAGAGTGGACGCAGAAACTCGATTTGAAGCCCGGTTATGCCGAGCAGAAATTCTCCTGCCCTGTTCCGCAGGGCCTATCTTGCGGACATTACGTCCTCTACGTTGCCGCGAACGACAAGTTCGGCGCGGACAAGCAGCCGCTCTTCGCGCAGTACATCACCGTCACGACCCTGGCGCTTGCGATGAAGACTGGAAACGGCAATTTCGGCGGAACGGTCTATCTCGCGGAATCTGGCAAGCCGGTCGAAGGCGCGAAGGTGGAGCTTTGGGGATATCCGCAGAAGGGCGGACGCTTCAATGCGCTGCGCGAAACGTATGTCACCGACAAGAACGGCGAGTTCAAGGCCGAGGTCGACAGAAAGGCCGGCTCCAACGCGCTGAGCCGACATGTGCGCGTTGTCTACGACGGCGCGGAGATTCTTTCTCTCGGCAACGATGGGTCGGGCTACATCTACGAGGACGACAAGACCGTCGAGTTCATCGACCTTTTCACGGACCGTTCGCTCTACCGTCCGGGGCAGGAGATCAAGGTCAAGGGCATCGCCTACCATGCCGATCCGTTCACGCGCGACTTCCGCACGCAGAGGGAGGTGACCGTGCGGCTGATTCTGAACGATCCTAACGGAAAGGAAGTCGCTTCGGTGAAACTCAGACCCAACAAGTGGGGCTCCTTCACGCACACGTTTGCGGCGCCGTCGGACCGCTTGACTGGATCTTACCGAATCAGCGCCTGGTATTTACTCAAGGATGGCCGAAAGGGAGAAGGGTTCAAGTCAGTAAACATCGAGGAGTACAAACGTCCGAAGTTCACGGCTTCGTTCGAGGGGGCGCCCGAGAAGGCGGAGCTCGGCAAGCCCGTGACGGTGACTGGCAAGGCGCTCACGTATTCCGGGCTTCCCGTCCAGCACGCGAAGGTGGAGTGGAACGTCGAGCGCGAGACGCGCTATCCCGGTTGGTGGCGCTGGTTCTGCGTGGACAATGGCGACGACGGAGAGAACTTCGTCGGAGAAGGCGAGACGGAGACGGACGAGAACGGCGTCTTCAAGGTGACGTTCACGCCTGTCGCCTCGCCGACTGCCGACCTTTCGGGCGATCCGTCGTTCGAGTTCACCGTGACGGCGAATGTAACGGACGATACGGGCGAGGAGCGCAGCGCGGCGGAGTCGTTCGAGATCGGGACCGTCCAGTGGCGCGCGAGCGTCTGGGCGGAAGGCAATTGGCATACGCCTGAAAAGGGCGTGCCGGTACGGGTGACGGTAAATTCTCTCGCCGGCGCTCCGATTCCTGTCAAGGGAACGCTCAAGGCGTTTCGCCTCGTCGCGCCTGAGCGTCCGGTGAGGAAGCCGGCGGGCAGCGGACGATATGGATACGGCAGGGACGAGAAGGGTCCGTGGGATTGGAGGACATGGGATGTCGGCGAAGAGGTGGCGTCGCGCGAAATTACCCAGGCCGCCGCAGAGAAATGGCAGGGAGAATTGTCTCTCCCCGTCGGCGCGTATCGCCTCGTGTTCGAGACGAAGGATCCAAACGGCAAGACCGTAAAAGACATCACACACGTCTGCGTGTTCGATCCGAAGGCCGGTAGGGCGGGCGCGCCGCGCACGCCGACATTCTTCTGCGCCGAGAAGACGACGGTCAAGGTCGGCGAAACGCTTCGCGCATACTGGGGAACCGGTTACGAAACAGGCGTTGTGCGAGTTCGTGTGACAAACAACCGCAAGGTGATATTGGATGAATTGATCAATATGACGCGGCTGGAAGCCGCGTCTCCAAATGCCGCCGGTGATTCGACAATCAAGCAATCAAACAATCAAACAATCTCTCCTTCCTGGTACTACGAACTTCCCGTCAAGGACGAGCATCGCGGCGAGATGAGGATCGAGACGACGTTCGTTCGCGAGAACCGGCTCTACACGGACGGTGCGACGTTCAACATCCCGTGGGACAACAAATACCTCGACATCAAGGCGGAGCATCTCACGAGCAAATTGAATCCCGGCGGGGAGGAGACGTGGAAGTTCAAGGTGTCCGGCCCATCGGAAGTACTCGCCTTTATGTACGACCGCTCGCTTGATGCATACAAGTGGCACAATGTCTCGACCGGATTCTCCAACCACTTTACGCCGTACGAGCGGTATCTGATGAGTCCGACCCTGCAGAACGCGACGAAGGATTTGTACCGCCTCGACGGTCGCTTCCCGAGTCCCCGTCTGCCGGCAGATTTCTCCTGGCCATCGTGGAAGATCGTCCCTTCGCCGTACTATAGAAGCGGTGTAAAAATGAGGCGCGTGATGGGGTCTCGCGGCGGCATGATGAGAATGGAGAGTGCCGGATTTGCCGGTTCGATTGAAATGGCAGAGTGCAAAGAAGTTGACATGTGCGCCGAGCCGGCGATGGCTCCGGTCGAAAGGATGATGCTGATGAAGGCCGATGCAGGCAAGCCGTCCGGAGAAGACGAAGGTCCCGAAGTCGCACCGCGCAAGAACCTGAAGGAGACGGCGTTCTTCTTCCCCGACTTGGAGACGGATGCCGACGGAAATGTCTCGTTTACATTCACCGCGCCAGACGCGCTGACGGGCTGGAAGCTTTTGATGGTCGCGCACGACAACGACCTCCGCGGCGGAATATTCCGCAACGACGAGATCGTTACGACGAAGCCGCTTATGTGCGAGCCGAATCCGCCGCGCTTCGCCCGCGAGGGCGACGACTTCCTCTTCCCCGTCAAGGTGACGAACACGGAAGACTGGGAAGTCGGCGGAGATGTGTGCTTGATGCTTGGGAAATTGGATGCAGACGAGTTAGATGAGCCGGAGTTCAAGAACTTCCATCTTGCCTCTCACGAATCAAAGACCATCGAGTTCCGCGTCTCGATACCAGATGGAAGCCCCTATCTCAGGTACATCGCCAAGGCCACGGCGATTTCAAGTCCTGTGACTTCAGTGGCTGTATGCGGAACGCCTTCTGGTTCCCCTGTTAGCAAGACAATAGTCCCCTTTAAAAAGTATACGGACGGCGAGGAAGGCGTGCTGCCCGTTCTCTCGCGGTGCATACTCGTCCGCGAGGCGGTGCAGCTCAATGCGCGCGGCAACGAGACGAAGTCGTTCAAGCTCGACAACCTTCTTGCAAGCAAGGGGTCGGAGACGATTCGCCACCAGGACCTGACCGTTCGCGCGGTGTCGCGTCCGGCATGGTACGCTGTCTTGTCGCTTCCGTACCTTATGGAGTTCCCGCACGAGTGCTGCGAGCAGACATTTAGCCGCTACTACGCGAACGCACTTGGCGAGTTTATCGCGAACTCCGATCCGCGAATCCGCGAGGCCTTCGACGCGTGGAAGGCGGCGGGCGCCGAGGCGCTGAAGAGCCCGCTGGAAACCAATCCGCAATTGAAGGCGATTGCGCTCGAGGCGACGCCGTGGGTGCGCGAGGCGGAGCATGAGACTGCTGCCCGCGCGCGGCTCGGCGACCTCTTCGGCAAGGACCGCCTCAAGAGCGAGCAAGACCGCTGTATTGAGAAGCTGCGGCTGGGACTGAACGGCGACGGACTTTGGCCGTGGTTCCCGGGCGGTCCGTCGTCGTCTGGCATCACGCTTTACATCCTCACAGGATTCGCGCGGCTCAACTTCCTTGCGAAATACGAGTATCCTAACTTCTTCGCCAGTGCGACTGCAGCACTTGACCGAGAGGTCGCGGAGAATGTAAAGGAACGGCTGAGGAACGAGGAAAAGCTGAAAATACCGTTCCGAGTCAACGGTTTCGACATTCGCTGGCTCTACCTCCATTCGTTTGCCGGCGTCCCCACAGCGAAGAACGAGAAGGATGCGAAACTGTTCGTCGACCACATCAAGAAGGAATGGACCGATCTAGGGCTCGAATCGCAGGCGCTGGCGGCGATTGCACTGAAGCGACGCGGCGAAGTGAAGGTGGCAAACGAGATAATGGCGTCAATCAAGGAGCGCGGTGTTCTTTCTGACGAGCTCGGCATGTACTGGAAGCGTCCATACTTCTTCTCGTCGAGCGTATTCGCGGCGCCAGTATCGACGCAGGCGCTCATTGTAGAGGCGTTCCGCGAGGTGACTAAGGACGAGGAGAGTGCCGAGGCGTGCAATGTGTGGCTTCTAAAGCAGAAGCAGACGCAGGATTGGACGACGACTGCCGCGACAGCAGACGCGATCTATGCGCTTATGCTTGGCGGTGGCGCGGATCTTCTCGCTGGTGACACGCTTGCGGAAGTGACGCTCGGCGGTGTTAAGGTTGACCACAAATCAGTTCTAACTGGGAGAGCCGCCGTCTCGGCGGCGCAGCCGGTCGAAACTGGTACTGGCATGTGGTCCGTCCGCTTCGATTCCGCCGCCATCAAACCCGAAATGGGCGAAATCACCTTCAAGGGCGCAGGCGAGAAGGGAGTCTCCTGGGGTGGCGTCCACTGGTCTTACTTCGAGGATGTCCTCAAGGTGCGCGCGCACGAGCCAAAGGAGCTTCGGGTTGAAAAGAAGTACTACAAGAAGACGAAGGGCGCAGAGGGGACTCGTCTCGCGGTGCTTGGCGAGGCGCTTGAGCCAGGAGACGAAATCGTCGCGCGGCTTGAGATTACGAGTGACAGGACATACGAGTTTGTCCATCTCTCGGACGAACGTCCTGCATGCGCCGAGCCAGTGGATGTCCTTTCGAAATACCGCTGGCAGGACGGGGTCGGGTACTACCAGTCGACGAAAGACACGGCGACGCACTACTACATCGATCGGCTGAACAAGGGTGTGTTTGTCCTCGAAACGTCGTTCCGCGTCCAGCAGCGCGGCTCGTTCTCAGGCGGCATCGCCACGATCCAGTGCATGTACGCCCCCGAATTCACCGCTCACTCGTCCGCCGAGCCCGTCCGCGTGGGTGCTAAGTGAAAATATATTTCCAATCCGCCCATGCTGGTTTTTGTGGTATAATATTCACCTATGAATCTTGGAAGAGCAATAGTTATTGCCGGCGTGGCTATCGGATGCTCGTTTGCCGCCGTTGCCGTCTCACCGGGTGCGAGTCCCGGGCCGGGCATTCGGTATGCTACCGACGCGTACCCTGGGTTTGACAGCGAAGACGAGCTGCTGAAGCCGTCCCGCAAGGAGCCGAGGTGGTTTGGCTGGATAAACGGTCCGAAGATGGATACCGCTGCCGAGCAGTTCAAGTACGCCGCCTCGCTCGAGGCCGAGGAGTCCTGGAAGGGCGCAAAGAAGGCGTATGATGCGCTTGTGCGCGAGTGGCCCACTTCGCCTGAGGCGCCAAAGGCCCAGAAGGCCATCGCCGACATCTGTCTCGGAAAGCTCCTTGATTCGGAAGACGCTTTTGCGGAATATCGCTATCTTCTCGACTTCTACTCGGCCCAGTGCAACTACGACGAGATCGTGGATCTTATGTACAAGACTGCCGAGCTCATGCGCGACGAAGGCAAGACTATTCTCTTCTTCAGGTTTGACAACACGGTAGATGTGCGTCGCGCCTACGAGGCGGTCGTTTTGCGCGCGCCTGGTGCGTCGTTCGCGCCAAAGGCGATGCTGACGATTGCGTCGCTCAGGGAGGACGAGGACAAGCAGGAGACAGCGGCGACCGTCTACGAGAACCTTCGCAGCATGTATCCCGACTCTCCCGAGGCGGTTATAGCCCTCTACCGCGAGGCGAAGGCGCGCATGGTCGTGCTTAACCGCTGCGAGTACAACCGCGAGCGGGTGCGCGACACAATAGGGTTTCTTACGTTCGCGATTGAGTCGGGCAAGCTCGAGCCCGAGCAACGCGAGGAGGTCGGCGGTTTCCGCACCGAGGCGAGGGCGCTTCTCGAGAATGAGGCCTACAACGCGGCGAAGTTCTACGATTCGCGCACGCGCACGAAGCGCAGTGCAATGAGCGCATACCAGCGTTTCCTTGACGACTACCCGACTTCCGACAGGGCGCCGGAAGTGCGCCGCCGTCTGTTTGAGCTTCAGGAGGAAGGCAAATGAAGAAGATTCTCCCGGCAGTCATTGCTATGCTTGCGCTGGCTGGCTGCGCCAACTACAGATGGACGTCGCCCGTGCCGGCCGACATGCGTACGGTAACCGTTCCCACTTTCCGCAACGAGTCCAACATCCTGGAACTCGGCGCCGTCGCGACGCGTCAGGTTCTCCGAGAGTTCCAGCGCGAGGGCACGTTCAAGATCGCCTCGGCGGACGATGCCGCCATAGAAGTTCAGGGCGTCATAAAGGCGGCTTCGGTTGGCCGCATCTACTTCAAGCGTGAAATGGCGATGCGCGCCTACGAGCAGAGACTCTCGGTTTCCGCAGAAGTGTCGTTCATCGACAGGCGCAATGGCAAGGTGATGGTCAACAACCGCAAATATATGGCCGAGACTACCTTTTTCTCGGATTCCGACATGGCCACTGCAAGGCGTGACGCCTCGGGGCGTGCGGCCGAAGATCTTGCAAGGCAGATCGTCGATGACTTGACGGCTTGCCGCTGGGACAACGCAAAAGGCAAGGAGGGGGCAAAATGAAGAAAGACGGAGTCCGTGCCGTAATCGAGCTCAGGATCACGCCGCAGAGGGACTGTGGCTTTGGAAAGATTGCCGAGCGCGTTGCAAAGTTCGAGCAGGTCGAGGCGTGCTTTTTGATGTCGGGCGGCTACGACCTTCTCGTGTTCGTCAAGGGCGACAGCCTTCAGGACGTTGCGCAGTTCGTCGCGGCAGATCTTTCGACGATAGACGGCGTGCTGTCTACGGCGACTCATTTCATGCTTGAGACTTACAAGGCCGGGGGAGTTTTCGACAATCCCGGCGACACAAGGCTGGAGGTTTCGTAATGGCGGTTGACCTCGCACAGAAGGCGCAGAATTTTACAAACAGGGGTCGTCAGGCCCTTGAGACCGGGCGCTACGAGCTCGCGGTCGACATGCTGATGGAGGCCGTCTCGGCGGCTCCAGACGTCCTCGAGACGCGCAGGCTGCTTCGTGCCGCGCAGATAGCTAACTTCCGCAGGAACGGCAAGACTGGCTTTGGCGCGAAGCTCGGCTACAAGATGGCCCAGATGAAGATAATGGGGCTTGTGAAGAAAGGTCATGGCGCTGAGGCGATGGCCGAGGCCGAGAAGCTGCTTTCGCAGAACCCTCTCGACCCCGACAACATCGAGGTGGCTGTCAAGGCGGCAGAGGCCGCCGGGAAGGCAGACCATGCGGCCATCACAGTAGAGGCCGCCTACGAGTGCTCCAATCGCGACCCGGCACTTCTCGAGCGCGTGGCGACGTACTACACGATGGCTAAGCGCTACGACAAGGCGCGCGACGCCTACCAGAAGCTTTCCGAGCTCAAGCCCGGCGACCAGCGCATCCTTCAGCTACTCAAGAACACCGAGGCGCAGGCGACGATGAATGCGGGGTGGGAGCAGACCGCAGGCAAGAAGGGTGGTTTCCAGGCCCTTATCGCGAACAAGGAGCAGGCGAAGAAGCTCGACCAGGCGAACAAGGCGGTTATCACTGGCGACGACGCCGACGCCTTGATCCAGGAAAAGCTCGCTCAGATCGAGCGCGAGCCGAAGAACATGAACTTCCGACGCGCGCTTGCTCGACTCTACGTGCAGAACAAGCGTTTCGAGGAGGCGATTCAGTGCCTGACGGACGCGATCGAGATGGCGGGGGCGATGGATCCCGAGCTCGACCGTATGCTGTCGCAGACATACGTAAACTACTACGACCAGCAGATCGAGGCCTACCGCGCCGCAGGCGACGAGGAGAACGCCATCGAAATGGAGAACCAGAAGAACCAGTTCGTGTTCGACGATCTCGCGCAGCGCGTCGAGCGCTACCCGAACGACCTGCATCTTCGCTACGAGCTTGGTCTCCAGTACTACACCTACGAATACTACGACGAGGCGCTTGAGCATCTCCAGCTTGCGCAGAAGAGCCCGAAGGACCGTCTCTGGGCGCTCTACTACCTCGCGATGTGCTTCCTCAAGAAGGGCCAGACTGACATGGCCGTTATGCAGCTCGAGACGGCGCGCGACGCGATTCCAACGATGGACGATCTCAAGAAGAAGATTGTCTACCAGCTTGGTCTTTGCGCCGAGGAGGCGGGCGATCTCGAGAAGGCGTACCAGTACTACAAGGACGTGTACGCCGCAGACGTCGGCTTCGAGGATCTTGGCGAGCGCATGCTTGCAGTCAGCCAGAAACTTAAAAGCGGAAAATGAGAAGGGGAAGATTTGGCAGCCCCAAGGAGAGTCGAACTCCTCTACCAAGCATGAAAAGCTCGTGTCCTAGCCGATAGACGATGGGGCCAAAAACGCACATAGTATATCATATCGTGGGATGGGGAATCAAGTGGGCAGTTTGAGTGAGCGTGAGGCCTATGTAGCTTTCAACCTGACGGACAAGGTAGGTTCGGTGAAACTTGCCGAACTTGTCGCCGCGTCCGGTTCTGTTGTCTCCGCCTGGGAGTCCTATCCGCAAAAGGTCTCGCGCTCTGGCGCGAAACTCGACTGGGAGCGCGAGTTTTCCCTTGCGAAACGCTACGGCGTTGAGATCGTGACGCCCGCAGACCCTGGCTATCCGACTCGGCTTCTCGAGCAGCCGTCCCATCCGCTTGCCCTCTACGTCAAGGGTAACGCGAGCGTCCTTTCTTCTCCGAGCGTCGCTATCGTCGGCACACGCCGTGCGACTGCCTACGGGCTTGACCAGGCGTTCAAAATTGCCAAGGGGCTTGCCGAAGACGGTTGGACAGTCCTTTCGGGGCTTGCGCTTGGCATCGATGCCGAGTCTCACCGCGGCGCATTGGCCGCGGAAGGGAAGACAGTCGGCGTGATCGGATCTGGTCTTGACGAGTTCTACCCTGAGGAAAACCGCGCTCTTGCGCGGGAGATCGTCGAGAATGGCGGCGCGGTCGTAAGCGAGTTTCCGTTTGGACGGTATCCCGACACACAGACTTTCCCGCAGCGCAACCATACCGTTGCCGCGCTTGCTACTGGCGTCGTCGCGATAGAGGCGCCGATAAAAAGCGGCACGCTCATCACTACTTCGTGCGCGGCAGACATGGGGCGCGTCGTGATGGCTGTTCCAGGAAGGGTCGACAGTCGCTCGAGCGCTGGGTGTCTCGCGCTTCTTCGCGATGGCGCGCGGCTTGTTCGCTCTGCCGCAGATGTAGAGGAGGAGCTTTCTCCGCTTGTTCCTGCGGCGGAGCGCAAGGCGCCTAAGGCGAAGTCCAAGGTTTCGCCCGCGTCCTCTGCTCCCGCCCCTGCGTATTCAGTGGAAGAGGCAATGATCATGCGCGAAGTGGACGCAGAGGGCGTACACATGGACATCCTCGTTCGGCGGACGGGTCTGCCGGTTGAAAAGGTAAACGCGTTATGCATGGCTCTGCGGCTCAAGGGCCGCGTCCGATTCTTTCCTGGCAACCGCGTCGCTCTCCCCCGTGACCCCTAACTCCTGACTCCTGGCCCCTAACCTTCCATTCTCCAACTCCAACTCTAAACTCCAACTCAGATTTTCCCCTCCACTCTCCAACTCCCTCTGCGCCTCTGCGTCTCTGCGTTAAAAATTCTACTAAAAAAGATATCAATTCCATTCTCCAACTCCAACTCTAAACTCCAACTCCAACTCCAACTCCTGACTCCTGACCCCTAACCCCTGACCCCTAACCTTCCACTCTCCAACTCCAACTCTGAACTCCAACTCCTACCATGAAAATCTTCAAAGAACCCCAGAAACTCCAGAAGTGGTGCCGCGCGCGCAAGCTCGCCGGTGCAAAGATCGCACTCGTCCCGACGATGGGCTATCTCCACGATGGCCATCTTTCTCTCATTCGCGAGGCAAAGAGACGTGGTGCTGATGAAATCGTCGTGAGCGTCTTCGTTAATCCCGTACAGTTCGGGCCGAACGAGGACTACGAAAAGTACCCGCGTGACGAGAAGGCCGATCTTGCCAAGTGCCGTTCGGCTGGCGCTACGGCCGTGTTCTTCCCAACGCCCGCAAATATGTATCTCGAGCGCCACAGCGTCTTTGTGAACGAGGAGGATCTTTCGCGCGGGCTTTGCGGCGCGCGTCGTCCGGGGCATTTCCGCGGCGTCTGTACCGTCGTTGCGAAGCTCTTCAACCTTGCCCATCCCGACTTCGCCGTCTTCGGCCAGAAGGACTACCAGCAGGCGCAGGTGATAAAGCGCATGGTGCGCGACCTCAACTTCGACCTCAAGATCGTCGTCGCTCCGATCGTGCGCGAGAAAAGTGGTCTCGCCCGCTCGTCGCGCAATACGTATCTTTCGCAAGAGGAGCGCGAGAGGGCGATCGCGATTTCCCGCTCGCTGATGTCGTTTGGCGCGAAAGGCGGGGCAAAGACGCTTGCGGCGCTCAGTAAGTCGCTTGAAAAAGCGGGGCTTGTTGTCGACTATGTCGAATGTGTCGACGCAGAGACTCTTGAGCCGCGCAAGATTCCTAAGAAGGGTTGTTGCCTCCTCGTCGCGGCCTTCTGCGGCAAGACGCGGCTTATTGACAACCGCGTCCTTTAATCGCTAATCTTTATCCCAGCTCGCCTTTGGCGGCGCCTTGTCGCGCCATTCGGGAAGAGAAATCATATTGCCCGCCTCGGCCTTGCCGGCGAGATAGGCCTCGGCGACATATTCACGCCGTGTCTTCATTTCGGCAAGCAGCGATTTGATCTCGAGGACGGCTTCGTGGCACATGTCGATTACTTGTTTTTTCGTCTCCTCGTCGACGCCGTCCATCTTGAGGAGTTCGATTGAGCTCAAGAGGACGGTGGAGGGCTGGCCAAGCGCATGGCAGAAGCCCGCGAGCGATTCCATCACGACCTTCGACCGCTCGACCTGCATTTCTGCTATTGCGAGCCGGCGACTGGTTTCTTCAGCTGTGTTAATTTCGTCTGTCATGTCGTAACTCCAGTTTTGCGGGCGTTGTCAGCTTGCAAGACTGCCCATGTTGAAGATCGGCAGGAACATCGCGAGGACGATTGTTCCGATGATTGCACCAAGGAACACCATAAGGAACGGCTCCATCAGCGATGTCAGCGTGCTGAGAAGGGCCTCCACCTCTTCGTCGTAGCTGTCCGCCACGGAGTCCAGCATGTCCTCGACCTTGCCAGCCTTTTCGCCTGCGGCTATCATGCGCACCATTATCAGCGGCATATATGGCTTGCCGTCGAGGGCGACGTTAAGCTGGTTGCCCTGTTCCACTTCCTTGCGAGCGTCGAGAATCGACTTTTCGAGTACGCGGTTGCCGAGCGACCCTGCCACGACTTCGAGGGACTTCAGGATCGGTACGCCGGCGTTCGTCATCTGCGCGAGAAGCCGGCAGAACCTGCCTATTCCGCTCTTCAGGTTGAGGACGCCGAAGACTGGCATTTTGAGCTTGAACTCGTCGAACTTGTAATGTCCGCGTTCTGTATTCTTCCACGTCTTGAACGCCCAGATTGCCGCGCCGACGGTAATTAGGATTATGTACCAGTACGCCTTGACAAAATTTGAGACATCTACGAGCGTCTGGGTTAGCGCGGGAAGGGGCTTTCCGAAGCCGGAGAACATCTCTGCGAAAATTGGAACCACGAACTGAATAAGGCCGCCTGCAAGAAGGAGTGCGATCGAGATGATGACAGTCGGATAGGTCATCGCGCTTTTGACTTTGCCTTTGAGTCGTGCCGTGGCCTGTATGATGGTGCCGAGTCGCTTGAGAATGCCTGCGAATTCGCCAGACTGTTCGCCAGCCATTACCATGTTCACGTACATGTCATCAAACAGGACAGGGAACGAGGCGAGTCCCTTGGAGATAGGGTCGCCACCCTCGATCGTGTCCTTAAGGTGTGTCAGGACTTTCTTAAACTCGGGGTTGGAACACTGTTCTTCGAGAGTCTGTATGGTTGAGAGGATTGGCATGCCAGCACCGATCATCGAGGCAAGCTGCCTCGTGAACGGCACGACCTCCGTCTTTGCGATTTTACGCTGTCCTTTAATCTTCGGTATGCTTGCCATCTTCTATCTCCTATACTGACTTCAACTAGAATCTCCACCACCGCTCTCCAACTCCAACTTTGAACTCCAACTCCTAACCCCTGACTCCTGACCCCTAACTACTGACCCCTGACTCCAACTCCAACTCTGAACTCCTAACTCCTGACCCCTGACCCCTGACTCCTGACTCCTGACCCCTGACTCCTGACTCCTGACCCCTGACCCCTACTCTCCTCCCGTCACCTCAAACGCGGCCTCAAGCGACGTCAGCCCTGCGCGGACCTTGATCATGCCCGCTTCCTTGAGCGTCACCATGCCTTCTTCAAGCGCAAGTTTCTTAAGGAGATCGGCGTCGCCGCCTTTTTCTATCAGCGCGCGAATTTTCGGCGAGATTGGCAGAACTTCCATCATCGCGCCGCGTCCCTTGTAGCCGGACCCATGGCACTTCGGGCAGCCGACGGGACCGTAGACCGTAGCGCCTTCGAACGGCTTCGGGTCGACGTTGTTGATCTTGAGCATTTCGAGATCGACGTCGACAGGCTGTTTGCAGAAGGGGCATAGCTTGCGGAAAAGTCGCTGGGCCTGTGCGAGAATCAGCGACGACGCGAGCATAAAGGGTTGGATGCCCATGTCGAAAAGACGCGCGACTACGCCGCACGCATCGTTTGTGTGGAGCGTCGACAAGACGAGGTGGCCAGTCAATGCGGCTTTGACGGCGATGTCGGCCGTCTCGCCGTCGCGGATTTCGCCGACGAGCACGATGTCGGGGTCTTGACGCAGCACCGAGCGCAGAATCCCAGCGAACGTCAGCCCCTGCGCGACGTTCACGTGGCACTGGTTCACGCCGGCAAGCTCGTATTCTACAGGGTCTTCGGCCGTTACGATGTTGACGTTCGGCTGATTGAGGTCCTGAAGGCACGAATACAGCGTCGTCGTCTTTCCCGAGCCCGTAGGCCCTGTTACGAGGATAATGCCGTGCGGCTGGTCGATGGCGAATTTCATCGCCTTGTACGCATATTCGTCGAGGCCGAGAGACGCGAGTCCAGGCGCGAGGTTTGACTTGTCGAGGATACGCATAACGACTTTCTCGCCATGAACGGTAGGGAGAATGGAAACGCGAACGTCGACCTCTTTCTTTAGCGCTTTGACCTTGAAGCGGCCGTCCTGCGGGCGACGGCGCTCGGCGATATCAAGGTTGGAGAGAATCTTGATGCGCGACACGACTGCGTTGTGGAGAGCCTTCGGCGGCGCGGGACGGTCGACGAGTTCGCCGTCTATGCGATACCTGAGGCGCGACGTTTTCTCCATTGCTTCGAAATGGATATCGGACGCTTTTGTCTTGAGGGCTTCAATCATGATCGTATTGACCATGCGGATGACCGGTGCCTCGCCCGCGGCGTCAAGTGTTGCATCGAGGGCGTCGGCGTTCTTGTCTTCGCCAGCGGTCATCTCGATGTCGCCCTCGTCGCCTTTCATGATGTTCTCCATCGCGAGGGCGGGGTTCAAAGCGTCTTCCTGGCTCTTGAGTCGCTGGAGCGCGTCGTTCAACTCGGGCGCGGGAGCTACCAGGGTCCATATCTTGCCATGGGTCCAGCGCGAGACCTCTTCCTGGGTCGGCAAGTCGAAGGGATCTGAAAAAGCTATGGCAAAGCGCCCGTCGACTTTCATCAGCGGAAGCGCCTTTGCGCGGTTCCATGCCTCGATTTTCATCCCGCAGAGAAGATCCTGCGAGGGTGTGAATCCCTGTGGAATTGAAATCGGCTGTGCGCCGAGATAGTCTGCCGCGGCTATGGCGAACTCGGCGGGATCTTCGATTTTCTTGATCTCTGCCGCGCCGCCACGCCGAACGTGGAATCTGCTTTTGGACTGTGTTGCTTCTGCCATTACGCAATTATATAAGCAAGATTCGTGCCAGTATATGGCATGGTATTTGCTAATATGTCCTTATATGGCGGAAGAACCGAAATTTGATGCGCGCCTTGCCGAAGGCGTGGCGTATTTTGAGCAGATGCTCCAGCTTATGCCGGAGGATCGCGTAACCCTTGAATTTCTTGTAGTCGCATACGAGCAGCTCGACAGGCACGAAGATGCGCAGAAAGCGCTTGTTTCCCTCACAAAGATACTGATAAAGGAGCGCGATAATGCCGCGCTTGAAGGGCTTTTGCCTCGGCTTGAAGAGAGTGACTACCCCGAGGCAAAGGCGCTTTCGCTCAAGGTGAAGACGCTTATCGCCCCTGCGCCAGATCTGACTCCTGAAGTTCCGAAGGAAATGACGGAAGAGGAAATGATCGAGTCAATCTCGGCAATGGCCGTAAAGTCTGAACTTGCGCTTGTTGACGAGCTTGTAGACGGAAAAATGGTTTCCGAAGAAGATGCGAAGCACCTGAAGGCGCAGATCGAGGCGACACCTACGGCAGGCCAGATGTTTCTCGTTTCTGCACTCCAGATTCTCGAAAAAGAGAATCCAACGGCTTCCGAGAGGTGCATTGCCTATCTTGCCGACAGGCATGGAGCCCCACCTATTCCGCTTGCCGCGTTTGAGCCGACAAAGGGCCTTGCCTCGTCTTTCCCGGCACATGTCATGCGCATTCGCGGGGCTGTTCCGTTTGCGTCAATAGGCAAGGATGTGCTTGTCGCAGTCCTCAATCCTGCCGACGACTCTTTGCGGGCGCAGCTTTCCGCCGTAATGCCGTGTAGGTTCTATCTGGCGCTGCCGTCGTCTGTTGAAGCGGCTCTTGCCAAAATGTATCCGTCAGGAGCTGGAACGACATGAAGGCGCGGCGGGGAGTGACGCTGGTCGAGGTTATGCTCGCGGGGTCAATCGCCGTGCTGCTCACTCTCGCCTGCCTCGAGGGCGTGATAGTGTCGACGAGGATCGCTCACGAGAATTCGCAGCTTCTCGCCGCCGAGGCGTATGCCTGGGATACCGCATGGAGATGGCTTAACAAGCCCTACGACGAGCTGAACAACTCGACGTCGCCGAAGTTTTATCCCGACGCCGGCTATTCCGTCGTGAGTTCAAACGACTGCCCAATGCTCTGCAAGGAGCTGAACGGCGGTTCGGACGCGAAACTGTACGTCAGGGTCCAGCTTCTCACGGGAAGCGCGATGCCAGTACGGCACGGCGATTCCGCCGCCGTAAAGCGGATAGACGTCGACGTGGAATGGGGACCGTCGACGTCTCGGCGCCGTCTAAATTCGCTTAGTACTTCAGGCAGGACCTTTTCGATACCGGTTTCCGTGTACAAATGCCAGATTGACAGGGGAATATGAGAAGGGGATTCACACTTTCCGAGACAATGGTGGCGATGCTGGTTGCCGGTATCGTGCTTACCGCCATTATGTCTACGTTCATCTCTGCTCAGGTCATGATGGCAAACACAATGGCCGAGTCGGAGATGGCGCTTGCTGCAAGAAGTGTCCGCGAGAAACTTCTCTTCCACGTGTCGCCGACGATAGACGGCGTCCATTACTCTGGGATGCTCAGCGGGACGAATTCCGGGTGGGTAGTTGAGTCTGGCAGCGGTTACGTGCTTATGGGAATGTCGGCGCTTGGCACTTCGCTTTCCGACGTCCGGCCGCAGTCAATGCGGCTTATCCTTGGACAGTCCGGCTCAGACAGGTATCTTTTCAACGAGCGCACTCCCAACAAGGACAGCCATGCCGGTTGGCTGTGGCCAGGCAGGATTCCGCTTGTAGAGTCCTCAATGCTCGACATAGTGTCCTATGATTCAAAGGGTTCTGGTACGTCTACGAATCCTGCCGACGTGTATCGCGTCAACCTTGACTTGAGCTTTAAGGTCAATGGTCCGAGAAATCGCCCTGTAGTTCGCGGGGAGAGGGTCGTCGTGCCGCTGATGGGACGGCTCCAGCCGATGAAGGACTCGGCGGGGAGGTACTGACATGAAGGCGTTTCGGTACAGTTCCGGTTTTGCGCTTGTCACCACGATCGTGATGACGGGTGTCGCCGCCATATTGGTCGCCGGCGTCATTGGCTATGTGTCCTGGACTGTTCGCTCTACGGCGGTCTATACTGGCCGCGACGTCTGCCGCCTTGCAGCCCAGAGCGAGATCGAGGTGGCGAAGACAGTAGTCAACACTGCGTTTATCAAGTCAATAGAGCGCTCGGCACGCATCATCGGCGGCGACACGATCGGCTCGTCGTCGGTAAGCTCGTTCGACTGGTTCGAGGCGTATTCGAGTTCGACGGCAAAGCGGACGATAGGAACGAGAAACGTTGTCACACTCGACTATTCGGTGACGAATATGGACTGTGTCGTCAAGGTGCGCATTGGCGCGGTGGAGCATACGGTCGGCACTCAGTGGGCCAACGTGACATTCGTTGCGAGAGCCGAGCGCACAGTGCTCGGATCCATCGGTGTTTCAGCGACAGTTGTCGAAACGGTCCGATTCGCGCAGCAGAGATCGAAGGTCTTCAACAACGCCTATTTCGTCAACAACTACGGATGGTTCCAGGGATCTGGCTGCACCGCGAACGGAGATGTTCGTGCAAACGGAGACATGTATCTCGACTCGAGCTGCAAGGTTAACGGAAAGGTATATGCGGCGAGGAACGAGGAGCTTGGCGTCAACGGCGATATCACGAACTACGGCAAGATGGATACCTATTCGACATACAAGTCGACGACATACGGCACCTCGAATGCGGCGCGTCCCCTCTATTCCGATCCGAACACCGGGGGGACGAACGCAGGCGGGTATGAGGCGCCATCGACAACGCCGACGACGGCCATGCTAAAGGCGCGTATCAACGCGAACGAGGAGCTTTCGGTCGAGATGCCCTACATAGGCGATCTCTCGTCGTCATCGAGCGACTACCGGCAGTGGGCTTCCGAGCTGCACGCAGCCGACCCAAATATGTCGACGATAAAGCAGGGCGGCTCCACTATCGCCTCCGTCTACTACGACGGTGTCGGGCCGTCGGGCGACGCCTCGCTTGCCGACAAGGGCGCGCTTGTGCTCGTCGGGACGCAGTCGAACCCGATTGTCGTGAACGGGCCTGTAATAGTCGAGTCGGATGTAATCATCAAGGGCTATGTGACCGGGCAGGGCACTATCTATTCCGGCCGCAACATCCACATCGTCGGCAACATCCAGTACAAGAACCCGCCGTCCTGGAGCAACAAGTCGACGCAAAGCGCGAACAACTCGTCGAAGGACATGCTCGGGCTTATGGCGAAGGGCAACATTGTCCTCGGTGACTGTACGCAGGACAGCTGGCTAAGCTCCATCAAGACGTATCTTTCGACGCAGCCCTATGTCCAGCAGTACGCCTGCGACACGACTGACGCCAACATCGGCTATCCTTCGACTTTCGGCGGCAGCTACGCCACTGTAGAGAAGGTGTCCACTTCCGATTCCGCTGCCGCGACGCAGATTGAGGCGAGCGACAACCCGGGCGGCAAGGATATCGTTGGCTCTAACTACCAGTTTGGCAAGGTGCGTGAGACTACTGTTACGCTTGACACTGGGCACTACGAGGGCAGCGGATGGTCACGCCGCTGGGTGGCGGACACCGAGACTCGCCGTGAAAACGCATACGATCGCAAATACTACGAGACCGTTTGTGCCAACAGCGAGATTTCTTCTCGCGCCGAGACGATAACCCGTGTAGACGCAGTCCTGTACAACAACCACGGCATTTTCGGGAAGACCGGCAAGTGCAGCTTCAACGGCGCGCTTGTCTGCCGCAACGAGGGCTTGCAATACTCGAGCAATCTTTACCTGAACTGGGACATACGCCTGTTCTCGGGCTCGTCTGAGACTGTCGACAATGACAAAGTTGGGCTCGCCAAGGCAAGCGACAACCCGCCGATGACCATTTCGTGGGCGGAAGTGCCTGATGGGGTTGTGGCGTTTGATTAAGAGTTAGGGGTCAGTAGTCAGGGGGCAGTAGTCAGGAGTCAGGGGTCAGGGGTCAGGAGTCAGGAGTTAGGAGATAGATATGGTTGAGGCGAATGCAGATCCTGAAGTAGTGACTTCGCGCATAAAGCGTGAGACGCGAAATGCCGCTGCCGAGCGCGAGCAGGAAGCGGCCATGGCGGTGGAGTCGCCAGTCATAGCCGTGGAATCTTCCGCGGCGGGCACGCTTGCCGTTGAAACTGTTCCCCCTGAGCCGCCACCGCCTCCAGTCGATGCAGACACGGCGTTTCGCCGCGGGCGACTTGGCGTTGTCGCTGTCATCGTCCTTGTGCTTTTCTGGGCGTGGCTTAGACAGCGACGTGCACAGTAATTCCGCTCGCGTCATATTTCAACTTCGACAGATGCGCCGCAAGCGCAAAATTGTGGTATAATATCCCTTCAATTTCAGAAGGAGAGACAAAATCATGAAACTTGCTGATCTCAAGGGGAAGACAGTCGGCGTCTGCGTTTCGGGCGGACTCGACTCGAAGACAATCTGCTGCGTCCTCAAGGATGCGGGCGTCAAGGTCAAGGCGTTCAGCGCGAACGTCGGCCAGCCCGACGAAAAGGACATCAACGACATCAAGAAGAAGATGGCCCCCACGGGCGTCCAGACGACGATCGTCGACGTCACGAAGGAAATGGCCGACATCTGCTTCGAGACGGTGAAGTGCCAGGCGATGTACGACGGCGGCTACTGGAACTCCACAGGCATCGCCCGCGCCGTGACTGTGCAGAAGCTCCTCCCCGCGATGAAGAAGGCGGGCTGCGTCGCTCTCGTCCACGGCGCGACGGGTCGCGGCAACGACCAGATGCGCTTTGAGCGCTACACGAACGTTATGGACCCGAAGTTCGGCGTATACGCCCCGTGGCGCGACGCCGACCTCCTCGCGAAGTTCCCCGGCCGCACGCAGATGGTCGAGTTCCTCGCGAAGCGCGGCATCGTCGCGTTCGTCGGCACGAAGAAGAAATATTCTACCGACGCCAACCTCGCCGGACTCTCCCACGAGGCGGAGGACCTCGAGTCGATGGAGACCTCGATGCGCATCGTGAAGCCCACGATGGGCGTGTGGCCCGAGCAGGCGCCCAACAAGGTCGAGAAGATCACCCTCAAGTTCGAGAAGGGCCGCTGCGTCGCCGTCAACGGAAAGAAGATGTCGCCCTACCAGGTGATGCTTCTCGCCAACAAGATCGGCGGGCGGAACGGAATCGGCATGAAGCACGCGCTCGAGAACCGCATCATCGGCACGAAGAGCCGCGGCGTCTACGAGGCGCCCGGAATGGAAGTCCTCTCCTGGGGCCTCAAGTACATCTACGAGGGCATCATGGACCGCCGCTCGACGAAGATGTTCCAGGAACTCTCCAAGTTCGTCGCAGACCAGATCTACGACGGCCGCTGGTTCGATCCCGCGACGCAGGCGGCGCGCGCGGCCATCCAGGTGTGGGCAGACAAGGCGACAGCCGAGGTCACGCTCGGGCTCTACAAGGGCAACA
>Ga0310695_10004062_pt1 | contig 27560 bp, 41 predicted proteins | sample RumenRJG_04DNA_FD_203882 | JGI IMG/M metagenome (GOLD analysis project Ga0310695, IMG submission 203882) | Bovine rumen microbial communities from Lethbridge, Alberta, Canada - RJG_04 (v2) (version 2) | ecosystem: Host-associated > Mammals > Digestive system > Stomach > Rumen | place: Canada... | reverse complement strand
AGTACCACTTCCCCCCGATTTCCATCCATTCGTGGTCTCTCGCATGTTCTTCCACAAAACTCTCTTCTAGCCAGCAGGAATACCCTTCGCTATCTTCAAAAGTTTTGCCACATAGGTCGCATACCATTCCAAAAAGCGGAATTTCCTCCACTATGATTCGCCCTTCGCCGGGGTGCTTGCGCTGTTCCTCATCCTTGGCACAGTCAGGACACAACCATCTATCGTCGTCCTTCTCGTCAACCTTCTGCCAGCCAAGGTCGTCTAGTTTCCACTCTGTTAGTTCGGCATAGTCGTATACCCGTTCTCCATCGAATTGGCTGTCAAGGCGACGGGCGCATCCGTCGCATACCACAGTGGCAAAGTCAAATGTTCTTATTGTCTGCATCTCTATTTCCTCCTAGTTCTTAATACGCACAAGATGTGCGTCGTTCATGATCTTAAGCAAATTGCGGAACCATCTCGGGAGGCTACAGCCGTTTTCGCATGGCCCATATGGCGTATGCCTAACAAAGGCACAGTTTAGGGTACAGTCCCGGTTGAACTTGACTTCGTACCGCTCATTGCCGTGCTCAATTATCACTTGAGTTTTATTCCTCATACTTGTACTCCTGAATGGGTGTTCTACTCTCACTCCTTCGGACGGCTACCACCCTTGTGCCGGGGTTCTGTGCCGCATAGCCGTCCGCACTCCATCCTGCCGATGTCTCATTCTTGCAAGTGGCTATATGCATCCATCCTGACTTGTCCTTGAACTCCGCCCAGACTTCAAACCAGACGATTTCCTCTGGCTTGGACTTGTCGAAAGAGGAAGCCCACTCTTCCATTACAAGTCCTCCACCTTGAAACCATCTGCATCCAATGCAGCATCATTGACATTCTTGATGATGTCGAACTGGCTTCGCTTGATGCGCATAACAACAAGGCAGTCGTGCTTCATCATCTGCACCGCGTCGCCATACACCCCAAGGTCGGCACCGGGGTAATCGTGTCCAAAGGCATACTCTCCCAAGAACACCATTATGTTGTAGACAAGATAGGCAAGAGCGAACTCTCCGTCGGAATCCAGCATCCTGTCGTGTTCCTCAATCTTCGCATTCTCCATCTGCTGCAGCCTCTCGCCGTACTTCTCGTTGAATGGGGCTAGAAGATCCTTTAATGCCACGATTCTTGGGTCGTCCTCGTTCTTCGGCACATCTGTGAAGGTGTCGAACGGAATCTGGTAGCCGAGGGTAGATAAGCCTATGCTTACCAGAGATGAAAGGGCATTGCCAAGAGCCCTACTCCTCGCCTCGTCGCACTCTTCGCCAAGTTTGAAGGACAGGAGGAACATATACTCCATCCTCGCAAACCACTGCGGGGAGACGGAATACTTCTTGGTATGGCTGTACCGTGGGATTCTGTTCAGGTCGAAAGGCTTCTTCTCCGCAAAGTCCTCATTCAGGACATTCTGCGCTTCCTTCACCGCCTTGTAGAAACGGAAATGATGGAATCCCATTGGGCAGTCAATCTCTCGGCAGATGCCTTCCTTGCAGAATGAATCGCATCCGTGGAAGATATCGAGATAGGACTTCCCAGCAGAACACCGATACCTGTCTATCTTCCCGTTCTCGTCCTTCCTGTTGGGCTTATCTTCAGATGCAAAGGCATGGTTGTGGTGGGCCGACCAGAACCTGTCCACAAGTTGCTCCAATGCCCTAAAAGCCCTATCGCGCTGTGCGCACACGTCGCGCAGTGTATTTTCCATCTCATTCTGTTCTTGCATCTTCATTTCCTCCATCCAGTATTTTTGTGGTATAGTTTTAGAAGTCTCTGGCAGTCCCTCACCCTCACTACAATGTATGCTGAACTCCTATCCTCCGAGAAGCTAACATACTCCTTGAGTAGGTGTAGCCGCACACAATCCTTTAGCAGTGCCTCTTCATGTGCGGAAAGGCAGAAGTGGTCTACAAAGTTGTGCAAAGTCGTGGTGGCATCGAGGTGTCCGTGCCACTGCAGCCAGTTCTTAAGTCGTGCCAGAGACTTCTTCATTGACTATTTCTCACTCCTCTTCTTCGGGCTTGTTGAGAACCTTCTCAATGAACTCTCGGCAGTTGGCCTCGCTCCAATCGACAATCTTGCCGTCCTCAATGGTGAGTATGATGTAGTCTCCATATCCCCTGTCATTTATCGCAAGAAAGTTCGGTACATATTCGTAGTATTCCTTGCCAGCATACTTAATGCGGCAGCAGTCACAGACCTTGTAGTGTACATCTGCTTTTACCTCTTTAGGCCACCCAATGACTTCGCCTGTCTTGATGTTGACTTCGAGTTTCCACACCCATCCGTCCTGTGCCTTTTCATCGGCTACCATAAACGGCATCTTCGGATTGTCGTTATCGTCCCGCTCTTCGTTGATGTATCCATCCTCAGGGTATCGTAGCTCTGGTTCTATGCGAATCAAGTCAAGACCTTCATCTCTCTTCTGCTTTGACAGCAACCACACTATGAAGTCACCAGAAGAGTTATACTTTGGAGTACAATTGCACAAGGTCTTCCCCGTCGCTTCCATATAAGCCTTGCATGCCGCATCAAAATCTGCATTGACATCTCCGCTATTGAACTTGTTGAGATTGCCATGCAGTAGCCAAAGAATGAAATCACCAGCCGTAGTGAATCTCGGAGCTATATTGTATACACATTTCCCCGTCTCTTCTTTATATTGAGCAACCAATGCATCAAATTCCTTTTGCAGTTCATCCTGTGCATCTGGTAGATTGTTATACCTCACAAAGTTGCCAAGATAGTCAAAATTGGGGTGCGGTATCTGCACAATGTCCGTCTTGAACTTGTTGCGGCGGTAGAGTTCGTTTATCTTCTCCTTGAACTCTGGTGTGCCAATGTCCTCTCGAATGTATCTATCGAGGTCAGCATACTTGAATCCTAACTTGTCCTCGTCGGAGAGTGGCTGCAGTCCGTCGATAGGCGTCTTGTGGACAAGATGGTGCGGCAGTCCGAGCCAGTCTCCTAGTGCTATCACCTCCGTGACTGTAAGCCCCTGTATCGGTGCATACGAGCCGGCATTGTCTCCATAGAGCGTAGCATACCCAACACAATCCTCCGAGGCATTGCAAGTGTTGAGAACAATCCTGTCAATGCTCTGTGCTACCGCATACAATGCTGTCATCCGCAGCCTTGCCGGCATATTGGTTATGGTATCAGTAGATGCCCTCTTGATGTCATAAGGTCGCAATGCACCAAACACGACCTCATCCATAAGTTCCTCATAAGCCTTCCCGATATTAAGCGTACACCACTCAATCTTGAGGTGCTTGCATATGGCTTTAGAGTCTTCTATGTCATCCTGATCCTTGTTAGGCATCAACACGCCTAGAACATGGTCATATCCAAATATCTTGGCGGCAAGTGCCGCTACCACAGAGGAATCCTTGCCTCCGCTTATACCGACTATCCATCCCTTTGCATTGACGGACTTCGCCCACTTCTCCCAATGAGCCTTGATTTCGTTGTATGCCCTCTCCGGGTTGAACATGTATGAATCCATTTTATTTTGTCCTTTTGGGTTTTGGTTTTTGTTGACTCAAATCCACCCAAGTTCATCTAGGCTTATCTTCCCCTGGTCGTAATCCTTCACTATCTCAAAGTATGTGTTTACATTGTCTCCGTTTTTCTGGCAAGCAGCACGTACCTTGCTTGCGGAAACCTTGAGGAGTTCATCGTCTTCCAGAGGGAGGTTGCAGCACCGTCGCCCTGTGGTCTTTACTTCCTCTGGAATCTCGATCTCCTCTCCGTCCCTTCCATTTACGACAACCAGACTGCTTATCTTCGCACATACATCCCTCCACCTATACCAGATAGGAAGGTTCTTTAGAGAATCAGTGCCGAGTATGAGCATAACCTGCTTGAACATCCCTATGCGGCATCTAAAGTCGAGAAGTGTATGCAGGAATCTCCTTTGTGCAATTATCTGTTCGCTAAAGTCATGTCCCAAGTCTATATCACTTGCGATATACTTCAAGTCCAACTCGTGTCTATCCACTTCCCACTTGCCAAGATAATCGGGGCCAAGAGACCAGAGCATATCCTTGGCACATTGCAACCTTTCATAGTCGTCTAGCCACGGCTCTTTGTCTTTGCGATGGTAGTTCACGATAGTAGGAATGACATAGAGCTTGTCAATCGGCAACTCGTCCATTGCCCGCTTGCAAATCGCTCTATGCGCAACGGTGAATGGGTCTCCGGTTAGACCAAAGACCGCTACCGCCGTGTCACCTTCTCTTTTGAGGTTCATCATTATTCCTCTGCTGGTTGACAACAAGGAGATTACCTTGAACATTCACCTCGCAATTGTCGATTGTAGAATCCTCCTTCTTGAAGATTTCCATCATAGTCTTTAGGTCTTTGAAAGACACGGGGAGTTCCACAAGAACCATTAAAGCCCCCTTTCCTCTTTAGGAGGAATGACTACAATTCCAGCCTCCTTTATGAGATTGAGTTCCTGCTCGTTGAACTTCTTGTACCACTCGCTGAACACGATGCGGGTTATCCCGGCATTGATTATCAGTTTGAGGCAAGTGAGGCACGGAGAGCAGGTAATGTAGATGTGGCCTCCGTCCACGGAGTTTCCGTGCTTTGCTGCCTGACAAATGGCATTCTGCTCCGCATGGACGCAAAGGCACTCGTCGAGCTTCTCGCCCGTAGTGTGGGTGTGGTTGCATCTAGGACAGCCACCGTCGAAGCAGTTGGTAGTCCCGGCAGGTGTTCCGTTGTAGCCCGTGGAAATGATGTGGTTGTCCTTGACGATGACCGCACCGACCTTGCGGCGGCAGCAGTTGCTACGCTCGGAAACATCCTTTGCTATCTTCAGGAAGTAGTTGTGCCAAGACGGACGAGGGTCTTTCTTCTTAGCCGCTTCCATCTTTTTCATATTCTCTTTTTCTTCCTCTACCAGAGATGGTATATCAAGTAGACCGCCGTGGTAAACACTATCGTCGAAGTCGCTGTCTCCAGAGAAATACTGTCCGAATGTGCTCATGATTTTTGCACCTTCCAGCTGAACATAACACAGTTTACTATGAACAATATCCCTGCAACCGCACCAATAGAGAGGGCGATTCCGTTCTTGGTGAGATACCTCATTCCGAAGGCGCAATACGCCACAATGCACACCCCAGAGGCTATCGTCAGCCTAAACCACAACCTTCTTAACTTGTCGCTCATTAATGCTGCTCCTTAGGTGGAGTGAATTCTGAGATACACCCTACATCCCATTGATTATTTTTTACATTCCAAAAGAAAACATCAGCCTCCAAATTTTCTTCTTCATCAAAATCTGGCAAATCTACTTTCGCAACAAATACATCCCGTTTATGGGGCTTGTAATACATCCACATATCAGTTCTCCTCCTTGACTTCAAGTTTCCTTATTGCTTTATTGCACCTCCAGGAAATATTTGCTGTCTACAAAGTTGCAAAGCCATGTTCCATCGTTTGCGGTCTTGTAGAACTTGATTCCATCGTTCCACATCCGCTTTGCATCTACGGCGATGACAACAATCAAGTTTCCGTGCCTATGGGCTACCTTATCTGCCGTCTTAACATCCGTTGACAGATGAACCATTTGTCGGTTCATCGGCTTGATACCCTCTTTCTCGATATGAGAGTAGAATGTCTCTGCTGCCGTACCATGGAATAATGTTTTAGGCGGTATCGTCGGCTCTCCCATGTCAACTTTCTCAGCGATGGAATGCCCGTAGGTTGCCCTAATCCTGTCGCCTTTTATCTCAAACCGCTTCTTCTCCGAATGGTCGATAACATACCAAATGTCGGCAACCGTCGGCATCCTTGTCATATCCTTTCCAAGGGCTTGGAGCAGGTCATTGATGTCTACCCAGCCAGAAGAATCCAAGGTCAGCCCAAACGCCTTCGGGTTGTGGCGAAGTGCATAAGAAATCCGCTTTGAGAAGTTTGTGTATATAGGTGACATGTCACACCTCCTTCTCGTGTGTGAGCCGCCAGTCAATTGTGCGGCGGAGATACTCAATGTACTCCATATCCTGCGACATTGCCTTGCCCGAGTCGTTTGAGAGCTTGCAAACAGGAGAGCCATTGAACTCAATCGGCTTCATTACGATGTTAAGCGGGAGAAGGTCTGGCTCTACCATCCGCGTCGTGTACTGTAGGCTCTCCACATCGAACGGCGCGGTCCAGAATGTGCCGATGCCGAATGCCACCTTTGCTTTGTCCTTGAAGTAGTCGTAGAGCCGAGCAGCCTTCGTCAGATTGAGGCTATCAGAAAAGAGTAGTGTCTTCGTCTTCGGGTCAATTCCGAATTTCTTGTAATGAGCAATCATCTTATCACCCCATTCAAAGGGGTCGCCTGAATCATGGCGGACACCGCTGAACAGGGTGGAGAAGTTCTCGTCAAAGTCGCGGAGGAACACATCCGTTCCTATCGTGTCGGTAAGCGCAATTCCGAGTTTCGTCTTGTAGTAGTCGTTCCAGGCGGCAAGGGCGAACTTGTTGGAGTAGGCTGGGTTGATTTCGTGCCTACCCTGCTGGGCGAGGAAAAACTCGTGCGCCTGCGTGCCTACCGCCGTGATTCCGTACTTCTTTGCAAGATAGACATTGGAAGTGCCGACGAATCCCGGAACATTGTTGGCCCAGAGCGCCCTCACGAGCCAGTCCTGCGTCTCTCCCGAAAGACGGCGGCGAAGACCGAATTCGGAGAAAGCCCCTATCTTGAATTCACCATTGACAATCTTCGCAATCTTCGCCTCCGTGACCTCCTTGAAGAGGTCTATGAGCTGGCTATAGTAGTCCTTGCACTTGAAGGCGAAGTAGACTTCGTTGACGATGGCAAGAATGGGAATCTCGTACATCATCGTGTCAAGCCAGGAGCCGCTTGCCTGAATCGTCAGGCCGCAGTTGTTGTACCACACGTGGTCGGGCGAGTTGATAGTGATGTTCTCTCGGCACGGAGTCCAGTAGCGGAGGAAGTCAATGTAGGACTTCTTCAGCCACGGGAATTTGACCGAGAGCCATTCCCTCTCCTCGTCGGTGAAGCGAAGGGTGCAGAAGTGGTCTATCTGGGCCTCTATCTCGGCAACCATTTCGTCGGTGAAACGGACATCGTTGTTGCGGCAGCGGAAAGCCCAAGTGCAGCGGTCAGTGCTGAACTTCTCCAAGCAGACCGCATTCATATTTGGCTTGTAGGCATCAGTCTCGAGCAGGCTGTTGATTATCGGATTCAGTTGCATCTCTCTCTTCTCTCTTGTTGGTTTTGTGGTTTGTCTCAACGCCTTGTATTATATCAAAAACCGCTCCCGAAAATCAAGGGGGGAGACCATCTTTCCCCTAAATGAAATCCGCCACCTCCTCAATAAAAGCCCGCCGTGTCTCGTCTGTAAGTTCACACTTGATGTCTTCCGTGACTTCCTCCAAGTTGTAGAACCCGTCACGGTCGAGGTCTTCGTCCTCACCCGCTTCAAGTTCGCCTGCATAGATGATCCATGCACAGTCTCCGTATCGGAGCGCTATGTTCTTGGTATACCTCTCCTCGCAAACCCGGTAGAAATATCGTATGCCGGATTTGAGTTGATTGCACACCCTCTCCACTACTCTATTGAATGCAATGGGAGTGTGCATAGCCGCAACCGAACAGCGGAAGCGGACAACATAAATATTGTCCCCTCTCTCCTCTATGTCGCCCTTCTCTATCCACGGTCTGCCGTCTTCGTCGGCAAACCACCATCCGTTGCTGCACTCCGCCTCTATGAGGTCGTAGATTTCCTCTATCTTCGTCTTTGGCTTTGGGCCATATGGCTCGGAAAAGGACGGCGGATTGCCTACCACCGTCCTCTTCCTTGCGGCTTTCTCCGCCACCGCTCGGCTTACAATCCTCGGCTTTCGCTTCGGCATGTGCATTCTTAATGCTTGGCTTTCTCCCAGTTGTAGTCGTAATACTTGTCGCCAGGAAGCGTCCTCTTGTAGTCTCCGCACCACTGGTCGTCGTACACCGCTGGGAAGTCCACGAGGTGTCCGTTCACCTGCGGAGGGCGGCGATGGCACTCGCCCTTGGTCACGGTAGTCTCAAGTGTCACGAAGTCCTCGGACTTCATGTTCTTCCAGAATGCACAGTTGCCGCAACATTGGTCTTTACAGGATTCCATATAGTTTCTCCTTTTTCTTTACGAGATTTCATCCTTTGAGTACCGCAAGTGGAGTTAGCCTTACAATTGGCTTAACTAGGTCTGCCTCGTTTGCTATGACCTCCTCTATGTCCTTGTATGCACCTGGGGCTTCCGACAAGTCCAACTTGCCCTTGCTCTTGCCTCTATTCATCCTACCCCAACGGTCACAGACAATGCCCTCCATTGCCTTGTCGCACTCCTCAACTGTGAGTCTCTCACTTGCCGCCGAACGACTCATCTTCCGCCCTGCACCGTGAGAACACGACATAAAAGATTCGGGGTTTCCAAGTCCCTTGACGATGTACGACGATGTTCCCATCGAGCCGGGAATGATTCCAATCTCATCCTTCTTGGCGGAAGTTGCGCCCTTGCGGTGTACCCAGACATTCTGCCCGAAGTGATTCTCCAATGCGGCGTAGTTGTGGTGGATGTCGTACCGCCAAGTCTCCTCGCACGATACTCCGAGTTTGTCGCACACTTCCTTGAGGCTAAGGAATGCGGCATCCATCATACCTCTACGGTTTTCCTTCGCGTAAGACATGGCGAAGTACATGTCACGCAGATAGTCCTGACCGTCCTTTGTGTCGATAGGCAGAAAAGCCAAGTCCTCGTCGGGAAGGTTCACAAAGAACTTCTTGCAAAGTTCTTTCGCAATAGAGTGGTAATATGATGCAATTCGGTATCCAAGGTTACGCGAACCAGAATGGAACATAATCCACACATTTCCGTCGGAACCCTTCTGTAATTCCCCAAAATGATTACCATCGCCTAATCCGTGGAGGTTCTTACGGTCTATCTCTAACGGCCAATGAGTAGCATCAACTCCATCTTGAGAAAGATACTCGTCAAACCCATCCCATGATTGACGCTCACGATGACAATGCCCCATTCCGACAGGGATTCTTTCCTTAATCTTGTTATGCCATGCTCTCCGAATCCGCATATCCATTATTGCATCAGCAATTACATTTGTCTTGAGTGCGCACATGCCGCACGAGATGTCAACCCCAATGGCATTAGGACAAATAGCATTCTTCAATGCCAACACTCCTCCAATGCAGACTCCTTTTCCGCAGTGTCCGTCTGGCATTATAGCAATATGATTATATGCACAAGGCATATTTGACATATTGATAGCCTGCTGCCTTGCAGATTCTTCTAGGTTTGTAGCCCAATTAAATACGGGAATCTTCCCTTCTTTGAACTTAATCATTTTTCACCTTTTATTAATTTTTCTTTTAGATAGTTCTTCAAAGCCGATAAAGTTTCTTCCTTACTATTCTTTAAGTCATTTTCCCATACGACATAAAATTCATACCCCATTTCTCGTATTCTTTTTTCTCTTAACTTATCCTTCTGCCACTTCTCTTGTGCTAACTGCTGGAATCCTATAATGTCCGTGGGCTTGTATATTTTAGGATTTCCATGAAAATAGTCTCCGTAAAACTCTACGACAATTTTCCCCTCCACTATTATATCTGGCATAATACGATACCACTTTTTATCTCCATAGATTATTGTTTTACTTGTCTCTACAGAATATCCCCAAGATTTTATAACTTCATTAAGGCTTTGCTCTATTGGCGATTTTTGGTATTTGTAAAAATGAACTTTTGTTCTTCCATCTTTCCAGCATTGCGAGAACAGTTTACCTCTTTGTTCTCTTAACCCATTTATCTTATTATAAGATGCTTTTGTTCTTACACTCTGTCCTCTCTTAAATTCTTCACTTCTGTGCAATCCCGTCGCATTAGCAATGACCTTTTCTCGGTATTCGGGATTTTTCCAAAGTTCTTCTGTTGCTTTCTTGCAAGATTCGACAATCTTCGCCTTTGTACTTTGCGAGTGTTTTTTGCCATAAAAAGGGTTGCTGACTCCAAATCTCCCAAATTTGCAATAACAACTGCAGCAAAGACCAGACCTATTCGCATCGCTGATACTTGCCCCACAGCGAGAACATTTCCGCCCCAACTTATGACTAGAATAATTCCCCATAATCACTTCTCCTTAGTAGAGAAAACCCGCCGTAATGAGGTGAAAGACGAATCTTTGTAGGATTCGGACTCACTACGAGCGGGTAAATTGTGATTGATGTTTTTCACGGTCTTTCACCTCCGTTGCCGCATATTATACCATAAACGGGCAACGGAATGCAAGGAGGTATTTTAAGAAATTCTTGCCCAGCACTTCACTGGCACCCGCCAGTTGTCTTCCTTCTTAGCCCACAACATGATTTCCCTCCACCATTTGAGTCTTGTACTGCTCTGCAATCTTCTTTGCCATGCTCTCTTCAATGTTGCAATCTTTTAGCCATGCCTCTATGCATCCAATACATAGGGTTGCCGTAGGAGTCTCCTTCCCACTTCCGTGAGCCTGAATCGTGAAGGTGAATCCAAGTTCGGATTCCACCTCGTTCTTGACGAACACATCCGCACAGCCGTCTGCGGGATTGAACAACTGTCCGCATCGTGAACATTTGACCTTCATTTTTATCTTTCTCCTTTGTTCTGTTTCCTTGCTTCCGAAAAGTCTTCTCCTTTTCCTAAAACCACTCAATGCCACATCCGCGCTTGGCTAAGTCCTTGAGCATCAAGTAGAACTTGTGGGCTTCCTCGCGCCATTCGGGGTCGTTCATCCATATGTTATCACGACTCTTCTTAAAGCACCTCCCTAATACTCTTCGAATCAAAGGAAAGGGATTCCTCTGCATGAAGTTTTCATTCGACTCCAGTACCTTGACTAAAGAGGCAACTTCCTCCGCCGACATTTCCCCTTCGCAGTCGTCCTACGTGACGAACACAAGAAGTTCATCCGGGAACGGCGGGTTCGCATCTTTGAAATATAGTTCCTTGTCGAGGAAGCAGTGGTTGTGGCAGAGGAATGCAAATTCTGGATTCCAGCAACCCATAAAGATGTCCCTTATGTGGTTGAACTTCCCATAGCCCATTGTGGCTATTTCCTTGCCGAGGCGTTTGTTCTTGCGGTGGATATTGACGCCCATTCTTAGTCCCTTTTTAAGGTAAATGTCGGATTCTCCATCTTGCATTCAGGCTTCATACCATAGAACAAAACTCCTTCAACATCCTTCGTTTCCGTCAAGCGATACGGAAGGTCTATTGCCACGATATGTGACCTCCAGCAGGCATAGTTTGTCGCAATCTCACTCCCGTCTATATCGGTTTCGACATCAACAACAAGATTCGACCTCTGCTTCTCCGGAATCTTCGCAACCTCTTCTGACGTCAAGGGCTTAAGGTATTTCTCCCTATGATAAAAAGTCCCTCGCATAAATGCAGGGTCTGTGTCCTCGTAGAAGCAGTGCCCCTTCATCCGCATCATGTGAATCTTCTCGTCGCTATTCTTGTTCTGCAACTCTTTGTGGGAGTAGAAGTTGAGAGCCATGCCGGAAATGCTGTTCTTCAGGGCATCGTTCTCCCGCCAAAGGAATGCATTTGCGAGTTCCGTCATATTCGGCACATTGAACACACGGCAGTCGAATGAGGGCAGGTGTTTCCCTATCCTATTGAACAGATTCATCGTGTTGTCGATTGTGTGCGACATAATGTAATGCACAAACTTCGCACTTGCTAAAGATGCAAGGTTGCTCTCCAATTTCTGCACCCGTCCGTCGAACGGAGCCTTTACAATACTCTCCCATCCAAGAGAAATCTCGTCGCTCTGCACATAGCCTAGACAGGCATTCGTCTCTTCAACAAGAAACTTGCATGTCTCCTGCATGACCTCAATGAATGCCTTGCTAAACGGCTTCTCCAAGCCTCTGCAGAATGTGTGGAAAGCCCTCCCGTCTATCCTCGCATACACGGGAGTACACGGCATCAACTGCCGAGAGGTGGAAATGTACTCGTAAGATTTTAGTCTATTGCCGAGTGTGTCGTGGTCTTGTTCTCTCTTGCTCATCTCTACCAATCCTCCGAAGGGTCAAATTCCGTTTCGTCGATACCGAAACCGTACTTCTTCGATACAGCGATGAAAAGCGGCATTCCGTAAGGCGCGTAGTCATCCCAGTCGGCAAACTCATTTTCGAGTATCTTGCACCAACCGAGGACCACATCATACATCAGTCCCGAAGAGATGCCCCTGTGGTTGCAAGCCTTCTCCCATCCGAATTCGACATCCTTCTTCAGTTGCTTTAGGACATTCTCTTCCGTGAACGGAATTGGAGGCTCCCAAGTCGCTCCCTCCTTACATTCAAAACCAATGGTCTTTGCCTGCTCCTCTGTCAGAAACTGGCATAGCCTTATCCCCAGCCTATCCTGAATGGCCAATGCCGAATCCTTTACGGCATCATTGTGTTTCGCCAGAACCTGTTCTAGTGTCTTCATTTCGTGTTCTCCTGTTTCGACTTCCTTTGTTCAATGCACTTCTCCAAGTGCGCTAGAGGTTTTGGCTTTCCTTTGCAAAACCCCTTCATATCCTCTCTGAATTTGTGGTGCTTGCACACCCCAAACATATCCGTGACCATGCACTTATCGGCTTCTCGCCCATTCAGTGTACAAGGGAAGAATCCGTAGTAGAAATACTGCCCATATTCTAAGAATTCGCTTCCGTCCTGTATAGGGAAACCCTTATTGAAGGCACAGTTTGCACAACACCTAGCAATACGGACATCCGCAATAGGCATCGGCTTGAACTTCTTTAGTTCCGCCCTGCTCGCCATAAATTCACGAGCCTCTAAGGATGCCTGAATTTTGTCATCTGTATAATCGTATCGCTTATCCATGTGGTTTTTGTCCGTCATATTTAGTTGCAATCTTTTACTTCATGCCCTTCTACAAGTCTTCAGAACTCTTGCCTCTGCACTTCCTCAGAAAGTCTTGCGACAATGTAGACCATAAGGACTACTTGCCTTGTGCCTCCTTGACTGCAAGCTCGTCCACATAGGAGAATAGCCCATTCTCGCAGAGGTGGAAGAACATGTCCGGTCTCACGCTGCCGTCGAGACCGAACTTGTGAATGAGTTCCGACGGCAGCAACTTCATATTGTCGTTCTTGATGGTGTTGCCGTTCCCGTCTGTCTGGACGATGATACACTCGCTCTTTCCAATGCAGCAGGAAATCTTCGTGAAGACCTCTCTATATGCCCTTCCATTGGGCTTGTTGGCCAGTCGCTTGCTCTCCAGCAGTGTCTTGAGAGAGAAGTACCTTGCGGCAAGGTTAAGTGTCACGTCTGCCTTGGTTGCATCTTTGCCCCAGGGACTTCCGCCGCCGATAGGGCAGTTAAGACCGTAGAAGTCAACCGCCAACTTGCGACCGACCACGCCGGCATCGCCAACGGAAGAGTGGACAACATAAGCCCCCGTGCCGTTGATGATGATTTCGTCGCAAGTGTGGTGTCTCTCTTCAAGAACCTCGTTTATGGTCTTCTCTATGAAAGCCCTTGCAGCCTCTTCATTTTTGGGAAGCATTGGTGCCGCCACTATGACCTGCTCCAGATTGAGTGCATCCCATGCAGAAGCAAGGGTCTTGATGTCAAGGCCAATAAGAGCATTGTCGCACTTCGCAGTCCTATAGAGATGCTTGCCAAGTTCTCTTGCAAAGTATACATCGCGGGGCATATAGCCATATCTCTCTTCACCGGTTGCCATCCCTGCGAACACGCCCTGGTCTCCCCACCCCTCGCGGTCAACTCCCTGCGCAATGTCGGGGGACTGCTGCCCAATGAAGTTGTTTACAACAACCTTGTCCGCATTGAGGGTTGCTCCATTTGGCCACTTCGCCGCATACTCCGCCGTGTAGCCAACTTTGCGAATGGCATCAGCCACAAGTATGGGAATCTCCCAAGGTTTCGGCTGCCAAGTTGAAGTCACTTCGCCAGCAAGGTTGCAAATGTGGTCTTTCAACTGGACCTCGAGCGCGAACCTCACCTTGGGGTCATGCTTAATGTATTCGTCAAGCAGATACGATGCAATGGCATCCGATGTTTTATCGGGGTGGCCAAGTGCAACATACTCGGAACAGGTTGTCATTTTTGCTATTGCTCCTTTGCGATTGTTATCCAAGAATCTTCGCACGGCGGCGGGCAAGTAGTTCCTTGGCCCTCGCCACGGCATCGGAGGCGGAGGCTACGGTAGCCGCCACGTCCTCGGAAACGGCCTCTTCACGCTCTATTGAGAAGTCGGTCTGCTCTAGCGCCTTGGCGGTGGGAGTGGCGGCAATCGGCTCTTCCTTGAAGTTGCCAACAGTCTCCACGGTCTCCTCCTTCGCGCCCTTGGCGCGGCGGCGAACCCTCCGCGGCACGATGAAGGACTTCTCCATCCCATCTATGTAGCCGTTCTTTATCACCAGAGAACATTCGTCGGCATTGGAGGACACGAGTGTGCCGATGACCTGCATATCGTGGTCTCTCACCCACTGGTCGAATTCCTTGCGGGTCTCGGCATCCATCTGCTCCAGCTTGTCCATAAAGACAAAGCGGCAGTTGGGGTTGATGCGCATTACGATTGCGCAGGCAACCATATACTTCTTGGACTCGTTTATGCAGTCCCAGGCCTTGCCGTCGAGGTAGATGTGCTTGTTCTGGTAGGAGAGACCGGGATAGGGGAGGTCTGCCCCTTCGAGGAGTGTGTCGCGCTTGCGGCGGATAGCCTCTATCTTCTCGGTCTTTTCGTCGTACTTGGCAGACTGCTCATCGGCCTCCTTCTGCTTCTCGGCACGGGCGGCATTGGCCCTTATCTTGGCATTGACCTCCTCCAGCCCGTCGAGTTCCTTGCGGAGGGCGGAATCGTCTATGCGCACGAACTTGCGCACCTTTGCCTTCTCCACCTTGTCGGACATTGCGACAATCGCAGCCTCGTTGGCCTCCATCTGCTTCTTCATGTTCGTCCTGCGGCTCTCGGCATTGGACTCAAAGTCCTTCACGAGGGTCTCTGCATCGGAAGTCACCTGCTGCATCTGCTGCTTGATGCTCTCAATCTGTGCCTTGAGGGCTTCCATCTGGCGGGCGGTCTGGGTCTTCACCTGCTCCTTCTTCGTCGCAAGGTCGGCATCGATTGAGGCATACTGCCTATCGAGTTCCTCTCCGTTTGCGACAAGGTTGGCGAGTTCCGCCTCGTTCTGGCTTGCCTCTGCGATAGCCGCATCAATCTTGGCATTCTCCTTGTGGATTTCGTCGAGCTTCGCCAGAATGGTTGCGGCGGAAACCTCCTTCTCCGGCACATCGGGGTAGAAGGGCATTTCCTTGACGGCCTTTATCTTCTGCTCCTTAATCTGCCCAATGAGCCGCCGCTCCTCGTATTCGGTAGCCTCCTCCTCGTCAATGGCATCCAACTGGTCTCCAATGCCGATGGTCTGCAGGAGGGCGGCATTGCGCTCCTTCTCGCTTCCGTTGAGGAACTTCGGGACATCAAGGGCGAACTTGGAAATGAAGGTGTCGAGGAGCCTCTGGCCCCTCTTCTTGCCGGTTGCATCCGTAACATAGAGGTCTGCCGATTCTCCAACCCTCTCAATCGTGATGCCCTCGTCCGTCTCAATGCACATATAGGGTTCGCCGTCGGAATCCATCTTCTTGTAGTTGGACGGCCGATAGGCTTCGCCTCCAAAACAGTAGGCGGCTCCGTGTAGGACGGAGGACTTGCCCTGGTTGTTCCGACCTCCAAGAATGGTTGTCCCAGTTAGGGGGAACTCATAGTCAAAGACATTGACCCCCTTGACGTTCTGCATCGTGAAGTGCTTTATCTTCATTTTGTTCTTTCTCGTTTGGTTTGTTTGATTCGACCCCAGTTGGGGCTTGATGGCTTGTATTATATCATATCCCTCCCCCATATTTCAAGGGGGGAGGGACGGAAATCACCGTCACTTCTGAAGGTGCTCGGTGAGTTCCTTCTTCAACTGCGCCTCCTCGTTCGGAGTGACATGCTCCACACGGGACTTGCACTTCGCCGTATTGGCGAATATCTGGCTCTTCTGCCAGATTCCACGGGCGATGATGGCGGCATGGTCGAATGCGAGTTCCGCATTGGAGTCCTTGTCGTAGATGATTTCCGTGGTGATTGCCCCAACGCTACCGCGGCCGAAGTTTGCGGTGTAGGCAATCTTCGCACCATTCTCCACGCATCTCATGACAACATGGAGCGAGTCGTGCTCACGGTCGATGCTGCTCTTGGAAAGATTGAAGAGACCTATAGCCTTCGCATCGTCGCCCGCCTTGAGTTTAAGGGGGGCAAAGTCCCCAGAGGGCAGCACCGCCGTGAAAGCCACGGAAATCACGGGGCCTCTTGGGTCGCGTCCAGGCTCCGAGTAAATGCCGCTCAAGGTGAGGAACTTGGCATCCGCACCAGTCTCCTCCTTAAACTCCCTCGCCGCACACTGGTAGCAGTCCTCGCCCTCCTCGATGAATCCGCCGGGAAGCGCCCAGGCACCGGGAAATGCCTTGGACTTCTCGTCCCTCTTGATGAGGATTAGATTGACAAATGCACCATCGTCCCTAAACTGCGCGGCATGTATGTTAAATGCCACGACATCGGCGGTGACGGACGGCTTGTAGTATTCCTTGGCTGGTTCGCTCATATGTTCTCCTTGGTTTTGTTAGATGCGGATAGTATAGCAAATCCGCTCTGCAAAAGTCAAGGAGGGAGAAATTAAACTCTCTACAAGAGGACTATTTTTCCGAGATGATCAACTCGACACGCATTCTAATATTTCGTTGATAGTCTTCTGACATGAATGAACCGATCCCTTGGCTTCACCTATGCCCTCAAAGTCCGATTTCCTAACAATGTCTTTGGGAACTCCTCCTGTCCGCATTACAGAAAAGTCACCCACTACTATGATGTACAATGTCTGTAGCCATGAATCAGTGGAATCTCCTTCGGAATCTATAATATGGAATTGGGGGCGCATTTCCAGATAGAGTTCATTATCTGCATTCTGTATCTGCAATACTCCATAGAAGTTTTCCGCTCCAACTGCATCCACCTCTTCTGCTGAGAACACAAACTCCGCAGACTTCGCCGCCAAATCGGCAATTGTCTTCGTTAGGCTACCTATTGACAAGGTGGCCGAAAAGCCCGAGATGTCTATCGTGTTCTCTATGGCAACATTAACTATGTTCCCAACACCAGACTTAAGGACAATCATAAAGTTCTCCTCCTTGTTTCACTGATTATTGCCATCGTGACAAAATTAATCCTTTCGGTTAACGAACTTGAGATAAGTGGAAAACGGGATTTTGAAATCCTTTCGGTAGACATTCTCCCTTGGGTCGGCAATCTCGTACTGCTCGTATATCTTCTTCGCCCTCACGCAGGGGGCGGGGGCCTTGGACGGGTAATCTTCCGCATCCTTGAACTCGTCCTTGGCAATCTTGGGCTCACCTATCCGAAGTTCCTTAAGCCCCTCCACTTCGCAGTAGGGCTTGTTGTAGTTTTCGCCCGTGATGGGGGGGAACGGATAGGAATTCCGCTCCCTCTTCACCCCCTTGTCGTTCTGACACCAGAGCTCCTTTGGCTCTTCCGACTGCAGGAGCGAACTGTCTGGGATTCTGATATGGACGGGCATTTCCTTGTAGCCGAGGGCTTTGAGAAGCATAGCGCGATGTCTTCCGTCGTGTCCCACGACCTTCCATATCTCGTCCTCGTTCCTGGCAATGGTAAGGTATGGAATCTCCCAATTGGTCTTCTTGCCCTCCTTGACCTCTTTGAGGAACTGCTCCTGCGGAGCATGCCTCTTTTCGTCGTCGGCGGGTATGGGTTCAGCTAGACCGATGAATTCGTCTATGGGCATGTCAACAATCTGGTCTCGCAGCACTGGTTCCCTCATCGTGCCGGTTCCGTATTCAAGGAAGTAATCCGGCTTGAAGAAGGAATGCACAGGCTGCATGCCCTCCACCTTGACTTTCAGCGCAGCATCTTCACAATACTTGTAGTAGTTCATTTGTCTCGGCTTTCCTTTGTGAACGGGAACTTCAGAAGCAGGAAAAGGACATAGACCGCCATTATCGGCCAGCAAAGGGCAGTGCAGGCTATGGCAAGCCATCGGAACATCCTCTCATCCGCCGTTCCCTCTTTGAGGATTGGCTGGCTCATCTGGAAGCCCCAGAGGCCAAACACAACCGCAACGACGAGATATACTACTATTACATTCATCTACCACCTCCCACTCCTGGTCCTCTTGGAAGTACGCAAAGGTCATAGATGAACACAATAGTCATAATGACTAGCAGGATAGGCCATAGAAGGGAGAGGAAGAACACGATGACGGCGATGGATACCTTGTCGGAGGCATTCTCATGGCAGCTCGATTCCTTAATCGTCGGCCAAAGCGAGACAAAGGCGAGAATAAAGCCTACAAGGTATGTCACCGTGAGAATCATCTATTAAAGTTCCCATGTAGTTGCATGCGAACCGCACTTGTCGCAGGGGTAGTAGCCGTGGTTCGCATCCGTCTTCCTCTTTAGTTCCTTCCGCCCGACAAAATAGATGGAGTTGCAGAGTCGGCATCTAACCTCCACTTTGCCCCAAAGGGTCTCCTTCTTCTTGCCGCCCTTCGTCATTGGAATATCGCCTTTCCGTCGAATCCGCGGCCGATGACCGTCCTCTGTGGGTCTTCGTACTGGCGGAGTGTCTTGTCGGACTTGATTTCGTTCCACAGATAGTCGTATGTCTTCTTGGAATCGAAGTGCCGTAATATGGCATTGGTGAACTGCCCTCCAGTTGAAGCACCATAGGAATAGGTGTCGTCGGGGCAGCCTGACCAGCAGAGCATCGAGAAGGAATTGCCATCCCTCCTACTCATTGCCGATAGACGGACGGCTTTGGAGAGTGAGATGTTTGGGTGGCGGTAAAGTGTACTTGAATGGCAACAGTCATTGATAAGCATTATGCGACCACGACACTCCCTTATCATCTTCCACATGTCGTTGTCCCGCATATAGGTGTCGTAGAGGCAGTAGAACTCGTCCTTGCCGTCTGTCTCCTCAGCACTAGTGTCGCCGAAAGGTTCGCTACCGCCATGCCCAGAATAGAAGAATACGACAAGCCCGTTCCCGGCCTTGGCTATGGCAGAGGTCAGTGCCGCAGTCACGGCAGCCTTTGTCGCATTGCCGTCGCGGAGAAGGACAGCATTCGGGGTGTACTGGCACAGGAGCTTGTACATCCTGTCCGCATCGTAGCCCGCCCCCGGGCAGTTGCCCGCGAATCTGGAGGTCTCCATTCCGACAACCACCGCATAGGTGTTTGTAGACTTCGTAGTGGAGGTCTGCGGAACATCCGTCTTGCATCCTCCTATTAGTCCGCATACTGCGGCAAGAATAACTACTGCTATATTATGCATCTGTCTCCTCCTTTGTCTGTTGTTTCCTTTCTACTAAAGCTATGTACACGTCCACAAGAGCGCCTCCCCGCTCGTCGTCGGAGATGTCCACCTCCACGATGGTTGGGCCGCCGTTGTCGGCTCCTATCTTGTCAAGGAACTCCTCGAAGTATCTCTGCAGGTTGTCTCGGTCTATGCCAGAGGTGACGCCGGGAATCGTTCCATTGAAAAGAATGGCTTGCTCTCCGTTATCCTTCTTTGAAAGGTAGAACCGCTCATCGAGTAGTGCATCCTTTATGTCGTATGGCGGAGGGGAGTCCTCGATGTATGCCTCAAATGCCCTTTGTACACTATCGGGACTGGATAGGTCTACCGCCTCTACAAGTTCGTCAAATGCCACGACCCTTGCGGCGGCATGCATATACGAATAGAAATTCGTCTCTCCCATTACCCAGTCTCCACATTCACAGATAGGTGCTTCCCTTAATGCCTATCTGGAAATTCGGAGACTAAAAAAGAGGTGGAAATTCCATTTGCTCAATCTGCTGTATTGTCTTGTGCTGGTAGTTCATGTATAGCGATTCAAAGACCTCTTCAACATTGCCGTTGCCGAGGTATCGCTCAAACGACGAATTGCCGGCCTTGATATATTCATGGCAGGCATAAATCTCTTGTGGAACTGGGTGTGTGCAGTCGGTTTCCCCTCGCCTGCCGTCAAACGATAGCAGCCATCGGCACTTCAAGCCCTTTAGCCAATCAAAGAACTTGTCAAGTTCGATTCCTCCAAAGTACATCCCCTTTGTGTTTGCATATGGCGGATCGCAGTAAACAACATCGTTGGGCTTTGGGTCAATGTACTGGTATGGACGGCATACAAATTCAACATCGCAGACATTCAGAACCCTTGACCAATCCAATAGAATCTGCCGTAGACGCCGTGGTGCTATTCCTGGCCTTGAAAAGTGACAAGAGTTGTTAAACTCACCTTTATCGTTGTATCGCGGCATTCCATTTGTGTTTGTCCGCATAATGAATAGGAAATCTATTGGGCTATGCTCCTTGTTGTATCTTTCCCTAACCGTGTAGAACACTTCCTTCTTCCGCTCAAAGTCTTCTTCTCCGCTATGCCTATTGAAAACCGCCCATAGTTCCGCATAGCCCCTTATAAGTTCCTCTGGATTGTTCTTGATTGCATTCCATAGGGCAATCAAGTCGGCATTGAGGTCAGATGCGATATACCTCTTCACTTTAATTATCTGGGTGTGGAGAAGGCGATTCAGAACGGAGCATCCGCCGCAGAACGGCTCATAATAGGAGTCTATCTCATAAGGCATTCGGGACACGATTGCCTGTGCCTGCGACCTTTTGCTGCCGCTCCATTTTACTACTGGCTCAAACATCGGAATCAAAAAGACTTTGTTCTCTTACGGGGATAGTTTCCACTTCTCTGATGTTCCGTCCAAGGAAATCTCCAAGCCATTCTGCTACTATGTGCCGATGGCAGAATTTTCCGGGGGATTCGTAGCATAGAAGAACTATCTTGTCAGTAGATGTCTGCGAAACGATACTAGACAACTTGCGATATATTCCCAGCAGAGAAAGCCCAGACAGAATCTCGGAGCAATACTTTACCGCATACTCGTCTGGTCTGTCTTTCAGCGCGAGTATCTCCTCCGTAGGGGCAAATTCCGGAAGACTATGGAGAAATATGTCCTTGGGTAGAAACCATGGTGCGACCTTTGCTATGCTGACGAGGGCATATCCCATATCGGCATACTGACGAGCCTTTGCGAAGTACCCAGTTGCGATTTCCATTAGAACAACTCTCCCTGAACCAATGTTGCATTGCGGACGTCGATTGCCTCTGGCTTTTTCTTGGGAGGCGGTTCTGCCTCTTCCTCTTCCTTTTTCTCCTCCGCCTTTTTCTGCTTAGGCATAGCTTCGTCCATCTTCTCGCAAATCAGGCGGATAGGAAAACTATGAAGATAGTAACCAGCCGTGTACCAAGGCCCTTCGTAGACCTTCTGCGTTAGAGAATCCACATGCCGCACTATTGCCGCATATCCGAGGAGCGAAAACTGGATGTAGGCTATGCAGCATGCCGTCTCGTCGAGGTCGTCGGCATAGACTAGAAGGTTCATCTGCTTGCCTCCCATCTCGATGTAATGCCTTGCACCTTCTAGCAGAAGCACTCCAGCACCGCAAGATGGGTCGTACATCCTCGTTATCTCGTTGAGCTTCGCCCTATCGCTTATGGAGACCTTTGATAGAAGTTCCGAGACGCAGATGGGGGTGAGAAACTGCCCAAAACCCTTGTTGGTCGCATTGAGCCGTTCGTAAATCTGACCAAGGAAGTCTGTCCGCCTAAGCTCCAGAGCCTCCACGACTATGGCGAAAAGCTCCGCAACCTGCCGCATCCCCTCCGCTCCGTACTTCTCCACAAACCGCTGGTAGTTTGCCTCAATGTCCTCTTTCTCCTGTCCGCCAGTCAAAGCCCCTCTTAGCGACAGCGACATTATGCGGCACACGTCCACGAATATCTGGTTGGTGCCGTAGGAAGGGGAGACCTTCGCCAAACCCTTGATGAAGTCCTTGATGTACCCCTCCCATGTCGGGGAAATCGGAGTCTGTGCCGCCTTCGCCATATCCTTTAACGGAATCCTATGGTTCGCTCCTCCGCTTCCTTCTTGCGGGTGGGAATCCAGTATGGGATTTCAGCATTGGCTTCTTTCATCTTCTCAATGTAGTCGTCGAAGTCGAACGGCAGGATTCTATGTATGAAGAGATGGGTATCCGTGTCATAGATTCCGTAGATGGAGTATGCCTGGTTACGTGGGTATCCGCAGCTCCCTACATTCACTATGGCGGCATCACAAAGGGACAGGTCGTAGTCATGCTCGTCGTCCAAATCTATGTATGCCTCATCAATGCACATATTGACATAGTGCTTGTAGAGCATTGCATAGTGTGTGTGTCCGACGAATAACACCCTGATTCCGTCGGAATGCATCCTAGGAAACTCAAAAGCAGCATCAGAAACAGTCTGAATGTAGTCGAACCTCTCAGGCACAGTCAAGGTTCCGTGCGAGAATGCAATCTCGAATTGCCTGCTTTTATCTTTGGCCGTGTATGGGAGATGCCGCAGCCACTCCTTGTTGCCCTCCGTCACCTTCTCTCTCTGCCTTGCAACCGCATCCGCCGCAAACGAGTTAAACCAGCCGAGAGACAGAGACCCTACAAGCCCCGCATCGTGGTTGCCGAGAATACATTCAATCTTCTTCTCGCGGCATATATCTATACATCCATTAGGGTCATAGCCATACCCCACAATGTCGCCTAAACAAACTATCCTACCGCACCCCTTCGACTCGGCATCCTTCAATACCGCCTTGAGTGCAGTAGGATTGCTGTGAATGTCGGATATGACCGCTATTCTCATTTGATTCCAGTTGAGCCGAATCCGCCCATTCCGCGCTCCGTGTCGGAGACTTCCGTGACTTCAATGGGTTCGCACTTCGTCACGGGTGCGACAACAAACTGCGCTATGCGGTCGCCCTTTCGGATATGTTCGCAATCGGCGGTTATCTTTCCATCCTCAATCCGGAAACTATCTACATCGGGACTATACATCAAGATGATGCCTATCTCGTTACGATAGCCGGCATCCACTGTGCCTGGGGCATTGAGTACAGTGATGTTCCTATTCAATGCCAGTCCGCTTCTTGGACGAACCTGAATCTCATATCCCATCGGAATCTCCGCTATGAGGCCAGTCGGTATCTTGCATGCCTTTCCAGGGTACAGGATAGCATTTTCAACCGCATACACATCCATCCCCGCATCGCCCTCGTGCGCATAGGTAGGAAGTTTCGCATCGGGGTGTATCTTCTTGAATCCGATTTGCATTGCAATACTTCTCCTTTCCGCCACTCGTCACTTCTTCTGCTTCGTGGCCTTTGCGGGCTTGAAGATTTTCTTCTTGCTTCCATACTGGTACAGAGCCTCGACCTTCTGGCACATGTGGTAGACATATTCCATCTGCGTGTATGTGTTCTGCCGATCGAACATAAACACCCACTGGATTGCATCTTCAACCTTGCCAAAGCCAAAGTTGTTCCCATTTTCGTCGCTACCGGGCAGGTCAAGGACTTTTCGCAGAGTCTTCTCATTGAGTGCAGATACGATTTTCTTTGCATTTGTCCCCTTGGGCGTCAAGGCAATGTACATCTGCCCGGAAGTCCCATCCACAATGCCGAATTCGCAGTGCATACCGCGAAAGATTCCTGAATATATTTTCATTTTGTTTGTCTCCTTTCTTTTGTTTTAGTTTTCTGTTTTACCTTCAAGATATTCCCGTAGTGCGGTATCAAGGCTTTTCTTTTGTGAGCCGGTTGTTTTGCCCGTCTCCCAGAAGTCCTCAAACTTCCCCTTGGCACCGTTCTTCTGCCAGATGCCGTAGACAACCTTGACGAGTTCTCCTTTGGTGTCCCTCTCAATGTTGCCCCACTTCCAGCCATTACTTACTTTATGTGGCATCTTTTTTCCCCCTTTTAGAAAGATTGAATAGTTGTCTCGAATGGTTTATTCTCCTATGGTTTCGGGAGCATACAGCAATGCCATCGCATCGGGCTTAATCCATGCACTCGGTATCTCCACTCCAAAGAATTGTTTCATCGTCTTGATGTCGCGGTTGAACGGAGGTGTTACGATATGCCATCCATGCGGTGTTCTCAGAAGTGTCACATCGCTAGATTCATACTTGTGAGATAGGTCAGGCATATAAGAAATGGCTTCTCCGCTTCTCACACCATCAATTCCAACTAATGCAGCCTGAATCCTTCCCCACAAGAAGTGAGCATAGTAATCTAAGGAATAAGGCTCTGAACCTTTTCCAGACTTCAAGAACTCATCCTCATCGAGGTCTAAAACCCACCTCTTGTGCCACTTCGCATTTGGGGGTACTTCGTGTATTCCTGCCACACAAGACCTAATTAGATGGTCGAAATGGGTATTCTTAGCACCGCTCTTCAATACCTCTCCTGTCTTGTTGTGAAGAGCCCACATTATTATATCGTGACTTCTCCTTTGTGGAAGTATGTAAGCCCTTGCATTATTCTGCTTGCAGAGCGCGATTATAGCATCCTTCTTGCGGTCGAAATATTCCTTGTCGTATACAAAGAAGTGCTTAATGCGACGATTGTCCTCATTAACTCCTTCTACAACCTTTCCCTTAACATCCTTGCGCCGGCGAAGGACGAGTATCATATAGAACTCGCCCTCCTTGTCAAACTTTAGCAAGTTGTCCCTTACAATGTTGAAGTAGTCTATCTCCAGCATGACTATTCCTTCCCCACATGTCCTATGTGGAACACGAAATGCGGTTTGCCCGCATACTCGCCCTCGCCCCATTCGGGGTGGACGGCTTTCGAGCGGACATAGAGCATGTCGCAGTATGCGGTGAACTTTGGTGCATCCTTCTGGTATCCGTTGAAGAAGCATATCTCCAGCGGCCCAGGCTTTCTAAAGTTCACCACTACCGAATCTTCCCTGCCGTGGTCTTTTGTGTCGTGTCTACTATAGGGAAATCCAATGTCTCCGCAGCACTTCTTTACTCGAGTCATCCAGTGCGGCTTGAACTCGCGGTACTCCTCCTTCTTCTCGCCGGAGAGCACCATGTCAAACCACTTCTTCTTCATTGGTAGATATAGAATCGCTGGCTGGATTGCTTGGTTTCGCATGGTGGGTATTATACCATTTCACCATTTCAAAAGTCAATGACCCCCACAACAAAAAGACCGCCCTTACGGACGATCTTCCTTCTATTATATTCATTCTGGCTTCTGGTTTCCGATGTCCACGACCTTGGGGTGCAGTTTCAGGATTCTCTGGTTGCTACTTCCGCAGAACCGAAGCGACAGGTCTTTTTTCTCCTCGATGAACGGACCATCCACCACATAGTCTATGTAGTCAAATATCTCCTTCGCCGTGTCGTCCGCAACAAGTTCCTCGTAAGTGTACCCTGTCCACATCCATATGTCCTTGTTGGGGTACTTCTCCTTGACCTCCTTGCAGAACTCAATGACTACCTTGCGGTTGTCCGATAGTTTCGACATTGGGTCTCCACCGAGTAGAGACAGCCCCTTGCAGTAGTCTTTGTCGAGTTCAGCGAATATCTTCTTCTTCGCAGCCCTATCAAACCTGCTACCATATGTAGGGTCTTGTGCCTGCTGGTTGAAGCACCCAGGACACTTCCTCCCACATCCGCTCACGAAGAGGGACACGCGGAATCCCATACCATTGGCAATGTCGCACTTGAGTATCGAAGCATAGTTCATGTAAGACCTCCTCTCACTTAATTATGCTTCTACCCCCGCATGCTTTACACGATTTAGAACCTCTGCTTGCTTACCGAGATTGAAGTTTTCATATGATGTCGATAAATATCCCGTCACTCGCCTCAATCTCTGTATCTTCGTGCTACCGCACTTCGGACAACTCTCTCCAATGTCTCCTGTATACCCGCACTCGTCGCAGCAGTCATTGGGAAGATTAATCGCAAAGTACGGTAAGTCCTTGTCCATCGCATAGTTGACGAGCTTCTCCAATGCCTCCGTGTTGTTCTGCGTGGAAGAATCAAGTTCAACATAGGTTATGCACCCAGCACTTGAATAGCCCGTCAACTGCGCCTCTATGTCTATCTTCTCAAAGGGAGTGAGCTTCTTCCAAACCGGCACATGGATGCTGTTCGTGAAATACTCCCTATCGGACACGTTAGGAATCTCGCCGTACTTCGCCTTGAATTTCTTCATCGCCGTGTAGCAGAGGTTTTCCGCAGGCGTGTAGTACACGCCGAAGTTCAACTTCAGGTTCTTCTTGAACTCCGCACACCTGTCCTTAAACAACTGCTCTATCTGCTTGGCGAAGTCAAGACCTTCCTTGCTCGTCTGGTCGCTACCCATTAGAATCTGAAGTGTCTCCGCAAGACCCAACTGTCCAATCGCAAGAGTACCGTGCTTCAAGGCCGACCGAATACCCTCTTCTGGCTTGTAGCCGTACATCGTGCCGTTCTCATACATGAACCTTGCCGACTTGGGTGACTGCGAACACTGCCACTCGAATCTCTCCACGAGCATATCCTTCGCTTCGTGAATCTTCTTGTCAAGCATCTCAAGAAATATCGCAAAACAGGTCTCTTTCTTGTCGGCGGCCGTCCATACTATATCCTCCTTGGCTTCCTTCGCCTCCAACTTGTCAGTCTTCCGCTTCGCCTGCATCGCAATGGTCGGCAATATAATTGTCACAGGTGATATGTTCCCTCTGCCGTCTTTTAATTGCCCAAGTTTTGGGTCATCGCAGTTTATGTCCCAGCCGTTAGCTGTACGGCAGCCCATAGTGCTAAAATAGGTACATGGGTTCTCTGGGTCATATCCTGCATTTCCACTCCAATCCACATTCGCATAGTTAGGGTATAGTCTCAACGATGTTGACTTCAATGCCAACTTGAACAAATCATAGTTGGGGTCTCCCTCTTTGCGGTTCACGCCCTTCATACACTGGAAGATTCCGCAAGGGAATATCGGCGTCTTATGAAACCAGCCCACCCCCTTGATGCTCCCCTCCAAGAGGGCTTTTATGGCCATCCTACCTTCTGGAAGGGTGCAGGTGCCATAGTTGATGGAGGTGAACGGCAGCTGGTTTCCGCTGCGGCTCTGGAGTGTGTTCAGGTTGTGATAAAGACCTTCTACTCCTTGCTGCAGTTCATCCGTTGTCTTTGCAAGTGCATATGCATAGGCTCTTGTATGTGAGTAAATTTCCTTGTCTTCAATTGATGTTTCCTTCCTCACTTCTTTTGGGAGGTCAAGCAGTTTCACTTCCATATCAGGATAGCAGTATTTCAGGCCATCTTTGTAATGCTTATAGAAACTCAACCTAATGTAAGGTACAAGCGTCCAGTCAAGATGTGTTGCCGACACTCCACCAAACTGCTGGAGCGACTGCAACTGGAAGATTACCGCCACTAACTGCATTGCGGTATTGATGGAGCCTGCCGGGCGTATGTCGCACTGTTTCGTAGTGAAGCCATTTGCAAGGAGCTTGTCAAAT
>Ga0310695_10004061_pt1 | contig 27565 bp, 28 predicted proteins | sample RumenRJG_04DNA_FD_203882 | JGI IMG/M metagenome (GOLD analysis project Ga0310695, IMG submission 203882) | Bovine rumen microbial communities from Lethbridge, Alberta, Canada - RJG_04 (v2) (version 2) | ecosystem: Host-associated > Mammals > Digestive system > Stomach > Rumen | place: Canada... | reverse complement strand
TGAGGGTCCCACCTCTTCCCATTCCGAACAGAGAAGTTAAGCCTCACCACGCCGATGGTACTGCGAAAGTGGGAGAGTAGGTAATCGCCCCCTAAGGAGACACGGAGCAATCCGGGTCTCCTTTTTTTATGCGCAATCGCAAAGCACAGTGCATTATTAAGAGACAAGGCACATACCGCCAGCCAGGCTCAAGGTGGTGATAGCGTGAGGCTCGCACCTCTTCCCATCCCGAACAGAGAAGTTAAGCCTCACCACGCCGATGGTACTGCGAAAGTGGGAGAGTAGGTAATCGCCCCCTAAGGAGAGCTCGAGGAGAAATCCCCGGGCTCTCTTTTTTTATGCCCAATCGCAAAGCACAGTGGCAAGCCCTAAGCCCTGGGTTTGTGCCGCCTTGTGAACTCTCGGGGATGGGCTTGGTCGCATTTTGAGCGCCGGCGGTGTGGCGCAATACCAAACAGCCCCCAGGCTTAATTCCTCTCGTGACTCTTACTGGAGCCGTAGCTGCTTCTGCATAACTATCCTAAAAATGCCCGCTAAGGTCGGCTTTTTTTAGGATGGTTACCTTTTCTCCCCTTCATTTTTTCCCTCCTTTCTTTTTCCCTCCTTTCTTTTTCTCTCCTTTCTTTTTCCCTCCTTTCTTTTTTTCCTCCTTTCTTTTTCCCTCCTTTCTTTTTCCCTCCTTTCTTTTTCCCTCCTTTCTTTTTCCCTCCTTTCTTTTTCCCTCCTTTCTTTTTCCCTCCTTTCTTTTTCCCTCCTTTCTTTTTCCCTCCTTTCTTTTTCCCTCCTTTCTTTTTTTCCTCCTTTCTTTTTTCCCTTCCTTTATTTTCTTCCTTTTCTTTTCCTTCTTTTCCTTCTTTTCCGTCTCTCTTCTCTCTCCTTCTTCTCTCTCCTTCTTCTCTCTCCTTCTTTCTTCTCTCTCCTTCTTTCTTCTCTCTCCTTCTTCTTCTAGACTTTTTTGTTTATTTGTAAAAAAATATTTTTTTAGAAAAAAATTGCTCAAAATTTTTTAATTTCACATAGTTTTGTTAATTTTGCACGGTAAAGTTAAATTTCGGTTGTTTATTAACAGAAAGTGTCTATTTTTGCTCTGATAACGACTTTTTTTGATGATAATTTGGCTTAGTCATGAAGAAATCTACCATTTGGATATTGATAATTGTGATGTCAGTTACTCTGCTTGGGTTGCTGTTCATGCAGATTATGTATATTGAGAAGATGGTGAAGATGCGCAATGATCACTTCCGTGAGCTTGTGACGTTGAGTCTTTATAATGTTGCGTCAAATTTGGAGCGTGACGAGACAAAACATTTTTTGGACACTCATCTGGATAACTCACAGTCGAAGATAATGAACATCGGTGGTGGTCAGTTTAGTGGTGATATTGACTTTGGCCGCGCGTCATCGTTTGGTGCTGCTTCAGGGTCTCGTTTTGGAGGTGATAATGGCTTGACATCAAATTTTGGCGTTGACCGTAGTCGCCAGGAAATTCTCAAGAATGAGTATCTTTATCAGAAGGCATTGCTTAACGAGGTGATACTCAATATTCTTGAGCATGCCAGCGACCGTCCTATTGCAGAGCGTGCCGACTCATCGAAGGTTAGCTTTTACATCGACTTGGAGCTTCAGCGCAATGGCTTGAAGATGCCGTTTGAGTTTGCCATTGTCAATCGCTCGGCAACTATAGAGTATTGCACAAGCGGCTATGAGCAAAACATGAAGAATGAAGACAACGTGTATTCTCAGATTTTGTTTCCTAAAACAAAGGACAGCAATATCACCCTTAATGTGGTGTTTCCCACAAAGAGCGATTATGTGTTTTCTTCAGTCAAATTCATGCTACCATCTTTAGCGTTCATTCTGTTGCTGATGGCACTATTTGTTTTCACCGTGATTCTTATATTAAGGCAAAAGAAGCTGAGTGAGATAAAGAATGACTTCATCAACAATATGACTCACGAGTTCAAGACTCCCATTTCGAGTATTTCTCTGGCAGCTCAGATGCTTGACGATCCTGCTGTGGTCAAGAGTCCATCGTTGCTCAAGCAAGCCTCTACAGTGATTAAGGATGAGACAAAGCGCTTGCGCTTTCAGGTGGAGAAGGTGTTGCAGATGTCGATGTTTGACCGCACCAGTGCCACCATGAAGTTGCAGGAGGTGGATGCCGACTCGGTGATTTATAGTGTTGTCAATACCTATAATCTCAAGGTAGAGAAATTTGGTGGCACCCTCACAGCCAATCTCAACAGTGACGACCCTATAGTGAATGTAGATGAGATGCATTTTACAAATGTAATCTTTAATCTGCTAGACAATGCCATTAAGTACCGTCGCGAGGATGTGGCTCCCGTATTGACGGTGAGCACTAGTAATCCTGATGACTCTCACATCACCATTGTTGTAGAGGATAATGGCATAGGCATTAAGCGCGACGACCTGAAGAAGATTTTTGAGAAATTCTACCGTGTGAGCACAGGCAACCGTCACGATGTGAAAGGGTTTGGCCTGGGTTTGGCCTATGTACACAAGATGATAACCCTATTTGGCGGCACTATCAAGGCCGAGAGCGAAGTGGGTAAAGGTTCGAAATTCATTATTACATTACCATTATATAAATAAGAAAAGATTATGGACGAAAAATTGAGAATTCTTTTATGCGAAGATGACGAGAATCTTGGCATGTTGTTAAGAGAGTACCTGCAGGCCAAGGGTTACAATGCCGACCTCTATGCCGATGGCGAGAGTGGCTACAAGGCCTTCCTTAAGGGCAAGTATGACATCTGCGTGCTTGATATCATGATGCCTAAGAAAGATGGTTTCCAGCTGGCTCAGGAAATACGCACCATAAATAGTGATGTGCCAGTAATCTTCCTTACCGCAAAAGCTCTGAAAGAAGACATACTTGAGGGCTTCAAGATTGGTGCCGATGATTATATCACCAAGCCATTTTCGATGGAGGAGCTCGTGATGCGCATCGATGCCATCATGCGTCGTGTAAAGGGCAAGAAAGGCAAGGAAATCACCATGTATAAGATAGGCAAGTTCACCTTCGACACTCAAAAGCAAGTGCTCATTGTCGATGACATGTCAACCAAGCTCACCACCAAGGAGAGTGAGTTGCTTAGCCTCCTGTGTGCCCACGTGAACGAGATCCTTGAGCGCAATTTTGCCCTTAAGACTATCTGGATTGACGATAACTATTTCAATGCCCGCAGTATGGATGTTTATATCACCAAGCTGCGCAAGCATCTCAAGGCCGACCCGTCGATCGAGATCATCAACATCCACGGCAAGGGTTATAAACTCATTGCTCCAGAACCTGAGGAGAAATAGTTTTTTCAGTCTTGAACTAATAAGTTCACGAGATGCTGTTTTAGAGTGTTTCGTGAACTTCTTTTTTTGTACCTGTTCACGGCGTGACAAAAATGATGAATTCTGAAAAGTGAATTCTAAAAAGTGAAAACTTTTTACTAACTTTGTAGTTTGAAACACAAATCACATTAGCATGAACATCCTTTACCGAATATATCACTACTGCATTGCTGCACCTATAGTGCTGGTACTCACCATTATCACCTGCCTTGTCACCATTGTTGGTTGCCTTTTCAATAGCGACTATTGGGGCTATTATCCTGCCAAGTGGTGGGCAAGAGCCATGTGTTTCTTCTTTGGGGTGAGAGTGAAGGTAGAGAATCGTCATCTCATTGATCGCAAGAGCGCATACGTTTTTGTTGCCAATCATCAAGGAGCCTATGACATATTCTCCATCTATGGCTATTTGGGTCATAACTTCAAGTGGATGATGCGCAAGGGGCTTCACAATTTCCCTCTCGTGGGATGGGCATGTCACATGGCAGGGCACATTATGGTAGATAACCACTCGGCGCGCGGCATCGTTAAAACCATGAACGATGCCAAAAAGCGCCTCGTCAAGGGCATGTCGATTGTTGTCTTCCCCGAGGGTCGTCGCACCGATGATGGACACATCCACCCATTTAAGCATGGTGCTTTTAGACTAGCCAAGGAATTTGACCTGCCCATAGTGCCGATTACCATTAACGGTTCTTATAAAGTGATGTCGCGCACCATGTTTCATGTGCAGCCTGGCATTATCACTCTTACCATTCACGAACCTATTGCTCCAGAGCAATTTGGAGATACCATTCAGGAACTCACTCAAAAGTCATTTGATGCAGTAACATCTTCATTGGAAGAGTCATAAAACAAGGCATAGTTTTGGTAAAAAACCAGAACTATGGCCTTTTTCCATTTTTTGATTTCCCTTTTCACTTAAGACAAGCTTGTTGTCACTCCACCACGTGGCCTTTGGGTGCGTTGCGGTCGTCGGCGAGCTCTATGATTTGGCAGCCTGTGATGGTGCCGTTGTCGATGGTTAGGCGTATGAGAGTGCGCACCTTTTGCCATCCTTGTCGCCCTGCGGCACCTGGGTTGATGGTGAGCGTGCCTAGGCTGCGGTCGGGGATGACTTTGAGGATGTGGCTGTGTCCGCACACGAATATTTTGGGTTGCACCAGTTCGAGCCTAGCCTTGATGCCTGGAGCATATCGTCCTGGATAGCCGCCAATGTGTGTCATCATCACTTTCACCCCTTCAACGGTGAAGATCTCGGTCTCCTTAAAACGCCGTCGAAGGTCTTGCCCGTCGGCGTTGCCATAGACGGCACGCACCGTTGGACCTATGGCGGCTATCATGCTAATGAGCGCTTCGTTGCCAATGTCACCTGCGTGCCAGATCTCGTCGCAGTCGGCAAAATGCTCAGCATAGCGTTCATCCCAGTAGCAATGAGTGTCGCTTATTATTCCGATAGTTTTCATTTTTTAGCTACTTCTTTCGGGTTGCCGCTCCGGCGTTAGGGTTCTTGACAGTGGCGCCACTTCCTGAGCCTGTTCCACCTCTAGTGGTGGAACCTGAGCCACCCCTGGTAGTAGTGCCAGAGCCGCCCCTAGTGGTTCCAGTTCCTGAGCCTCCAGTCATTCCGCTTCCTTCAAGTTTTGGCCTGTTGCCGTTCTCTCCGCCAGAGTATTTGCCTTCGGGGTCAGCCTCTTTGCCTTCGGCAATGGCTTTCTCGCGCTCCTTCTGTTCAATCATCTTCATCTCGGTTTCTTTCTGTTGCCTCAAATTATTGATTTCCTCGGCCGACATGCCCTTGGTGTCGATGCCATCAAGTGGGTCTTTTTTAGCTGGATCCCCTTGTTCCTCTTCGCTTTCCTCTCCGGGCTGCTTGATGTCGGTGTCGAAGGTGCGGTAGTAGTTGGTGGTGAGCACTTGGAACTCGGTGCGTCGGTTGATTTGGTCGGCCGCCGCCCGGTCTTCTTTAGAGAGAGCCATGACAAACGGTTCGCTGAGCGTGTCGCCCTCGTTGAACTGTGGATAGAGACGAGCTATGCGCTTTGTCACGATTTTAGGTCGAGAGCGGCCGTAGCCGTGCGATTGCAGGCGAGCGCTGTCGATGCCGGCAGCAATGAGGTAGTCAACCACGCTCTTGGCGCGGCGGTCGCTGAGCTTGAGGTTATACTCGTCGCCACCCACGCGGTCGGTGTGAGCACCCATCTCGATGGTGATGTAGGGATTGTCGTTGAGCACTTGCACCATCGAGTCGAGGGCCGCCTTTGACTCGGGTCGCAAGGTGGCTTTGTTGTAATCGTAGAAAATATTTTCGATGACCTGTGGCTTGTCCATGGCGGCGAGGATGAAATCGACGTTATACTCGGCATCCTCCTCCTCCATGTCGCTGGTGAACTGCTGGCGGCCGTTGAGGTATCCATTGGCACCGGCGAGCATCACATAGCTCACGCCGCGCTGCAGGTCAAAGCGGAATGTACCGTCGGGCTTGGCCACCGCCTTCTGGTTGCTGCCGTCGTTGCCCACGATGCGTATTATGGCGTTAGGCACGGGTTCCTCGTCCTTGTCGAGCACATATCCCGAGATCCACACTTTGAGGTCGGGTTTCTCAAAGCTGAAGATGTGGTCGTAGCCTCTCGCGTCCTTGCGGTTGCTCGAGAAGAAGCCCTTCTCGCCTTCGGCCTCGAAGGTGATGCCAAAGTCGTCGCCGTTGCTATTCATGGGCGACCCCATGTTCTCGATGAACCACTTTCCCGAAGGCTGCAGTCGTGCCTTGAACAGGTCAAGTCCACCCAGGCCGGCGTGTCCGTTGCTCGAGAAATAAAGCGTGCTGTCGTCGCGGCAGTATGGGAATCGCTCGTCGCCAGGAGTGTTGATTTGGTCGCCTAGGTTCTCGAGAGTGCCATGTCCGTCGCTAATCATCACTCGCCAGATGTCCTTGCCGCCTTGCCCGCCAGGCATGTCGCTCGAGAAATAGAGCCACTTGCCGTCTTTGCTCACTGCCGGGTCGTCGTAGGCCGATAGGGTGTCGGCAGTAATCTCAAATTTTGCCGCGCCCGTCCACTTTGCCTCGCTGCGGCTCGCCTTGTAGATTTCTACGCTAGTGCCGGCGTCGGTCTTGCGTGGAGCTTTTGCAAAGAACATGGTCTGCCCGTCGGGAGTGAAAGTTGTGATGCCCTCATCAAACTCGGTGTTAAGGTCTCCTTCCACAAGTTCGGGGTTGCTCCATTTGCCCTTGTCGTCTTTCTTAGAGAAGAACACGTCGCAGTTCTTAGTTCCGGTAATCTCGCTCTTGGCGGTGCCTGTGGCTTTCTCGCGCGACGAAGTGAAATAAAGCACATCTCCCTTGCTGTCGAGGAACATGGGGCAGAAGTCGGCGCGTCGTGAGTTGAACAGTCGTGCATTCTTCACGATATATCGGCTGCCTTCTTCCCGAATTCTTGGTGCCATTTGGCAGCCTCTTATTCCTTCCTTGGCTTGCCAGTTCTTGGGGGCGGTGTCGAGATAAGCCTTATAGTTTTTTTGGGCAAGAGAATACTGGCCTTCCATCTGCTGTGCCTGAGCCAGGTAGAATGGGATGAGGCTGTCTTCCCACTCATAGCGCTGGGAATTTTGATAGGCAGCTGCGGCGCGTGCGCTCTGGTTCAGGTGCCGGTAGCACTCACCGAGCATGAAAGCCACCTCTCCACGCATGTATCGGTCTTCCTTGCGTCGCAGTTTGTTGTATATTTTGCGATAGGTCTCGGCGGCAGCATAATACTCTCCGCGCTCATATTTTTCGTCGGCATCTTTCATCTTAGCTGTCTTGCACGAGGTGAATTGCACCCCAGTCGCCAGTATGAAAGCTGCAAATATTATGTAGAAAATTTTCTTCATGATAGATGTTATATAACTACATTAAAAACGCAACGTCACCGCTCTTTATTGCACGCGCGCGATATTTAAATGTGACATAAGGGTTGAGTGTTGAGAAGTGAGGTACCCATAATCTCAACTCAGTCTATCATTAATGATAAACTATAAAAAACATTGCCTAAAACAGTTTTTGACTTTAAACTTGCGTGCATTGTTCATGTCAAATGAAGAAAGAACAAACACACAACACGATACAATGAAAATCTTTAAGAAAACCATCTTGATGCTGGCGATGATTGCGCCGGCAGTTCTTTGTTTTGCACAACCCCAAGTGTGTAGCGTGTCATTAACTGGCAAGCAACTCACTATCAAAGACTTTGCAAGAGCCTATTGCTCACAGTTTGAGGCAGGTAGTTTTGAGCGTAAAGCACTTGCAGCATTTAATGAAGGCACTCACCAGTCAAGGGGCGTTGGTGGCTGTGACGATTGTGTTGTAGATAGCAAGAACGGTTATGTGAGTTTTACCACATTCATCTATGGCACAGGAAAAACCATTGAGAACCAAGAGGCCCTTGAAATGTGCTACTGGAATTGCGACAACAAGAACGAGAAGCTAGTAGCCGTGAATCACATCAACTCCCCGTTGGGCTTTGACGAGAGTTTCCTCACCTTCTACCGTTACAACGTGAAAACCAAGAAGATGAGGCTCATAGAGGCCCCCTTCGACCACATGCCACAGCCCATTGACCTGCTTGACGAGAACAATGCCAGCCGCATGACGGTCGATGCGGTGCAAAACGCTACTGGAGAGGATTCCAATGGTTACCAGCCTTTCTTCCAGCTGCCTCGCACTGGCACCGACATATCAGTGCGCATGAGCGACACTAGTGCTGTTCCCGAGAGTCAGCAGGTCACATGCGTTATGCAATGGAATGGTAGTGGCTTCAACCTCAAGAAGTGAGCCATCCATAATATAGTAGGGTTCTATAAATTTGACCTATACGCCCACAATCCGTATCAATTAATTTATAGACTCCACCTAATAAAATCGCCAGAGGCTGAGACACTCTGGCGATTTCTTTATTGTGCATCATTTTGAGCTTTCCCCATAATAATGCGTTAATTGATATTAGTTTCCGAGCATTATGCTGTAGATGACAGTGATGTCGGTAGTGGTGATGTGTCCATCGCCGTCAACATCGCTAGTGGTGATGAAGGTCTCATCGCCGCTGAGCAGGTAGTTGTAGATGCAGGTGATGTCGGTGGTTGTGACTTCTCCGTCGCCGTTCACGTCACCCACTACCACTGCCGTTGGGTCGAAGCCTAGTTGCTGGTCCATCCAAGTGAGACGGTCGTGTATCCACTCCTTTAGGTGGTTGACTTCATCGTCGAAGCTCTGGGCGATGTAGTAGTTGGGCCACACATACTGTCCCCATCGTGGCCATGCCTGGCTGTTGCGGTCCATGGCACCTTGCTCGGTGAGCTGTGTAGCCATCGAGTCGATGGTGGCGATGATGCGGTCTTCGCGCATGTTGGCGCGTCGGCACTGCGCCCATCGTTGCTTAAGCAGGTCTTGGTAGTAAGGGTCTTTGTTGAGCTTATACCACCAGAATGGCACTAGCTGTGTGTCGTTGTTCCAGTTGAGGATGTTGTTGTTTTGATATATCCAGGTGTTGGTCTGCCAGCCGTTGTAGTAGTCGCTGTTGCCAAAGGCGATGTTGAAGTCCCACAGCACCATCTTGAAGCGAGGGTCCACGCTGTCGCGCCATTTGAAAATCTTGGAGCTGAGTCGGTATCCGTCCACGTTGTGCGATAGCTCCTGTGCTATTTGGAAATCGATAAACGACATCACGTCGATGTGATGCCGGTATCCCGTCTCGGGGTCGGTGTAGTTGGTCGAAGCAAAGGCGTCCTCCATCTCATCAATTTTTCCAGTGATGTAGTTATATTGAGCCTCGGTCAAGTCCTCATATTCTGGCTCCTTAAACTGGAAGTTGATGTAGCGGTTGTTGAGCCAGCTGCCCATTGAGTTGACGGGGTGATACTTAGATGTGTAGGTGGGCTCGTCGGTGCGATCCACCTCGAGCAGGTAGCCTCCGGTGAGCTCGTCGCCCTCCTCGCCAGGGTCGTCGAGGTTGAGGCGCTGCTTGCCCTTGGTGGGCAGTTCACACATGATGTAGATGCCATAGTAGATGCCGTCGAGGAAGAGCTCGCAATACTTGCCCGTTGGGGTGAAGTCCATCCATGGTCTAGAGAGTTCGAATGTGAGCAGGTCGCGCATCATGCTCTTGTCGCTGTAGGGTGCCAGCAGTGCCCAGTTGTTGTCTTTGCCCATGCCCAGGATTTTCACTTTTTCCTTAGTGCCTCCGTCCTCGAGAGGAGCATTTAGCGGGCGGAATGAGTAGGGCTTCTTGTCGCTAGCGTCAAACGAAGAGTTGCCACGATACTTGAGAGCTATATATCCCTGGTAGTCAATCTTCTGCCCAGGATGAGCCACGGTGTCGGCATAGTTGAGGTTGCCGTCGCCATTGTGGATGATTTTCATGCGCGCAGTGATGCGCTCCTCGCGGTCGATAGTAGCGCCATCCACGTCCATCCACACGATGGGCAGGTTGGTCTGGGTGAGTTGCACATTCTCGTTGTCGGGTGGATAGTTGGGGTTCCACCACCACTGTGCATCAACCGATGCAACAGCCCAAACAGTCATTAATAAGAGTAAAAGACGTTTCATGATGATGTGTGTTATTAGTTAGTGTTATTATTGTTGTCAATCCAGTCGCCATTAGCTTTGATAAGAGCTATGAGGCGTGGTATCGCTTCGGCTTCGGGAATGTTCTTCTCAATGCACTCTTTGCCCTTGTAGAGGCTGATGCGCCCCACGGCAGCCCCCACATAGCCATAGTCGGCGTCGGCCATCTCTCCAGGCCCGTTCACTACGCATCCCATCACGCCTATCTTGAGGTGAGTGAGGTGCTGGGTAGCCTGCTGCACGCGGTGCACGGTGGTTTGCAGGTCAAACATCGTGCGTCCGCAGCTTGGGCACGAGATGAACTCGGTCTTGGTAGTGCGCAGGCGTGCCGCCTGCAAGATGGCGAAGGCATAGCCCACCACCTGGTTTTGATTCTCATAAAGTGGTGCCTCGAGCCACACACCGTCGCCCAGGCCGTTGAGCAGCACAGCGCCGAGGTCGGCCCCGGCTTTCACTTGCAGCCACTCGCTGTCGTTGTCGAGATAGCTGTTGTGAAGGATCACTGGGCAGTTGATTCCCTCGTCGATAAGGGCATGGATGAGAGCCTGCTGGCATCCGCTCACGTTGATGTTGTCGGGACTGATGATTATCGCTACGTTGTTGCTGTGCTTGAGGAAGAGCAGTCTCTCGACTGGCGTGCTTGCTGGCACTTCGAGCCACTTGAGGGGTGCCACGATGCTCTCGTCCCAGTTGTTGAGCGAGAATAGGGGATAGGCGTTGTTCTCGCCGTGATAGTTGGTGGCGGGAACGATGAAACGGTCACTGGTGTTGAGCGGACCAGTTTTGCTGTAAAAGAAGTCTGGACGCCGGTTCCCTGTCACGCTGGTGGGGTTGCACGAAGCTACGACAACTGGCATTTTGCCGCCCACCATGCCGTTGATGCTGTGGCTCACGCGTCGTTCAGGCATTAGTGGGTCAAAGCCTTTGCTATAGTGCCCATCGATGTGCGGGTGATTTTCACGGCTGGCGATGTACTCAACAAGTTTACGGGCCACAGGCACTTCAAGTTCCGGGTCTTCGCTAAGCGACACACGTATGGTGTCGCCCAGGCCTTGACTCATGAGAGCTCCAATGCCCACCGCGCTCTTGATGCGTCCATCCTCGCCAAATCCAGCCTCGGTGACTCCCAGATGCAGCGGGAAGTGCATGTCCTCGGCATCCATGGCAGCGACGAGTCGTCTCACCGCTTCTACCATTACCACCACGTTGCTGGCTTTCATTGAGATGACCACGTCCATGAACTGCTGCTCCACAAACACTCGCAAATACTCCATCACGCTCTCTACCATGCCTGGGGCGGTGTTGCCGTAGCGGCTCATGATGCGGTCGCTCAGCGAGCCGTGGTTCACGCCAAGCCTCACGGCGGTGCCATGCTTGCGGCACAGGTCGATGAATGGCACCAGCGAGTCGTGGATGCGCTGTAGCTCGGCTTGATACTCTTCGTTGGTGTAAGTGAGGTTCTTGAACTGCCGTGCCGGGTCAACGAAGTTGCCGGGGTTGATGCGCACCTTGTCGGTGACCTGTGCTGCCTCGAGTGCCGCGCGAGGGTTGAAATGGATGTCGGCTACCAGCGGCACCTGGCAACCACGCTCTCGCAGTTGCTGGCGTATTATCCCTAAGTTCTTTGCCTCTCGCACACCTTGCGTGGTGAGTCTCACGTAGTGTGCTCCAGCCTGTGCAATGCGTTGGCATTGTGCTACGCTGGCCTCGATGTCGTTAGTCGAGGTGTTAGTCATCGATTGCACTCTGATAGGGAAATCGCTTCCTAGCGGAGTGTTGCCTATGTTAACTGTAACAGTCTTGCGACGAGTGTAATTGAACATTGTTTTTAGTTTTATATTAGACGTTCTAGAATTTCTAGAATTTCTAGAATTTCTAGACGTTCTAGATTATCTAGAACTTAACACTTAACACTTAACACTTAACACTTAACACTTAACACTTAACACTTAACATTTAACATTTAACATTTAACATTTAACACTTAACACTTACCCAAAGAGTCTCATCATGAGCGAGACGCAAATCAGGCCGTTAAGGAATCCTGCCAGCACTTGTGGCAGGGTGTGGCGCTTGAGCATAAGGCGTGCCGAGCCCAGCATCCCCGACAGGAATATGGCTATAAGGATGTAAAGCATCATCCATGGACTGCTAATTATTTCAAGCTCCATGGCATTGATTTGCCATAGCAGTGCCACCAGGCCTCCCATGCCCGCCATGTGAGCGCTGATTTTCCACCGGCAGTTGACGACTGTTGAGATGAGGCATGCGAGTGCCCCTCCGGCAAAAAACATCACTAGCCATCTGGGCTCATGGGTGTAAATGACATGATAAACCGCCACGGCATAGTAGATGGTGCCAGTGATGTAGGGGATGAGCCGCTCTTTGCGGCTAATCATGCGCTTGTCTTTGATAACCTTGAAGTTGTGCAGCACTGCAATGGTAATCATGGGAAAGATGCATGTGAGAGCAAAGACGATGAGCAGCAGTTTGAAGCGTGCTCCAGTGACATCGAGGAGTTTAGGCGTGATGCTTAGCGCCATCAGTGTGCCGTAGGTGGGCGTGAGCAGCGGGCTGAGCATAGTGGAGATGAATTTTGCCATCTCGTCGAGAATTCTTATTTTCTTTATTCTTGAAACCATTGTGAAAAAAAGGGTTACAAAGTCTTTCTTTGTCTTGCTACGGGAATAAGGAGGCTCTCGCGGTATTTAGCCACGGTGCGGCGCTTTATTTTGTAGCCTTTCTCTTGCAAGAGGCTGCACAGTTTCTCGTCGCTGAGCGGTTTTTTCTTGTCTTCATTCTCAACGAGTCCCTTGATGATTTCCTTTACGGCCGTTGCCGACGTGTCGCTGTCGTCGAGGCTGTTGCCAAAGAAATACTTGAGGTCGAAGATGCCCCAGTTGGTATCTACATATTTGTTTTGCCTAGCGCGGGAGATTGTTGACACGTCATAGCCTGTCATCTCGGCAATGTCGCCCAGCACCATTGGCTTGAGGGTCATGGTGTCGCCGGTGATGAAAAACTCCTGCTGCTTGAGCATGATGGCTTTCATGATGTTGTAGAGTTTTTCCTGCCGCATTTTGAGCATCTCTATAAAACTAGTGGCGCGCTCATACTGCCGCTTGATCAAGACGTCGGTAGCATTATCGCTGGCAGCAGCGCGCTTGATGATGCGCTTATACTCAGTGTCGTAGCTTTCAGAGATTTGAAGCTCTGGGATGTCGTTGACAAGGGTGAGGGTGAGCGTGCCGTCGTCGTTAGTGACCACAAAATCGGGGGTGATGTGCACAGCGTTGCTCATGCGCTCTCCTGAGCTGAAGATGTTTCCTGGTCGTGGGTTGGTGCGCTTGATGATTTTGTCGGCCTTGTGGAAGGTCTCCTCGTCAATGTTGAGAGCGTTGAGGATTTTGTCGTAGTGATGCCGCTCATATTCTTCAAAATGCTTATCGACAATGGTGTGAGCGATTTGTGCTATGTCGATGTTCACGCCTTTCATGTCCTCGATTTGCAGCAAGATGCACTCTCGAGTGCTGGTAGCTCCAATTCCTGCCGGCTCCAGGTCTTGAATCACCTCTAGCACGTCTTCCACCTCTTGTGGAGTGACAAACTCGTTCTCCTTAGAGATTATGTTTCCACATATCGATGTGATGGGACTACGCAGCAGTCCGTCGTCGTCGATTTCGCCTATAATGTACTCGGCAATGAGTAGTTGGCGCTCGTCGAGGTCACGTTCACGAATTTGGCTCATTAGCACTTCATACATCGATGCCTCGTTCACCACTGGTGGACGATACACGTCGTTATCGATGCCCTGGCGGCGCTTGGTTTGGATGAAGCTCAGCCCGTCGTCGTTGCGGTCGCTGTCGTTGTCATCATCGCTTTGAGAGAAGGCTGTGTCAAACGGGTCGTCGCTATTGCTTGTGTCGTCATCATTGTCGTTGTTGTAGTCATCGCTGGAGCTGTCGGCCTCTTCGAGGGCGGGGTTGTCGTCAAGCTCCATTTCTATGCGGTCTTTTATCTCATCGTCGTTCATCTCGATGAGCTGCCCCAGGATTACTTGCATCTGCGACGCCTTCTGCTTGAGAGTCATCTCCAAGCTCTGCTTCTGTATCTGTTGAAAATCGCTTGTCTCGCTCATGGGTGTTTCTTTTTATTGAGATTACAAAGATAACGAAAATGAGAAAAACTAGCAAGAAAGAGGCATTATTTTTTCTTTTTTACAGCGTGAAAGCCGCTTAGCACGCCGCGTTGCGCACCGTATAGCACGCCGCATTGCGGCGCAATACATCTAACAGCCTCCAGGCTCATTTTTTTGTGAGAACCTCTTGTCTTTTAATCGAGAGTAGGAAATATTTCATTCTCGATGTGGTCGAGGATGGCGGTGAGCTCGGCTTTGGTGTCGGCACGAAGCATGGCGATGCGCGTGTCGCGGAAGTTGCGTATGCCTTTCAGCAGTGGGGTGGCGGCAAGGTGGCGGCGCGTGTGGAGGATGCCGCGGTACTCGTCGATGCGTGAGATGCTCTCGTCAATCTGGCGACGCAGCAGTGCCATCTTCTCGTGGCGGCTTATTTCAGGGATGGTGCCCTCGGTGAGATACTGCTTCATCTCCCGGAAAATCCAGGGAGCGCCTATTGAGGCTCGTCCCACCATGATGCCATCCACGCCATAGCGGTCGTAATACTCGGCAAGTTTCTCGGCACTGGTGATGTCACCGTTGCCAATGATGGGAATGGTCATGCGAGGATTGTTCTTCACCTCGCCAATGAGTGTCCAGTCGGCCTCGCCGTTATACATCTGTGAACGTGTGCGTCCGTGAATGGTGAGTGCCTTTATGCCACAGTCCTGCAGCTGCTCGGCAAGTTCCACGATTATCTTGTTGTTGCAGTCCCAGCCCAGGCGCGTCTTGACGGTGACAGGCAGGTCAACCGCTTTTACTACTTCGCGGGTTATTTCGAGCATGAGCGGAATGTTGCGCAGCATACCGGCACCGGCGCCTTTGTGTGCCACCTTCTTCACGGGGCAACCAAAGTTGATGTCAAGAACCTCGGGCTTAGCCTCTTGGGCAATCTTGGCGGCCTCGACCATAGGCTCCACCTCGCGGCCATATATCTGTATTGCAGCAGGTCGCTCTCCAGGGTTAATGACCATCTTGCGCAGGGTGCTGTCGATGTTGCGAATCACCGCGTCGGCACTCACAAACTCGGTATAAACCATGTCGGCACCCTGCTCACGGCAAATCTGGCGGAACGACACGTCGGTCACATCCTCCATGGGCGCCAGCATCACTGGCTTGGGACCTAAATCTATGTTTCCTATTTTCATTTTATTGCAATAATATTTGTGATTTCCATTTATGTAGCCAGATGGCGGTCTGCACGGCGCTGCGGGTGGTGAGGAAGGCGACAAAGGCTATCCACAGGGCGTGATTGCCCAGCGTGGTGGGGAGGGTGAAGTAGAGGACGAAGAACAGGGCGCAGGCTGTAGCCACTGCCGTGAGCATGCCACGGGTGGCGGTGACGCCAATGAACACGCCGTCCCACACAAATGCCGCCATGCTCACTATGGGCACTATGGCGCACCACCAGTGGTAGCGCATCGCCTCGTCAACAACTGTGAGCTGGCTGGTGAACATGTTGAAGATGGCTTGTGGAAAGAGGGAGTAGGCGATAACGAAGACTGCCGTCGTCGCTGTGCTCCACACAAAGAGCCACCGCACGCAGCGGTGCATGTTGCTGTGGTCGCGCGCACCGTAATACTTGCCCACCACCGCCTCACCAGCAAAGGCGATACCGTCCATGAAGTAGCTATAGAGGTGGAACAACTGCTGTATCAAGGTGTTCACTGCTAGAACGATGTCGCCACTGATGGCACCGGCACGGATGAAGAACAGGTTCACGGCAAGCATGAAGATGCAGCGCACAAAGATGTCGCTGTTTACCTTGAAGAAGCGGCCGCTGCCCTTGAAGTCAAAAGCTTTAGAAAAGCTTAGGTCGCTGGCGATGGCTCTAAAGCGGTGGCGCACACACAAGCAGGCATAAATGGCACCCATCCACACCGAGACGAGAGTGCCCACGGCAATACCCTTGAAGCCCATGTCGAGCCAATACACAGCCACGAGGCTTATCGCCATGTTGAGCACGTTCACGCCAATGGAGATGAGCATGGGGCTCACCGAGTCTTGCATGCCAAGCAGCCAGCCTTTTATCGACATGGTGAGCAGCACCGCCGGAGCTCCCCACACCACGATGGTGAAATAGGTGGAGGCCAGTGCCGACACTTCGGGTCCAGGCGCCATAATCCACAGCAAAAGCCATAAGACAGGTGCTTGCAGAGCAATCATCGCAATGCCTGCAACTAGGGCTATAGCACTCGAGCGTTGCAGGGTATCTACTTGGTCGTGGTGCGAGCCGCTGCCGTAGGCCTGCGCCGTGAGTCCCGAGGTGCCCATGCGCAGGAAACCGAAGTTCCAGTAGAGCACATTCATCATCATCGCCCCCACCGCCACAGCACCGATGAACTGCGGCGCGCCCAGGTGCCCTGCGATGCCCGTGTCGAGCAGTCCCAGCAGTGGCTCGGCAATATTAGCAATAATCGCTGGCAGCGAAATCGCCATTATCTCCCTGTTGATCTTCGATAGTTTCATTGCTTTCTCAAAAAAAACGGTGCAAAATAACGAAAAAAACCTGACAACTGATGCCTTACAACTGAAAACTTTTTTCTACCTTTGTGGTCGATAATTCTAAACGAAACACATTATGAAGATTTTTAAGTATTTAGCAATCGCGTTATTTGCTGTGACGATGGTGGCTTGCGGTGATGATGAGCCTAAGAATGAGTTTACTCGCGAGTTTAATATGATTTATCCTGTGCTGCCCGGCGGCCACAAAAGGATTAGCAAGATAGAGCAAAATTATGACAATGGCGACCGCACTGTGGCTACCGCCACCTATGAGGGCGAGCACCTCAAGAGCGTGAATGTGGTGACCACAGGCCGCAACAACTACTCTAACGAGGAGACTATATATTTCGACTACGCCAATGGCGCAATCATCTGTGACAAGAGCATCCAGGACGTGACTTACTCATTTGAGGTAAACGCCGATGGTGCCATCACACGTCTCAAGAACGAGACCACCGGCCGCTCGGCCGCTTCGTTGCAATATAGCTATGACAACGAGCTTGAGATGGCTCAAATTTCCACGCCTTCCTCTAACGACGTCACTAAGCTAGCATGGCTCAACGGCAACTTCATGCAGTGGGAAAGCATCGGTGTGAACAAGAAGGACAGTGTGGTATATGAATATGGTGAGGGCGCACCTCTCAACAAAGGTGGTATTGATGTGGTAGGTAATGAGACTTTCACATTCACAAAATATGTGTGCGCCATTATGCGCAACGCTGGCCTCTTTGGGGCCACAAGTGCCTACCTGCCCACAGTTATCAAGAAAGACCACGACTACACTCAGGTTACCGAAACTAATCCACAAGGAGCTATAGTGCTCAAGAGCTATAACATCATCTATGAACTTGATGGCGAAGGTTATGTTACGAGCTACACCACTAACGAGTCGCCTAAATATACGGTGAAAATCACTTATAAGTAAGTGTTGAGAGCAATTCTAGGTTTTTCTATTAGATTTCCATTAAATCACGATAAATGTCGAGGGCGGCTTTGAGGTCGTCCTCGTTTATTGTGTTGTTGATGACCGGTGAACCGCAGTCCTTTAGCAATGTGCAGTTTATCTCACCGTTGTGACTTTTCTTGTCGTGACGCATCAGGTGGATGAGCTGGTCGTAGTGATCGCAGGTGATGTGAAACGCGCCATAGTTGTCTTTCACGAAACGGGCGAGTGAATAAAGATTGGTGCTCGGGAATTTCAGGATAATGTGCGAGAGCACACACTCCACTACCATTCCCCAAGCCACGGCATAGCCGTGTGGCACGGGATGCCCGTCGCCCAGTGCCTTGCTCTCGAAGGCGTGACCCACGGTGTGCCCATAGTTGAGGGCTTTGCGCAAGCCATGCTCGGTGGGGTCTTGCTCGACGATGTGCTGTTTCACTTGCAGCGACTCTTGCAGCATCTTCAGCAGCAGGTCATAATCTATAGTCTTAAAGTCGAAGTCCAGCAGCATGGCAAACTGCTGGTGGGAATGTAGCATAGCGTGCTTGAGCATCTCGGCGAAGCCCGATTTCAGTTCTTGCTCGGGTAATGTTGAGAAGAAGGTGGTGCTCACAATCACCGCCTTGGCTGGCGCAAAGGCTCCTATCTCGTTTTTCAAGCCATTGAAGTTGATGCCCGTTTTGCCTCCCACGGCAGCATCCACGGCGCCAAGCAATGTGGTTGGCACATTAAAGAAACTGATGCCACGCTTGAAGGTGGCAGCGGCGAAGCCTCCGAGGTCGGTGACCGCACCACCTCCCAAGTTTATAAGGAGTGAATTGCGCGTGGCTCCACATTCTTCCATCTCTTGCCACACATGTGTGATGGAGCCTAGGTTTTTATTGTCATCGCCAGGAGCAATTTCAATGACGTGGGTGCTGCTCAGGCAAGGCAGCAGTGGCAGCACCAGCCGGCGGGTGTTCTCGTCAACGAGCGTCATCACGGCATTGTAATTGCCACCCTCAATTAATGAGTTGAGGGTGGCATTTACTTCGTTAGTGATGTGGAGAGTCATTTTCTTTTAAAGGAATAAAACAATGAAATCCATTATGCATTGTCGTGCATTATGAATTACGCATTTTTAAAGGCTTGCATAAGCTGTGGCAGGCCTTCGAGCATGGTAGCCATGTCGCGATACACCATGTCGGCACCAGCTTTGTACATGTCTTTCTCGGGGATGGGGCCTGTGGTCACTCCCACAGTGAAGCATCCGGCGGTGTGTCCTGCCTGCACGCCCAGTGGTGCATTCTCTATCACGAGGCACTCGTTGGGCTGGGCGTTCACTTTAGCCATAGCCTTGAGGTAGGGCTCAGGATTAGGCTTTCCGCGCTTGACGTCGGTAGCCGTTATGCGTTGCTCGTCGAAAATTTCGGGGTACTCGGTGTCGATGCGGTCGAGCATAGCATGGGTGCCCGAGCCTGTGACCAGCACGCACTTGATGCCTGCCTGCTTGAGGGCTTTGAGCACCTCTAGAGTGCCAGGAATGGTCTCCACGTCGCCTAGCTCAGTGAAGTAGCGTGTTTTCACTTTGTAGAGAGCTTGTGCCTCGTCGTCGGTGACATTCTTGCCGGCACCATTCTTGAATTTCATCTTGATGATGTCGCGTCCTGTCATGCCTTCATACATGTAGAACTCATCGCGTGTGCACTTGATTCCGTTCTTTTTCATGAGTTTCACCCAAGCACGGGTGTGATTCTTCATTGAGTCAAAAAGCACCCCATCCATGTCGATGAGTGCAGTAGTGAAGTTGAACGATTTCTTGCCAGTGTATTTCAAATAATTGGCAATTGCATTTTGTTCAGTCATTTTTTGTTTTTGTGGTTTATTGTTGTTTCTAGTTTTATATTACTGTTATATGGAAGCAGCATTGTCCTCGCTCAAAGAGCACGGTGCAGCGCTTCTTTTGTCTAAAGTCATAGAGTATCTCGCCCAGCACATTGGTGAGGTCTTCTCGGTTGAGGAGGAAGTCGTTATTGAAGGGCTCGTAGTGCATCCAGCTCAAGTCAAACGTGGTGCCGTTCATGTGGCAGGAGCGTTCTGAGGCATTGCCGTTGACCTTCAATAGCTTGCCAACGGTGAAGTGTGAGCGTGTGCAGCTGGTGACCACAATGCGATAGGCGCTGCCGCCGCGGGCCTTGATGGTGTCGGCAAATGCGCAGCCTATGTCCTCGAGCAGCTTTGCCGCCTTAGGCACCAGGTAGGGCATAGAGTGTGTGAGGGTGTCGAGATAGTAGGCCTCGCAAGTGGCGATTTTCACCAGTGGCTGCCTGAGCCTGTAGGCGTCGTGCAGGCTGTTGATAGGCTCGATGCCATTTTTCTTGGCATAAGGAATCTGCACAGGGTTAGTGTCGTCAAAAATCTCGCCAAACTTTCCCTGTGGCGGTGTGGAATAGATGCGGTGAAACCCGTTTTTGTCAACCCTCAGTGTGTCGATGCTGTCGTGGCGGTCTTCTAGTTGTGGAGTCTTACCTAGCTGGTCGATGTATTTGAGCTGCGACTTGTCGAAGTAGTTGTGGTAGGTTTTCTCGGGTTTTTTGTCTTTCTTGCACGATGGCAACGACATCGTGGCAATCATTGAGATGACTGCCAGCACTATGATTAGTGTTCTGTGAGAAGTGGTTTGCAAAAGTTGAATGTTTAAAACATTTAAATTTTGATTATCAACGAGCTGTGGCTAGAGAGGGCACTGCCATGTGGGCTTGCTTGAGTGCAATAGTTATTTGCCCACAGTCTGGACAAAGATTATGCGCTCGTTGTCGCTGAGTTTTAGCACTTTAGGCAGGTTGTCCTTGTCAAATCCCGCTCTCACCACGCTCTTGAGGCCAGCCTGGGCACAATAGAGGTAGATGTTCTGAGAAGCGGCACCGGTGGTGTAGCCTTGGAACTCTGGCTTGCTCTGCTTGGTGACATCTACTGCCAGCACGATGTTGATAGGTGCTATGGCAGCGAAGTCCTGCATGGTGCAATACTTGCGGAAGTCGCCAGTGTTGACTACGGTGAGGGTGTTGGCCTCTGGGTTATAACGGCTCACCTCGGTGGGGGTGATGACATATAGCACCAGTTCCTGGCGGTTCATGGCGGTGGCTATGGTGTGCTTGCCGTCGTGGGTGATGCCCCAAGCTGCCCATAGCATGTTGCTCAGGTCTTGCTTGGTGACTGCCTGGTTCTCTTGATAGTCGCGGCTCGACTTGCGCTCACTCATCACTTGCATGAGAGGCTTGCCGCCTGTGGTTTGAGGTGTTGGAAGCACCTCAGCCTCAATAGTGCAACTTGCCATAAGCGAAATAATCCCTAGAATAAAAAATTTGTAATTTGTCATGGTGATAAAAAATTTTGACAAAAATAATGAATTTATTTGAAAAAAAAAGACCTGCTGACGTGAATAAAGATTAAAATACCTATTTTTGTGCCCTAAAAATTGTTTTTATAGGTTTATGAAGATAGGTTTTATCGTTATCTTACTAGTTGCAGTGCTTGTGCATGTGTATGTGCTATGGCATGTGTATCAGGTACTTCCCTTGCCAGTATGGGCTAAGTGGACTGTGGTGGGACTCATGGTAATGTCGCTGGCGATGCTCTTTGCAGGTTTTGCAGGGATCTATGATCGCATGCCATTGTGGCTGGCATCGTCGTGCTACAACATCAGCACCTCGTGGCTCATTGTGTTCCTTTATCTGCTCATTGCTTTTGTGTTGCTCGACGTGGGGCGGCTCTGTCACTTAGTGCCTAAGGAGTGGCTCTGCTGCAACCCGTGGACTGCTGGCGCTATCACAGCAGCGATTGCTGGCTTGCTTGTGTGTGGTAACATTCATTACAACAACAAGGTGCGAGAACCATTGACTTTAGAAACCAGCAAGCACTTGTCAAAACCCGTGAGAGTGGTGCTTGTGAGTGACCTGCATCTAGGGTATCACAACCGCAAGGCCGAGTGGCAACGATGGGTGAGAATGATTAATGCCGAGCACCCCGACCTTATATTAGTGGCTGGCGACATCATTGATGGTTACCTCAGGCCATTGCTTGAGGAAGACATGGCCGCCGACTTCCATCAGCTCCAGGCGCCAGTGGTGGCGTGCCTGGGCAATCATGAGTATATATCGGGCATCGACAAGTCGCTCGACTTCTACCGCCAGGCAGGAATCACATTGCTGCGCGACACCACCGTGGCGGTGGGCGACCTTGTGATAGCTGGCCGTGATGACCGCTCCAACGGGCATCGCAAGAGCGTGGCAGGGCTGCTCGCTGGTGTTGACCGCAGCAAGTATATCATCTTGCTCGACCACCAGCCCTACAACTTAGAGGATGCCGAGCAGTGTGGAGCCGACTTTCAGCTCAGCGGTCACACCCATGAGGGGCAAGTGTGGCCCATCAGTATGCTGGTGGATGCCGTGTATGAGAAAGCCTGGGGTCCTTATCAAAAAGGCAACACCCACTACTACATTAGCTCTGGCCTAGGCATCTGGGGCGGGAAATACCGCATAGGCACCCGCTCTGAATACATTGTGGCGACGATAGTCGAGAAACATTCATAGTTCACAGTTGAATGTGGCAGCAGCTATTGCCCTGTTGGCACGGCTGCTGTGTGCTTCGTTTCTGAATTACTATCGCTTGCGTGGTTGTTTCCCGGCTTTTACCAGCTCATAGGATTGCCTCACAAGCGTCTTTAGGGTGTCGTCATCGACATCGCTGTTCACCTCCACGCTTATCCAGTAGCGCTTGTCGCCGTTGAAAGGGTCTCCTATGCCTTGATAGCGCTCTTTCAGGCTGGGCATCAGTGCCGGGTCGCACTTGATGGTTATTGACTTGAAGTCGTCAATGTTGAAGTAGCAGAACATGTGACCACTCACGTAGAACACAAGAATGGTATATCTGCCCCGCGAGAATTTCTCAAAGGGCGTCGCCTCGGTCACACCAGGCAGCGAGAGGCAGTAGTCGCGAAACTCCTCGATGTTCACAACTCAATCTTCTTGATGACCTTGGCAGGCACGCCTCCCACAATGGTGCATGGCGCCACGTCCTTAGTTACCACAGCACCAGCCGCCACCACAGCACCATCGCCTATTGTGACTCCAGCTAGGACGGTGGCATTAGCACCTATCCACACGTTTTTGCCTATGTGGATGGGAGCGTGAGTCATGCCTGCTCGCCGCTCAGGGTCGAGGTAATGGTTGAGAGTGGCAAGCACCACATTGTGGCCTATGAGCGCCCCCTCATCAATGGTGATGCCTCCCTGGTCTTGGAACTTGCAGCCCATGTTGATGAACACGCGCTCTCCCAAAACGGTGTTCTTGCCGCAATCGGTGTGAAACGGTGGGAACATGCCCACGCTCTTGGGCACCTCGCGACCAAAGAGCTTCTCGAGCAGCGAGTGCAACTGCTCGGGAGTGTGGTAGTGACCATTTATCTCGGCTGTGATTTGCAGCGCTTCTTGTGAGAGCTGGTGAAACATGGCGTGTACTGGCGAGCCGCCATCGATGGGCTCGCCAGTGGCCATGAAGTCTCTAAATTCTTGTATTGTCATAGACTTGTTCAAAAGGCTTAAAACTTGGCTACCAGGTCAACGATTTTTTGCTTTATGTCGTCGGTCTTCTGCTCGTCGTTTTTGGCGGTGATGATGCCACAGTCCTCCACGCTCCAGTAGTTGCAGATGTCGCGGTACTCGGCCATAGCGCCGTCATACACACCAGGAGAGTAGCTCGACGTCATCAGTGCCATTTTCTTGACATTAGCGGGGGAGTTCACGCAATACATGCGCTGGATGGGTGCCTGCATCTGTGCGCACAGGGTGAAGTAGTAGATGGGTGCGGCAAGCACCAGCACCTCGGCCTCGGCCATTAGTGGATACAGCTCCTGCATGTCGTCCTTCTGGATGCAAGCTCCGTTGCCCTTGGTGTGGCAATACTCGCAGGCGAGGCAGCCAGCAATCTTCTTGCGGGCAACATTCACCAATGTTACGTTGTGACCTGCTGCCTCGGCAGCCTTCTTGCACTCGTCGGCCATCCAGGCAGTGTTTCCATTAGCCCGTGGCGATGCTTGTAAAATGAGAATGTTCATAGTTTGGTTTCTGTTTAATTAGTTATTAATTGAGAAGTGCAAAGTTACATAAAACCCCCGACAATTACTAATTATAGTAAATAAATTATTCAAGTTTATAAAGTTTTAGAACTTTAGAATTAATGTCTTGCATTGTGGGAGTGGTCATTGGTCGCTGAACTCGATTATTGCACTGGTCTCGGTGCCGATGGCCAGGCACACGGTGATGGTGCCGCCAGAGTTGAAAATGGTGGGGGTGAGCAGGTCGCCCAGCTTGGCAGGGACTCGGTACTCCATGCGCATGCTTTTAACCTCGAAGTCCTCGGGTAGCAGTTCCATTGCCATGCGTGCGTAGCAGGCGTTGTTCATGTGACGGTTGTAGTCGATGTCGGCTCGCAGCACCTTGACGGGGGGCGCTTGGATGCCTGCCTCTTTGGGGAGGATGATGCGGCGGTCGCGATAGTTCATGTCTCGCTTGTCGTCCATGACGATGGTGGCTATAATCTCATCGTCGATGCGCTTGAGACGACCAGTGTTGAGGTCAACAAAGGCTCCCATGCTCCACGTTTTGAGGCATGGCTCGCCATGGGCATCGGTGATGAAGGTGTTGCGAAAGCCGTACATGGGCTTCACCTCATAGACCGATGTGGTGACAGTGAGGTCTTCCTTGAATCGTGGCATTCTCACAATCTCAACCTGGCGCGTGGCGAGTAGCTGCGTCATGTGCTGAGAGTGGAAGAATTGCTTCACAGCTGGCTCGCTCTCAAGCCACATCTCGGAGCAGTCTTGCAGCATTTGCAATGCCGAGTAGAGTTTGAGCTTGCCCTCGCTGTCGCAGGTGCTTGTTGTAACTTTAAATTTTAGGCTATACATTTTTGGTTTGTTGTTATTGATTGGATGTTTCGGTTGTTTCGGTTGTTTCGGGCAAGTGGGCTTTCTTGCGGAATTTGCTTTTCAGGCGCTTGTAGCCCTCCACGCCTAAGATTGTCAAGCCGCCGTATTGGCAGGTCTTGGCGAGGCCGAAGAGGATGGTCCACAGCACGCCTTTTGCCGTGACGCTAATGGGCAGTAGCATCTGTGCAAACGAGAGGATGTAGAATGGGATGCAGCACAGCAGCACTATCACGCCCGTGCGGAACGAGAGTGACTGTAGCCAGCGTTTCACCTTGTTAAATATGCCTGTGATGTAGATTTTTATCTTTTTCATGGTTTCCAAATGTGTAGTCCTTCGGCACAGGCTATGCTGCCAATTAGCTGCAATGTGTTCTCACTGGCGCCATACACTGCCATGTAGTGGTCGTCGCCAGTGATTGAGAGCATGGCTTGCGATTGCTTGAGGACTACCAGTAGCGGCTTGCGCTCAAGCACTAGCTGTTCTAAGGCGCTAGGGGCGGGATTTTCCTGCCAGGACTCGTTGCTGACCTGATAGACGGCAATGTCGTCATAGCAGTTGAGCTTTAATAGCAAAATGGCAAACTTGCGATAAATGGCATCAATGTGTGGTGGCGACAGGAAATGCTTTTCTATCGCAAAGTATTGCCCTGCTGCACCCATCGGCACCTGCTTGGGCAGGATGTCGATAATCCAGCAGGGCTTAGAAAGCCATTTCTCTATATCGGCCATGCTTTTCATGATTCTGTGAGTAGGCCTAAGGCGCTTTTCTCCTTCTTTGAAAGCTTGCTTGCAACAAGCTGGAACGACATGGTCACGAGCTCCTCTACAAGTGATGACGAGAGCTCGTTGAGATATAGGTCGCTCCAGTGCATTTTGTTCATGTGATAGGCAGGGCGCACCCCGTCGTAGCGGGCGCGCAACTCGCTGCCTTGCTCAGGTGGCAGCTTCACCGCCACCCTGGGCTCGGGCGCGTCGAGCTGCATGAGCAGGAACCACTTGTCGGCGATGCGCCACGACACCCATTGCTCGGCAAAGAGCTCCTCGGTGACATTGGCGTTGAGACTTAGAGCGAGGTTTCTTACTTGTTCAATGTCCATCGTCACTGTGACCTGCAACCGCTTTAGGAGTCCATGCGTTGAAGAAGCGCAACACTTTCTCCTTGTTATAGCCCTTGCCTTCCTCGAGGAAGCTTGAGTCTTGAATGTGAATGACGTTGCCTTTAGTGTCGAGCACTACAAAGACGGGATATCCAAAGCGGCCGGGGTTGCCCAGGCGCTTGAGCATGGCTTTGTCGCGTGTCTCGTTGCTGGAGCTGCGAGGGTTGTAGTTGACGTGTATATACACGAAATTGCTGTCGATGACCTTGGCAATCTCCTCGTCGTTAGTGATGAAGTCGGCAAAGCGCAGGCACCATGGGCACCAGTTGCCACCCACCTGGCAAATCACAAACCTGCCCTGGTCGCCGGCTTGCGCCAGTGCTTTGTCGATCTGTGCCATTGGGTCGATGCTCTCGTCATATACTTTCTTGAGCTGGGCATTGGCGCCTAGCGCCAAGACTGCTAAAATCGCTACAATTAAAAGTTTTCTCATCATTATTCTGATTATTGGTATTTCGTGAAGTTATATTTGTCCCTTAATTCGGCCTTTTTCTCCTCGCTTTGGCTAGTGAAGTAGCCTTTCCAGCCGGGACAGAAGTTGATGTGCCAGCGCCAGAAGCGGCCTAACAGCGAGTTGGGTTTCTTGTCGTAGTGTGCTCGGAATTTACAGTTTTCGCATGTGTGTGCCATAATGATATTGATATTGAGTAGTAAGAAAAATTAATGCCACAAAGATAAGAATTTCTTTTAATATTTAGTCAAGTTAGTGAACGATTTTGTAATTTTGCACAACAAAAATCATCACTACAATGGCAATAATCGAAGTAACATCGCTGGAGCAGAGTGGGGTGCAGGTCTTTGGCACTCTCACCGATGCGCAACTGCGCAACCGGCTGGAGCCCGAGAAGGGCATCTTTATAGCCGAGAGTCCCAAGGTGATTGACGTGGCGTTAAAGGCTGGTTATGAGCCGCTGTCGCTGCTGTGCGAGCGCAAGCACATCGAGGGTGATGCCGCTGGCATTATTGCGCGCTGTGGCGACATCCCGGTCTATACTGGCGAGCGCGAGCTGCTGGCGCAGCTCACGGGCTACACACTCACTCGCGGCGTGCTGTGCGCCATGCGCCGCCCGGCTCTGCCCCTGGTGGAGCTGGTGTGCCGTGATGCGAGTAGGGTAGTGGTGATTGACGGTGTTACCGACACCACCAACATTGGTGCCATCTTCCGCTCGGCGGCGGCACTGGGCATTGATGCAGTGCTTCTCACGTCCACCTCGTGCGACCCGTTAAACCGCCGTGCCGTGCGCGTGTCGATGGGCTCGGTGTTTCTCTTGCCATGGACGTGGCTTGACGCTCCCATCAGTAGCCTCAACTCGCTAGGCTTTAAAACCGTGGCGATGGCTCTCACCGATAAGTCTATAGCGCTCGACGACCCCATCCTCGCTACAGAGCCTCGCCTGGCGATAGTGATGGGCACCGAGGGCGATGGCCTGCCACATGAAACCATTGAGCAGGCCGACTATGTGGTGCGCATCCCCATGAGCCATGGTGTTGACTCGCTCAACGTGGCAGCCGCCTCGGCAGTAGCCTTCTGGCAGCTGAGAACAATTCACAATGCTTAATGCACAATGCATAATGCATAATGCTTAATGCTTAATGCACAATGCTTAATGCATAATGCACAATGCTTAATGCTTAATTCACAATCTAGAAAATCTAGAATTTCTAGAAAATCTAGTTTATCTAGAAGAAACCCTTAACCCTTAACCCTTAACTCTTAACTCTTAATTATCCTAAAATCCGCAACTATCATCCAATACACGATTAAGGGTAGATTTATGAGTCGTTAGTAGTAGCTTTCAGTAAAAAGCAACAGCACAACATCAATATGTAGCCAACATCCCCTTACCCCACGATGC
>Ga0310695_10004060_pt1 | contig 27572 bp, 19 predicted proteins | sample RumenRJG_04DNA_FD_203882 | JGI IMG/M metagenome (GOLD analysis project Ga0310695, IMG submission 203882) | Bovine rumen microbial communities from Lethbridge, Alberta, Canada - RJG_04 (v2) (version 2) | ecosystem: Host-associated > Mammals > Digestive system > Stomach > Rumen | place: Canada... | reverse complement strand
CATCTTCTGAATGCCACGTATAAGGATCTCTATGGATTCTCAGAGTTGTCGCAGAAACAGATAGACAAACTCGTAAACGACTATATCAAGATAGCCGACCTTAACCTCGTGACGGCTATCATGGACGATGATAACATGGTGGGCTTCGGCATCACGTTTCCTTCTTTCTCCAGAGCCTTGCAGAAGACCCGCGACGGCCGGATGCTGCCTTTCGGATGGTGGCATCTGCTAAAGACACTGAAATGGCATAAGACCGACACGGTAGACCTTCTGCTGATAGGTGTACTGCCCGACTACCGCTCCAAGGGAGCCAACGCCCTGATCTTCGACGATTTGATACGTCAGTTCCAGAGCTATGGCTTCACCTGGGCAGAGACGGGTCCGCAGATGGAGTCGAACATGGGCGTGCTCTCACAGTGGCAATACTTAGAGTCAACCAACCATCGCAGACACCGCTGCTATAAGAAGATAATGTGAATGATTTATTCCTTACCCTATCACCCATTCTTCGGGAACCCTTTTCTCTTCATCAAACTTCACCCCGTCACGCCCACTCGCCATCCCTGCGCTCCAGTCGTCAGACATACTGTCAGCGCAAACAATAAAATCAATTCTCTTTTCATCTTTTACTTATTTAAGTATTTGCGTCCTTTATAGATGACCAGACCTTTGTGCGACTTGCTGACGCGCTGGCCGTTGAGGTTGTAGCAGCTTGTCGCCTCTGACGCATCGCGCTTCGTTTCCTCGATACCCGTCGGCATGACGCCATTCTCGAAGACTCCAACGGCATCCCATGCCTTCTTCACAGCCGCTGTCTCGGTGCTGTTGTCGCCGTAGAGTGATCCGGCGGCTTTGACGAATGCCGGACGTATGTCGGCATAGGTCGAAGCGGAGGCGGCGTATGATGTCAGTGTGAGGTAAGCTATCTTGCGCGCTTTCTCAATGCCGATGCCTGTCACCTTATAGCTGTAGCCCACGTCGTTGGTGCCCTCTCCGCCGTCTGACAGCAGATAGAAGAATTTGTTCTGCACACTGCTGTTGGTATGAACGCCGCCATCGTCAATGGTACTCTCGGTGTCTACCCAATACATTCCCTTATAGGTGTCGGGGCCTGGCGTCCTGCCTGCATAGGAAAGTTTTGGGAAAGCCATGTTGCGCATGTCGCTCGCGCCAATCATCAGGCCTCCGGTGCCTATCATCCAGGGGGCGTCCGGTTCGTTCCATTTCTTGCAACTGATGCCCATCAGGTCGCTGAACGACTCGTTGAGCGCACCCGACTCGCCCTTGTAAACCAGCTTGGCGGTCTGTTCGGTCACGATGTGGGTGAACTCGTGGCTCATCACCGACAGCTCTACGCAGGGCAGCATATTGAAATCGTTCAGGTAGTCTTCCCATCCTCCCATACCATACACCATGGGATAGGGCTTGATGTCTGCCATGGCTGCAGCATTGTTGCGGTCAGAGTCCAGCCAGGTGAGCTTGTCACTTTCCTCGGCCAGATAGACGAAGTTGTAAACAGGAGAACCGTTGCCGTCGTAGCTGTTGCGGCCGAAAACTTCCTTGTAGAAATCCAGCGTGCGCCCCATGCCCCAGTGGATGTCGCAGGCCGGGTCGTGGCTGGGTTCGTATTCGAAGATTACCTTTGTGCCGTTCTTGCCTTCAATCTCAACGGTGGTTACTCCTGTGGCGGAGGCATCGGGCTTCAGGCAGAGGGTGTCGCTTTCAAATCCCATGCCGAAGTCTTCGTCTTCGAAACTGACGGAGATGCCATCGCGCGGGATTACCTCCTGATACTTCATGAGATTGAACGTGACGGGCAACGCGTCTATTCTGAGGGTAATATTCTCTATCACGCCGATGCTCTTCTTCTGAGGGCTGTCTATGCCATAGCGGATTCTCATCGTTGCTTTGAAAGCCGGTTTTGCATCCACCAGATTGTCATTCAAATCTCTCACTTTCATTTTCGTGATGGTCAGCTTGTTAAGCCTGTAGGCGCTGAATGTCGCGGCATCGGTGCTGATATAGGAAGAGTTGTCGCCATCAAAAAGATAGGTTGAGACATCTTTGGTCGGGGGGAAATACGTCTTGGATTTCCCCATCTTGTTTATCTCCTCATAGGTAGGCAGCCAGGCGCCATTCAACGTATGGATGTTGCGCTTCTGGTCGTAAAGGTAAAGCCTGCCATCTGTACCCTTTGTCACGTCCATCGTCACGTTGCCGCTGTACAGGCTGTTACCCATGGCGGTGGCAGCTTCTCCTGCCGGCTGCGTCAGTGTGCGCATCAGCGGCACGCGCTGCAGTTCGTCGCCCGTCTCAACGTCGGTGTAAATCCAATAACGTTTGTCGGCCGACAGCGTCTTGTAGGCATAGCGGTATCCGTCCTTCGTATCTATCAGGTAGAGAGCGCGTCCCAACTGGTCGGTTGGTGTTCCATCCTTGTACACCAACGAACTCCTTCGGGCGGCAGCAGGCTGCTCCTGCGGCATGCGCTCTACCTCCATCACAGCACCGTTGGCACTGATTACCTTACCATCCTTGGCGTGCAGCAGAATCTGCGAGTGCTCCACCTCGATGCCTCCGACATACTGCCGGTATTCGATGCGGTCCATACCCGCAAAGTCCTTACCCTGGCTCACCTGTTTCCACTCTGTGCCTGCCGGCAGAGAGAACCACTGGTCGAAATACTGCTCAGCATTCTCTGCGGTGACATTCTCGTTTTCAAATGTTTTAAAGAAGTGTCCGTCCTTCAACTGGGCGTAGGCGCCTGCCATTATCAGCAGTGCCAACGCCATCATTAGTATTCTTTTATACATTGCTTCGTTTTTTATATAATTAATAATGGTCTCTTAATTCTTGTGGTGATAGTCCTCAATGAGTCCCTTCTTCACAAGTATGGGCAGGATGTTTGCCGCCGTTCTCGTCGCGCAGCGGACGCTGGTTGATGAACAGCTGATGGTCAATCTCCATCATGAAGACATCTTGTTTGATGGCTTTGTTCACCTCTTTGTCCGACGTCTTGAGGATGAAGTTCTGTCCGTCGTTTTTTACACGGATCGAGTCCGGTTCCTTTTCGGGAATCAGCTCTTCGTAGGGTTTCCACTGGCCGGCCTTGTATTCGGCAAGCTCTTGCAGAACCTGGTCTGCGACAGTACTGTCTGTGAGAAGCCGCATAGCAGTGAGACGATAAATAATGTTTTCTGTCTCATATTATCGTTTTTGTTTACCAGATTGCTATGCGCTTGGCGGGTTCCAGATAGAGTGTGCCGCTCTTGATGTCGTAGGCATCGTACCACGCATTGAGGTTACGCACCACGCCATTGGTACGCTCACGACCCTGAGAGTGTACATCATCGTAATATCTCATTGTTGCCTGCGAAAGGTCGTAGCTGGCACTCCATGTGATAGCCCATCCCTGGAAGTAGCGCTTGGTGAGCTGCTTGACTTCCTCAGGCTTGGCATTGGGGTGCTTGCCCAGCAACAGGTCGAGCCCCAGACAACAGCCGCCTATGTCAGCAATGTTCTCGCCCAGCGTGTTCTTTCCGTTGTTATACAGCGTCTTGCTGCCCCATGGCATCATCAGCAATGCGGAGTAGTTTTCAATGAGCTGCTTGCTGAAGGCATCGAACTTAAGGGTGTCTGCCGGTGCCCACCAGTCTTTAAGTGCTCCATATTTGTCGTACTTACGGCCATTGTTGTCGAAACCGTGAGTCAGCTCGTGACCGATGGTCGAGCCTAAGACAGCCAGCCTCAGCGCATCCTCGTCACCATCCACTATGTAAGGTGGCAACAGGTTGGAAGGATTGATGAATACCGAATTCGTTGCCGGATCATAGGAAGCATTGTCATCCAAGTTGTTACCAGTAAACTGAAGGGAGCTCAGCAAGACGACGACTTCCCTACGGGTGCGTCCAATCATCCATTTATAGGTGTCCAAACGAGCCTGTCGCAGTTGGCGTACCAACGATATGATGCCCTCGTTCTTCAGCTTCGGCGTAGCCACATCTGGCATGACATCGGGCTCTGTAGCTACAAAGAACTCTATGTTCTTCAGTTTGGCCAACGCATTGGCGCGTGTCGCTTCCGACAGCCACGTGTTGTTCTCCAGCCGTTTCTGGAAAGCGGCACGGAAATCCTCACAATAGGCTGCATACTGGCTCTTCATGCCGGCCGTAATATACTTTTTGTTGAAGTCTCTTACCTGATAGAGGGTACCCCATAAGTACTTGATGTTATACATCAGTGTTTCCCTGTCGAGACTGAGTTTCTTCCGTTTGCCGGATGTTGTCAGGTGAGACATATCGTTATATGCAGACAGCCAGCCGTCAGATATCAGCAGACCGTCATACATATACACGCAGGCCTCTATTTCCTTCTTGACATCCGCCACGGTAGCAAACGACTTCGCCGTCTCCTCAAAGGTGTTTGTCGCATCTTTCTCCCAGATAAGCTCATCGGCAGAAACGCCCAGGCCCAGGCCCTTGACGAATGCTGTCAGGTTGGCATCAGCCTTTGCGGCACCCCTGCTGCGCGCTGGCTGTCCGCCACGATAGGCGCGGTGTCTCTCCAATTCCTGTTTACTGTCAAGTGCCGACAAAGCTCTCACATCATAATAGAAGGGTATGCCTTCATCCATCACCCAGGCAGCCTTACCGGTCACGACTTTCACCACAGGCGAAAACAGGATGTTATAGCCCGCAGCGGTGGCACGTCCCCATGCTTCCATTGCCTGTTCCATCGTGGTAGCATTCTGCCACAGCTCGTCAACTCGCGGCTTCAGCATTTCCTGTGCTTTCTGCCAGGGAGTTGTGCCGTCTTCTGAGGCTGCATCGCACACATCCCTCAGTATTTTCACATCAGCATCGGTGGTCGAAGACAACATTTCTGATACGCGGTTACTCTGAAGACTTTCTGCATAGGTAAGCATTCCACCAGGGTATATCTCTTTGGGATTCCACCAGAAATTGTGCAGCATGTGCATGTAGAAGTCATCGCCCATCGTACAGCTGTCGGTCTGCCACTTTTCGAACTTGCTCCAGAACTGCACTTGTTTTGCCGTCTCTACAGGTTCACTGACAATAGACCCTGGATTGTCCAGGTTGTCAGTACACGAGGAGAGCATTGCCGCAGTGGTTAGGATGGCGGCCAGCATCCATTGATTGAACGTTTTCATCTGTCAATGTATTTCACTTTCTAACCATTTTTCGCTGTTTTTGGATGATGATGCCACGGGTGGTGGCCGTGGCGGGAGTGCCTTGCAGAGTGTAGGCCGAGCTGTCAATCGTGGTCATGGGCGCGATGCTGGACTGCTGTACGGGCGTTGACTCACCCTTCAGCCGCTGGTACTCCTCGCGGGCCTTTTTCATCTGTTCCAGGAAACGCTCGCTGGTGTGCAGACGGGCATAGGCGGCAGAGGCAGCCAAACGGGCCGCATCAGTGTCGCTCTGCCAGTGGGCGCCCACCACAAGGCGGTTCTCGCCGTAGCGATAGCCACGTGTCAGAATCTCAGTGGCTCGGTCGGGATTGATCTCCATCATCAGCAGAGCCGAACTCCAGCCCAGCAGGGTGTGGCCGGAGGGGTAGGAGCCGTTCTTGCGCAGTGCAGGCTCATCCTCGGGATAGAGCGTCGGCTCGTTGAACACCATGAAGGGACGACGGCGCATATACTCGTGCTTGGGTCTGGTGCAGATGCTGTCGCATGTGGCCGTACCTTCGAGTAGCACCTTATAGATTTCGGGTGTGTCCTCCTTGCTAATCTTCATGCCGAAAGCCTCTTCAAACTCGGTGAGGATGGTCTCCAGTCCATACACGGCGTCGCGGGTGGCCTCAGCGGCACGCTCCGGGTCGTTGCGCATCTCCTTGCCCCAGTAGTAGCGGGCCACGTCGTTCATAAACGCCACTGACGTGCTGTCGGGTGGGCCTGGCAGGAATACCATCATGTCGGGCATATCGTCCTGAGTGAAATACGCATTTACCACTTCCTCTTCCTGAGCCTGTACGCTCATTGCAGCCATCATGGCGACTGCAGCCAGTACAAAAAACTTTTTCATTGCTTTTGATATGTCTATTTTAATTCAAATATTCGAACAGATTAATTGTTCCGGCCTCTTCTTCGACATGAAGAGCGGGGACGGATTCCACCATCCTGGTCTTGCCACTGCCTTTATCGACATAAAAGTGTACCAGCGCACCGGTATAACTGCGGAACACCACCTGAAAGGCCGAGTCAGTCTCTTCACCCATCTCCAGACCCACGATGTCGGGATTCCCGTCCGCCGCACTCCAGTCGTATGCGCTGTGGCAGTAGTTGTTCACTCCCTCTAATGCCATCTCTGCAGTTATTTTGCTCTGCGATGCACTATTATTGGTGCCTTTGCAACCAGAAAGACAGTACGCTGTCGCTATTGCCATGACGAGCGTATCGGCAAGTCTCCATAGCCTTTTTTTCTTCATAATGCTTTCTTTCTCATGTTGTCATGAAACTATATATTAAACGTCACTAATTGGATGGTCTCTTACTTCTTGTGGTGATAGTCCTCAATGAGTCCTTTCTTCACCAATATAGGCAGGATGTTGGAAGCCGACTGGCGGTCGCCCTTCTTCTTACGGCCGAAGTATTGTTCAAAGGTGACAGGGTCGCCTCTGAGCAGTTTCTCCATGAACTGGTCGTTCAGGCGCGTCATGATGTACTTGCCTTTTGCGTTCGGCTCCTTGTCTACCAGATACAATATGTGATGCTCCATCAGATCGTCGTTGGTCAGCAGCAGGTCAGTAGCCAAAAAAATGCTACCCCAGGTGGTGTGACCCGTGGCCAAAAGTGCCACGTCGAGGCCGATGTTCACCAGGTCGAGCACGTCGCCCATCGTCACCTTATAGCTTACCACCAGCAGCTTATTGCTCTGATAAGGTATGGCACGCAGGAAGTTGTTGACGGGCAGGATGCCACCGTCCTCGTCGCGCAGCGGACGCTGGTTGATGAACAGCTGCTTGTCGATCTGCATCATGAATACATCATGCTTAATCACTTTGTTTACTTCCTTGTCAGAGGTCTTGAGGGTGAAGTCCTGACCGTCGTACTTGATGCGGATGGAGTCGGGCTCCTTGTCAGGGATTAAATTCTCGTAGGGTTTCCACTGGCCAGCCTTGTATTCGGCATAGCTCTTACAAAATTTTGTCTGCGACTGTGCTGTCTGTGAGAGGCCGCATAGCAGGATGGCGGCCAGCATCACGATTCTAATTTTGTTGTTCACATTTATTTATATTATTGATTAGCAATAGTTTTAAACTATTTGATGATTACTTTTTTTCCATTGGCAATCACGATGCCCTTTGCAGTATCGTTGGCAGGGGTGCCGTCGATGCGGTAAATGCGGGCCGAACCCTCTTGCTGGGCAGCCCTGGTGGTATTGGTCACATTTGTAGAGCCGCCAGCCTTCTCCTTAAACTCAGCACGAGCCTTGGCCAACTGCTCGACGAAGCGCTCGTGGCTGCGAATCAGTTGATAGAGTATTGAGCCTGCCATACGACCTGCATCGACGTCGCTCTGCCAGTGGTAGCCGGCGATGACGCGACTCTGTCCGAACTCATAACCACGGGCGAGCAGCTTCTCCATAGCCTCGTTAGACTGGCAGATATCGGAAAGCAGTAAAGCTGAAGTCCAAAAGAATACGGTATGTCCCGAGGGGTATGACCCTTCATAGCGGTGCTTCTCTTCCTTCTCAGGAATCAGCGTTCCCTCGTCATAATAGGCGTAGGGCCGCTGACGGTTGAACTTGGCCTTGGCGCCGGAGTAGATGCTGTCGCACGAGGCCAGCACGTCCTGCAGGATGCTGTAGATCTCCGGCGTTCCTTCTTTGGTGATCTCCAAGCCAAAGAGAGGACTGTACGCATCGATGGCGGTCTGCATGCTATAGACGGCATCATTCTGAGCCTGAGCCGCACGTGCCTCGTCCTGACGCATCAGCTTACCCCAGAGGTGCTGCGACTGGTCGGCTACGAAGCGGGCTGACTCAAACGCAGGGAATGGAGGCAGGATCTTTGTCATGTCGGGCAGTTCTGCCTTGGTGAAATAGGCATGTCCGTTCTTCTCGTCACCGGCTGCAAAAGCGGTGGATGCGACACAGAATATGAATGCTGTTGTCAGCAGCGTCGAGCCGAGCAGACTGCTCAGGTGCATGCGGCGGCTGATAAGCTGCGCCAGATTGTGGGCAGAGGCGTCGAGCTGACGTTCCTCACGATGGCGGCTCTGTGCCAGATGAAAGGCAGCAAAGGCCAGCAGTGCGGCCACGGCGGCCAGCACCATAAATTCGAAAATGTGGATGATATTCATAACTGTGATTTACGATTTGTTCCTATTCAATAATCCGGCCTTCGCTGAGGGCCTGTTGTGTCATGCGGTCTACCTCGTGCTGTTCGCGCTCAATGATTTCCTCGCGGCGGCGCAGCAACTCACGGCGCCGGCGCGACTGCCACAGCATGACAGCCACCACGATGCCCATCAGCAGCACGATGACGGACATCACTAAGAGCAGGGTTTCACTTGTTTTCATATACATTATTTATTATATTATAATAGACTGAGGCAGAGTATCGTCAGGTCATCGTTAGGCTCGGCACCGTCGCGGAAGCGGGCGACCTCCGTTTCCAAGGCTTCTATAATGCCTTGGGCGTTACTTGACGACCGGGATGTCAGGATTTCTATGATGCGGTCTTCGCCGAACTGCTCTTGCTGGCGGTTCTCGGCCTCGTTGAGTCCGTCGGTATAGAGCAACAGCAGGCGGTCTTTGAAATATTCGATGGCCTCGCCCTCGTACTCCAGTCCCGGCCAAAGTCCGATGGGGGCGTTGGCTTCCATGTCAAGGAACGAGAACTGTCCGTCGGTATTGCCAAGAACAGGCGGATTATGTCCGGCATTGCAGTATTCCAGCAGATAAAGTTTCATGTTGAGCCTGCAGATGAACATAGTGACGAACATGCCCTGCTCGTTTTCCTCGGCCAGTTCGGCGTTCATGCGGGTGGCAATCTCGGCAGGGGTCATATCCTGCGAGGCCAGCGTGCGGAACAGACGGGTGGCCTGTGTCATGAACAGTGAGGCGGGCACTCCCTTGCCGCTGACATCACCGATGCAGAAATAGAGCACATCGCCTTTCTGTAAATAACTGTACAGGTCGCCACCCACCTCACGGGCCGGTGTCATCGAGGCATACATGTCGAGACCTTCGCGCTGCGGGAACGTGCCGGGCACCATCGACATCTGAATGTCACGGGCGATGCTCAGTTCGCCCTCCATGCGCTCCTTGGCGGCATTGACCTTGGCCAGACGGTTGGCAGCCCGGTTACGGACAATAGTGAAGATGGTGAAGGCGACAAGCAAAGCCAGAACCCCGATGACGAAATTGATTTTCCGAAGTTCTGACGCCCTGATCTCCTGTTCCAGAATCTCCGTGTCCTTCATGTGGATGGCCTGCAGACCTTCGGCATCGTTTCTTCTGGCATGCATGATGGCAGAGTCGAGCACTTCGCATATCTGCCGTGCCGCGATGTTAGCAGAGTCATTGTTGCCGGTGATAGCGTTGGCACGGTATTTCTTCAGCATGTAGCGCTGTATGTTCTCCAAGGAATACATGGCATTATCGCTATAAAGGTATTCGGTGATGACGCGATAGCAGGCCACGGCATCGTTCCATCGGTGAGCTACTGTGAAGTAGTCACCGGAATTGGTGATGCCTTCCATGCTCTTCGAGAAACGGGTCTGCCGGTAGTCGGCAAAGACGCTGTCGGCTTCGTCATAGCGTCCCAGTCCAGCCAATGCTGTGGCACGGAACACCTTGTATCTGGCCCACTGCTTGTCGATGTATTTCTCGTCGTCGCCGAATCGTTCCCTGTAATCGGCCACATATTGTCCGAAACGGTCTATCCACAGCAGTGCCTTTTCATATTCTCCCTCGCTGTTCCATCCGTAGGCAATATTAATCAGACCAGCCACTGCATCGTGGTAGGCCTCTTTTGTGGCTTTCGACCGGATGTTTTCGTTGTGCATCAGCCATGCTTGTTCAAACATTTCGACTGCCGACGGGTCATTCTTGTCGAAGTGCGCCTTGCAGCAGCCTGTGAAGATGACGAGATTGGTATAGTCGCTGGTGGTGTCACACTCCAATTGCTCCAGTCTTTTCACGGCAGGCAAGGATGTCTGCAAGGCCATTGCAAATTCGCCGTAGCGGCAATACTTGCTTGAAAGATAGCTGGCCGACTTGGCATAATAGGCAAGGTCGGTAGCATTGGTAGAGTTGGCAGTAACATTCAACGACTCCTGCCAGTAGAATTCTGCCAGTGACATATTTCCCTTGCGGTAGTGGGCCATGCCTTGCCAGAAATAGCTTTCGCCCGCCTTGATTTTGTGCGCCTTGGCAAGACTGTCGGCCAGCATCAGAAGCCGCAGGTCGTCTCTTTGTCCTGAGGCTTCTTCCAACATGCGGGTCGCCTCGACAGAAGAGGATTCCTTGTTGCTGCTACAGCCAGTGAACAGCATCACCGTCAGCAGCACTGCAATCGGCACCATCCACGGCGACACAGGAAAACTGATACTTACTTTTGCGGTCATAATCGGCTGCAAAAGTACTACATTACACGCATATATACAAGGGTGAAGACAAGTTGGACCCTCCGTAAGACGGATTGAACCCTCAAAATAACGGATTTATTCATTGCCGTTCCCGATTACCCATTCTTCGGGAACCCTTTTCTCGGCATCGAACTTCACGCCCACCTTGACGACAGGCCGTCCGTCGGTCTGGTAGGGGATGGCATAGCTCTTGTCGTCAATCTGCTGCAATGCCTCCTGAGCCGTGCCGTCTACCTTCAACTCGAATACATAGATTGTATCCGGCATCCATACCGCCATATCCACCCGTCCTCCTGCACACTTCACTTGCGTGCGCACATAGACGTTGAGCATAGAGAAAATAAGGTATAAGGTGTATTCGTAGAATCCCTCGGCGGTGGCAGCCTCGGCCAACTTCTTCTTGAAGCCTTCAACATACGGAATAGCCGCCATGTATGCCTGCATCTCGCGCATGGCCAAATCCACGTCTGCTTTTTTTAGTGCCCGCCAGAACTTCAAGGCAAAACCTACCTGCACGTTCTCCCCCTCAAGTCCGACGTATGCGGGCAGCAACCCATCTGTATAACCGATCCGAACTTCCTGATTGGGAATGGAAAGGGTAAACATCAGTGATTCTGGGTCATAGTCTTTAATGGTCAGGTATCCACTTTGGTATAGCAAGGGCAAAGCAGTAGTCATTGCCTCCGTAGGTCTGTCGAAAGCCGAAGCCGGCACTTCAATCACATCCATAGCCGTGATGTCAGTGCGGAAATGTTGCATCTGTCGGATGAGGAAGGAGGGCGTGCCGCTCTCGAACCAATAGTTGTCCAGCCTGCAGTCGGTGAAGGCATTGACTAGGCTATATGGATTATAGATGTCCTCCGACTCCTCTGAGAAGTGATAGCCGTCATAGCGTGCCTTGATGCGCTCGAACATCTCATCTGACGAACAGCCGTACTTCGCTGCCATACTCTCTATACCCTCGGCAAGAACCGTCTTGACCTCATGCTCGGTGATGCCGCAGATGGCAGAGAACTGCGGGAGCATAGTGATGTTCTTCAGGTTATTGATGGTAGAAAATATGCTGAGTTGTGAGAATTTCGTGATGCCCGTGATGAAGCAGAACTTGATCATCGCCTCGCTTGCCTTCAAGGGCTGGTAGAACTCCTGCATCACCTTGCGCATGGGGGCAAGCATCTCTTTTTCGTGAATCACGTCAAGCAGCGGTGCATCATACTCGTCGATGAGGACTACCACCTGTCTCCCCTCTTTCATATAGGCCCTTTCGATAAGTCCTGCGAGCACGCCTCCGGGTGTTTTCTCCTCAGGGTTACTGCCAAACTTCTCCTTATAGCGCTTTAACAGCAGCAGCAACCTGTCACGCAGTGCGTCGGGAGAGTCCTGGTTCTTTGCCACGCTCAGGTCGAGGCGTATCACGGGGTACTGTTTCTATTCCTTCTCGAGATTCATGATCTTCAGTCCCTCGAAGAGTTCCTTATCTCCCTTGAAATAGGACTCCAAGGTAGAGGTAAGCAGCGACTTGCCGAAGCGGCGCGGACGACTCAAGAAGATGTACTTGGCATAGCGTGTCAGATTCCACACCAAGTCTGTCTTATCTACATAAGTATAACCTTCACGGATAATCTCCGAGAACGTCTGAATGCCTATCGGATATCTTCTTGCCATAGCCTTATCTGCGTTTGTATGGCGCAAAGATACAACAATTTCCTCAAACTGCCAAATAATCACTTCCTTTTTTGTCAAACAATGTCCCATTACTGGTTGCGGTACTTGGTGGGATTATGTGATAGTATAGCTTTTCCTCATTTAGGGCGACAAGGGCGACACAATGCCGATAAATAAAGGCTGTGCACCCTGTTTTTGAGGGTGACACTGGTGGCACAAGGGTGACACATTGGCAGACGGGTCTTATTTGTCGAGGGTAGGTCTGACACCATCATAGAAGTAACTTTAAGCACCAAGAAAAGGCAGTTAACCGTTACATTCTCGAGAGAATTTGCCGACGAAACGTAACCTCGTCATTGGATAAGGAGCATCTCAGCTTCCAATTCTCTCGAGAATTCAAACGATAGTGGCATGGTATTTGCAGGCAAGATAGTAGTAATCATCAGGTGAGAAGCAATGAAAGACAACAGGAAGGTTTTAATGAAGTATCTCTACCGCCAGGAGTGGAAGGAGAAGTATGTAACGCTCAGTGAGGTACACCGCTGGGTGAGTGAAGGGAAATACCTGCACCGGGTGGAGGCCGTCAGGGAACTCCGTGAGATTGCCGTCGAGGGCGGCATGGTAGGAGGTACCATTGCTGCCGAGGCTCTGCCCAGGATAAGACCCGCTATGGGAGCGAATGGTTCTTACACCGGTCTGGTGCTGCTGTCTTTCCGTCTGCGCGAAGGCCAGGATGTATTGGAACGGCTCCGCGCGATGGTCAACCTGTGGGAACAGACGCTGATGTCGTTTATGGGTTCCAGCGGACGTTCGCTGAAGGTCATCATACCTTATCAGCTTACGGGTGGCGGACTGCCTGCCGATGCCGAGAAACGCATACTGTTTCAGCAGTATGCCTATAAGCGCGCGGCCGAGTATGCCTTTAATTCCACAGGCATCAAGCCAGAAGAGGTGGTGCATGACGGTACTGAGAGTTTCCGCGTGTCATTCGACTCAAAGGCCTATTACAATCCTGATGCCAAACCCATAGAGATGGCTCAGCCTACGGAGCCGCTGACTGACACCTCTGCGAAGATTATCAGCCGTCCTGAAGAACCCGGCCTCGATGTCAATGTACTGCCCGGCTATACTCAACGCGAGATGGACGTAACGAAATACAACTTCCTGTGTCGTGAACTGGCATACGGCACGGAGATGGATACAGAGCAATATCTGATGAAACTCGCCATCGGCTGCTGCAAGGCTGGCATAGACAAGGAACTGGGCATCAAACTCACCATCGATCAGCAGGAATTCTTCCGTAAGGACGCCCTCGTCAGGAGCACCTTCGGCAATGCCTACGAGAAGCATCGCCTGGGTATGGCGAATCCGATAGAGCGTTCGCTGATGCATCAGCAGTTGTTGGAGGAGTTCCTCAAGCGCCGCTACATGTTCCGTCGCAACCAGGTGACGGGCGAGGTGGAGTTCCAGGAGAAGTATCACTACGTGCTCTGGTGGAAGCCGCTGACAGAAGAGGCGAAGAATGATATCAACAACGAGGCCATCCGTGAGGGTATCAGGGTGTGGCCCAAGGATCTGGACCGCATCCTCGTGTCTGAGCGTATCAAGGCCTATGACCCTGTGCGGGAGTGGCTCGACAATCTGCCGCGATGGGACGGCAGAGACCGCCTGGGTGAATTGGCTGACCGCGTGAGGACAGACTCACCTGGCTGGCGCGAGAACTTCAAGATATGGATGCGCTCGATGGTGAGTCAGTGGCGCAGCGGAAAGGACGCTCTCTATGGAGCACAGATGGTACTGATGCTCGTCGGCGCACAGGGTACGCACAAGTCGGCCTTCATGCGCATCCTGCTGCCAAGGGAGCTGATGCCGTTCTACATCGACCGCATCGATTTCGAGAATAAGAAGGAGGCGCTCAGGGCCTTGAGCCGTTTCCTGCTCATCAACATCGATGAGTACGACCAGATATCGAAGTCGCAGACGGCCTTCTTGAAACACCTCATCCAGCGTACCGATGTAAAGGAACGCAAGATGTACTCCACCGTCTTCGAGCAACAGCAGCGCTATGCCGCCTTCTGTGCTACCACCAACTCGCTGGCACCCCTTAAGGACGAGAGCGGCTCAAGGCGCTATCTCGTGGTGGAGGTGACAGACAAGATCGATACGGATGTGACGGCTGAGAAAGCCATTGACTACCGTCAGCTCTATGCGCAGATTGTACATGAGATTGAAAACGGCGAGGAATATGCCTTTACGGGCGAACGGGAAAATCGGATCATAGAACAGAATGCCGACTACTATGAGATGCCAAATGCCGTAGCACTCTTCGAGGATATGTTCCGCCAACCCCAGAAAGGTGACGAGACGCTGATGCTGACGCCAACGGAAATACTTGGTTACATCAAGGATGCCAAGAAGGTGAATGTTGTCAACCAAACAAATGCCACGCTTATAGGCAGTCATCTGCATCGCAAAGGCTATGAGAGAGGAAAGGGTCGTCAGCGCCGCTGCTATCTGGTGGCTCTGAAGATGTGACACCATTGTGTCACCTGTGTCACCATCCAAAACAGAATGCATAACCTTTGTGTATAATGGTTGTGTCACCCGTGTCACCGTAAAACTTATAAAACTATGACAATATGAAATACAAATTGAAGAAAGAAACCAAGCCAACGCTCACGACGTTCGGCAAGTATAAGGCCGTGGCGAGCCACCATGAGACCATCGAATCTGATCAGATTATTAAAGAGGTGGCTGAGCGCGACGGTATCAGCGAGGGAGCTGTCATCACTGTGCTGATGGGACTCTCGCACGTCATCAGCCGTCATCTGCGCGAGGGCGACAAAGTCCGTCTGCGTGACTGGGGTCTCATGAAACTGGAGATTGAAAGCGATAAAGTGGACACCCCTGAGGCTTTCCGTCCAGGTAAGCACATCAAGGGCGTCCGGCTTCATTTCCTGCCAGAGAGTTCAGAGGGCAGTCCTCAACTCTATAAAGACATTAAGTTTGAAAAGGATTTTCCGCATAAAACTTCACGCCAACCTTGACGACAGCTCGTCCGTCGGTCTTTCCGACGCCCTCACCGTGTCCTATTCTTCTTCTGCGCCCATACGGATGCCATCGATAAAATAATCCTCGCCCTCGGGTTCTGCCTGAGGAGCGGGGGTGGCTTCTGTATTATGCAAATAAGCCTCTTCTATCTCGTCCTGCTTCTTCTCCATCAACTGGTAGATATTGTCAAGATACTCCTTGCGGAGATTGTCGATGGCTTGTGAGGCCTCGTTGAAGTTCTGAGGATTGTTGGCGAAGAGTTCTCCAAAGTCTGCGATTTCGTCGGCACAGACCTCTTCCATGCGCACTTTACACTCATCGTGAAGCACCTTGGCGGCCTCCATCAGCATGTCGCGACGCTCCTTGTCTACATCCGGCATCTTATATATAAGATATTCTGTATCAGGATTCTCGGGGTCCATCAGTTCGAACGATGGCTCGAATTCAGGATGTACGGTGAGAATGCCCATATTTATCTCCTCCAGGCTGTTGGTCATCTTGGGCAGTATCTGGAAATGGTATTCGTCTGGAACCACCACATCGGCCACCTGCTCGATTTCCTGCTCCTCACCGTCCATGCGGACAATAACCGAGAGCAAAGCCATTGGTTCGGCTTTGACGCACAGGTTATGATAACGGTAGGTGAGCAGATACTGATAACCAACCAACTGCTTCTCCATATTATCTATGATGGATGATATCAATGTATTCATGAACTCTATTTTTTATTTTTTATTTTTATATTTTTTATTTGTCAAACTCCCATGCCGTCGCTGATATTCGGTGAGTTAAACGACGACTTGGCTTTGAGATTGTTGAACTCTCCCTTCGGAGCCTTGACGGTGCCCTTGACTTCGGTATCGGCATCGATGGTAGTCTGACAGGTGATCTCTGCCTTGTCTGCACTAATGGTGCCCTTGCTGTCGGTAAGTTTAACCTCAGCCTTAGCCTCTCCCTGCTGGGCATCGAAGAGTTTGTCGGCCTGGAGTTTGATCTCCTCGCTCAGAGCTGTGACAGACTTGCTCTTCATCTCCTTCGACTTGGCACCGATGGTCATCTTCTCTGATACGAGTGTCATCACGCCGCCTTCAGCGAGTTTGCTGTCAGCATGGTTTTCCTTCTCTACATCCATCGCCTTTACGGTGATATCCTTGGCATTGACAGCGATGCTGCCTGTAGCCTTGCCTTCGGTATCGGTAGCCGAGAGATCCATCTTCTCGGTACGCAGTGCGAAGGTGCTGCCTGCGGTGAGGGCTGTCTCTTTTGTATCGCTGCCATTAAGTTCGCTGTCGGTAGCCTTCAGGGCGAAGGTCTTCGAGTTGATGATCACATCGCCCTCGGCCTTATACTTCGCCTTCGTCAGCTTGCCTTGCTCGTCGACTTCTACATCCGACGAGTTGACGGTAGACACCTCAACGGTCTTCGAGCGCAGCTTGATCTTACTGTCAGCCGTGAGACCTTTCTCCTTGTATTTCTTCTCGACCACCTCATAATCGACCGTCTCGAGTGTGATGTTCTTCGACTTGACGATGACGTCGCCCTGAGCCTGATACTGTGCCTTTACAACCAGGTCTTTATCATCCGATTCGTAATCGGCCATTCCTGCTGTCGAGATTTCTACAGTCTGCATATTAATGTCTAAGCGGTTGTCGGCAGGATGTGCACCCTTGTCGTCGAGCGGTCCTGCGATGCTCATCGTGTTGGCAAGCACATTGACACCAGCCTCTTTGTTGGTACGCACGTTTCCGTCGTCATCTCCCGTCGTGATGTTGATCTTCTCGCTCACGAGTGCGAGTGAGGTGTTGGTAGATATCTTCTTGAACTTTTCGTCGTCTATCTTCGACAGCTCGTCTTTCTGCTTCTTGAAGTAAGCCATCAGTCGGGTTGTCTCTGTCTGCCGCGACAGAGCATTGGAATAGCGGTAGATGATGGTGGTGAGCGCCATCGAGAGGTCGGTGATACTGTCGTTAAGTTCCTCCATATCGGTATAGTCGGTACGGATGGAACGTTCGTCATTGCCCAACTTCTGCTTTTTCTTCAGCAGTTCATCCACTTCCTCGCGAATGGTCTTATACTCACCCTTCAATTTCCCGACCTCCGCGTCGCAAATCTCCTTGGAGGCTTCGAGATCTTTCAGCGTGTCGTCGAGTCGTTTCTGGCGATAGGTCTTCGAAGTGGTGGAAAGGAGTTCCATCGTGTGGTCTGACTTCAGACGGATACCGCTCTCTGCGATGGGATCCAGCGAGGGTAGCGCACCGTCTTTTTCCACCACATCGCTCTGCAGGGTGATATTACCTGCGTGTGCGCTGACTTGTGATACATCGCCTACCACGTGCTCGTTGCCGTCCACTCCGGCGTTCTCACCCGTCTGTGCTATGATTGGGGCTCGCATGTCTATCTTACCCGTATCACCCACTCCTTGCAACTCTACGTCGTTGCTGCGTATGGTGACCTTTGATCCTCCATTGCCATTGAGAATGCCACCGAGGTTCACATCGCCGATGATAATCTCGGGGGCTGAGAGGATGATGCGTCGGTCGTCGTGGATCACTCGACCCTGCTGCTGGTTATAATGATCGACCTTGAGATCATATATCTCTTGTTTCAACTTGCGGATGGCGCTCAGGACGCCTTTCTTGAAGTCGTCGGTCTGAAGACCTTCAATCTTCTCTTCCCATTTCTTGAATACTGATTCTGCCATAATCATTTATCCACGTTTATCATTTTCATTTTTTCATTCTTTCATTCTTTTACACTCCTCCAAGCACCTTTCGGAGCATGCCAATGTTGTTGAGTGCCGAGTGCTTCCAGGTGACGATGTTCTCGCCCTCGAAGGCAAAGGTGGCATTTTGGGCATCAGAGAATATAATCCTGCCGCTTTCGCCGTTCCACACCTTGCGATCCCAGCCATTATAAGGCAGGTCTTTGTTGTAGACCGGACTCCAGGCTTTCTTGATACCAGTAATATTATCCAGATGTTCGAGTAACAACTTGCCTTTGTAGCGTTTCCAGAAGGTACGCTTCGGACCCAGTACAGCCACATCGCCCCAGTGGTCTTCATCGATGAGTTTCTGGAGACCAGCCACATTATCGAAGTTCAATTCAATATACTTACCTTTGACAGCCGCTGCACCTTGAACACCCGGAATCATGTTAAATGCGTGATTATAGATGTTAAGCAGGAACGTACCTACCAGCTTACGCCTGATATATTTTGCATTGGTGAAGATGTCCCTCTTGTCGTACTCTGCCTTCTCGGCGAGGAATTCGGCCTTCATCTCACCGCCCGTTGGCTTTCCGAAACGATCTTCCCACTTCTGGATGGCCTCATCGATTACAGCAGCCATAGCTAGTTCAAACTGAGTGTCAATCCAGTTCGTATCCTCATCTTGTCCCACAATCTTCAGAGCCGATTTGTTGATAGACTCGACCACATCTTTGAATTCATCCGCCTTGCAGAAGCAGGTCTTAAATGTTCGGGTCTTCTGCTGAAGCTTGCTTACAGATTCGCCAAAGGCTTCTGTCGAAGCTATGACATAATTCTTGGTTTCCGAAAGACTCTTTAATATCTTCTTTGTTGATATAATGATAAGATTTCCATGATTCTTGATATTTTCATTTTTGATCACATCGTAATTCATGGTACCATTCTTTTTGTTTACAGAGTCGTACTTCTTGAATTCCCCGTCGCCCAATATGAAGGCTGCCTTCTTGAAGCCTGGATCCTCTGCGGAATCCCAGATGTCCTTGATTTTCTTGTCATACTCCTTCTGTTTCTTGATGGCATCGCGCTTCAATTCGACGTATTCGTCGCAGAACTCGCCGACCTTCTTGACTGCCAGTTCGACATAAGCGGTAGTCTTGGCATAGAACTTCTGTTTGTCTACGTCAGCTTCGAATTTTTTCCACTTCTTCCATTCATCAGAGTAGCGGTCCATGCTCACCTCAGTCTTACCCCTGCCGGCCTCCAGCTTCAGGTAGTTCTCGGATTTCAATTGGAGTGTACCCTCGATAGGACGGAGGAACACGTCGGCCAACGAGCGCAACAGGCTCATATCCACAGGCGCAACTCCCTTAATATAGTTACTTTGCACATACTCTTCGGCTCCTGTGATGGCTCCATCAGCTATCTCTTTTCCAAAATCATAGATACCAGAGCCTATCTTGCCAAATCTTCCTTTCTCGTGGACTTTCTTGCCACCGGGCGTTGGATTGCCGGGATGCTTAACATTTGTTCCTGATTGCAGTTTCAGGTTGTTTCCTGCAGTGATGGTCACGTTCTTGCCTGCTATTTTGATATCGCCGTTGGGCGCAGAGATTGAGATTCCCGTAAAGGCATTTACAGACACGTTACCAAATGGAGATGCGATACTTACGCTGCGGTCCGTCGACGACATTTTGATGGAGAACATGCCGAACTCGTCGCTCAGTGAGATGCCACCGGCGAGTTTTCTGGCATCGCCCTTCGAGGTCATCAGATCGGGTACGAACGATGAGCAATAGCCCTGCAAGGCCATCAGGAAGGGCAAGAGTTTCTTCAAGGCACCCGAGTCGTCTTGGGCAACATCGAAGCTTATCTTCTGTCCGCTGGGCGACTTAATGGTCATCACGCCTCCCGGATCGGTGTGCTCCTTCGAATAGAGACTGCCCGACACGTATGGACGCTCCACATTGTTGCTGTCGAAGTTTACCATCACCTCATCGCCTTTGAGCGGACGGAAATAGACACCGCCCTGGGAGGTAGCCATCGGTGTGGCAACACGTATCCATGGTGAGGCCACCTCTTCAAGTTCTTCGTTCCACATCTTCGTCAGCGATTCCACCTCCTTTGCCGCTGCCTTCTCTTGTTTCTCTGCCTTGTCGGCTATCTTATTGGCCTCGTCGAGATTCTTCTTTGTCGTCGGAATCTCCGTTTCCGTCTTGGTCTTCACGGCAGCCTTCACGAAATCTGTGGGCGATGACTTGCCATCATAGTTGTTGATTACTTCGGCAAACTGCTTGCGTGCAGCCACCTCTTCCTTCTTCAGCTCATCCTTCGCAAGGGTCTCAATGGCCTTCTTGTTCTCCTGCTTCACCTCCTCGATACGTCTGATCTTAGCTGCGTTGTCTGGCATCTTGCCCAGTTCATCAGCCAGGTCTTTCAGCAACTTGCTCTCCTTGTTCAACTGATTGACGAGCGACTCAAGCTTCTTTTTGTTCTCCTTGGCTATATTTAAGTTCTCCTCCGCATTCTTGTGGTTGGACGCAGCCTCGTCGAGTTGCAGCCTGCGGGTCTTGTCATTTATTGACTGCCAGGGGAATGCGATGCGCACACGTCCTTGGCATTTCGGATCATTGTTGTCGATGATATAAGCTGTCTGAGGTCCCGACTCCCTGACGACAGGCATATTGATCACGGGCGGCACGATGGTGTTGTCATCGGCCACGGGGATGGCGAAGATGCGCTGCGACTGCTGGTTGTCGATGGTCTTGCCAGCTGCTTCATCCTCATATTTCTGATAACTGAGACTCGTTCCCTTATTGCTGGCAGTCTGCGAGATCTGTATCACCACGTATTTGCCCGACATCTTGTCGATTGTCACAATGTCGCCCAGACTCACAGGCATCATGGTCTCTCCCATGTCGATACAAACGATCTTCTGCTGCTGTGCTTCCTGCAGACTTCTGATCTGAGAGTAATAAGCCAGCTTCACCCATCCCCCTTCATCTACTGGGGCAAACTGTATGTAGCGGTTACCATTGCAATGCTCCGTCTCAGTGATGTGATTTTCTATCCATGTCTTGTTACCATTATCAGTAATCGATTTGGTACTGAAGCCGCCTACAATCGATTCTTTGGCATAGGTGGATAATAACTTTATGCCAATACTCTTTACGCCATCTTTGCCTGCTTCTGTATTACCTACTACATTGGAGAACACATTGAGGGCAAGTTTGCTCAGAACGGCCTTCACGTTCACACCGCCAATCACACGTCCAAAGCTTGAGAACTTGTCCTTAATCATCGGGAAGATATAATCATCATGGGCCAGCGCTGAGTTGTAGTTAAAGTCATTGCCAAACGTGCCTTCAGGATAACCCGTACTGGCAGAGGCAATGGGGTAGTCGTTGAATTCGGGTTCGCTGGTGCCCTTCACGCTGTCGCGCGCAAACATATTTATTGAGAGTGGAGCCTTCGTCGTATTCTGATATGTGACCGACGCATAGTGCTCGATTTTGACGGCCTTCTTATTCTCAGGCATACCCAATACGAGACGTCCCTCATCGAAGAACAACAGCTCGCCGCAGCGGTTGGCCGTACGCGCCATGAAGTCGTAGAAAGATTCGTTGTACTGCACCAGATACGGCTGGATAAACTCCTTTTTTGTGTTATCGCCGGCAGATAAATAAATCAGATGCTGCATGTTCTCGGTGTATACGGGAACAAGCGCATTCTTATAACCGAACAGTTTGCTTTCGTTCGTCAGAATATCGGCTCCCAGCTTCTTGGCAACATATGCCTTGCTGTACTTGTTGAGCGTCATCAGTTTGTCCATGCTGAAGATCTTCAGTTTGACGAACAGATAGGTCTTCGAGGCGGTTCTGACCACCTGCGGACATATCTCGTGAACGTAGAAATGTAGTCCGACTACGGTATCCTCATTATCGTCTTTCCCGCGCATGCTCAGGGTCACGGCACGTTGCAGAAGGAGGTCTGACAGTTCGCTCTGCGAGAGGAATTTGCCGTTATTGTCCGACGAGTCCTTCAGCGCGAATTGCAGTTCTGCGTTGATCTCATTAGGCTGATATACCTTGCGCTCGTACTGGATGCCATGCAGCGTGATAATATAATTCGCATCATTGCATTTCAATTCCGTTGTTTCCAACTGGCCAACCTCCAAGTCAGAAGGATTTTTGCCTGGGTCTACAATGTTACCGAAGAACGAGAGCTTGTAACTAAAGACATTTTTGGTCTTTGATGCATCTTTTTGATCCATATCATATTTTTTTTAGTAGTTTTGCACTATTTGCTTGCAAAGATACTGCTTTGCACGCGCATATACAAGGGTTCAGACAACTTTGACCCTCGTTTCAGACAAATTGGACCCTCCGTATGACGGATTATCCCCTAAACGTTCTGGTTGCGGTACTCTGTGGGAGTGATGGAGTAGCGCTCCTTGAAGAGGCGGCTGAAGGTGCGGCGGGTGCCGAAGCCAGCGGCAGAGGCGATATCATCGATGGTCATCTCGAGACTGACGGCGAGCAGTTCCTTGGCATACTCCAGACGACAATGGTTGATGAAGTCGGCAATGGTGGGAAACTCACTGCCCTGTGAGAAGGCGGCACCGATGCGCTCCTTCGACAGATGGAAATAGTCGATAGCGGCCTGACGGTCGAACTGAGTGCTTAGGTAGAGCCGTTCGCGGATGATGACAGAGCGGATGTGCTGCGACAGCTCGTCAATAGATAATGCGTCAAAATCGACGGTTTCATCGGGATTCAATGGGACAGCTTCTTGATTCTTTTCCCCTTCCATCCTCCTTTTGTATTCTGCGGCATCGGTCATCTGCTCCACAAGCACGCGGTTCTTGTGGCGGATGATGCGCTGTTGGCGGAAGTAATAGACGGCGAAGCCTGCAGCCAGCAGGGCTATGACAAGCGCAGCGATGGCGAGGAGGGCATTACGGCTGGCCTCAGCCTCACGCTGCTGAATCTCCATCTGTTGCTCGTAGGCATGATATCGGGCGGCATAGTCGTGGGCCTCGCTAGCCTGCAACTGATCGTTAATCGCCTGACTCAGCAGGTCGTGACGCTGCCAGTAGTGCTGGCTGGCCTTGTGGTCGCCATGGGCAGCGGCAGCCTCGGCACGTCCCCGCAGCTGGCGCACATAATTGGTGTTCAGCGTGTCACTGTCAGCCTGACGGTCTATCTCATCGTAGGTGGCAAGCATCTTGTCGTAGTCGCCCAGCAGCCGCCACGTCTCGCTGATGGCACTACGCCCGTTGAGGGTCTGCCCAAAGCCTGACTGCTCGAACAGCGAACAATAGTGACGCGCCTTCTCGCGATTGCCTGACGAAGCATTCGCCTGGGCCAGGAATACGTAGCCCTGTGAACGGTAGAAGTCGCAGTAGCCTGCCACCTCATCGCTGTCGGGCTGACGAGGCGAGCCGTCGGCATAGTCTTGAGGGTGCTGCTCGTAGTCGTCGAGCTTGGCTACGAACTTCTCGGCCAGAGAGATGATGTTGTGATAACGCTGCTCTGGTGTTACGGAATCACCGGGCATAGTAACAGACGGCAACAGACTGAGTGCCATTAGCTTGCGCTTCATGGCGATGATGCAGGCATCAAGCTCGGCAAAGCGACGCTGCGGTTCCAGTTGGACTATGGCCTTGTCGAGCATCGCAAAGCCTTCGGTGCGCTGCCCCAGATGGGTGAGCACGATGCCTATCTCCGACTCCGTGCGCAGGGCTTCGGTCTCGTCGCCCTGCTCACGACAGAGTGTGGCGAGTTGAGTAGACCACTTCAGCTGCTCCTCATAGTCCAGACTTATCCTTGCGGCATCAGTCAGCAGCCGCAGCACCTGCATACGCTTGTCGGCATCCGTCCTGACGGAGTCATGTTCCAACAGTGCCAGTGCCATCATTCGGGCGGTGTCGGGATTCATCGTGTCTGTAGGATAGGTATAGCCCTTGGCCTGTTCCAGAAGAGCACTGAACCCAGTGGCGGGATAGTCGTTCGATCCGCTTCCTCCACTACAGCCGACTATGGTCAGCAAGGCTAAACATAATATAAGGGATAGCAATTTTCCTGGGCTACTGCCAAACTCCTCCTTATTATCCACATAAGTATAACCTTCACGGATAATCTCCGAGAATGTCTGAATGCCTATCGGATATCTTCTTGCCATTGCCTTATCTGCGTTAGTATGGCGCAAAGATACGACAATTTCCTCAAACTGCAAAATATTCACGTCCTTTTTTGGCAGCTTAAAAATGAGACCCATGATTTGCATCACATGGTGACAGGCACGGTGTGACACTGGGAAGAAGGGTAAGGAACAAAAAAATGCTTTTTTCTTTGGCCGACTGAGAAAAACACATTACCTTTGCAGAAAAATCATCCTACGATGCAAACACTCAACCGCTTTTCCATCCTCCTGACGGTGTTGCTGCTCGCACTCACCACAGCCTGCAACCACTGTGCCGCTGCCGACTATCGGCTGGATTACACCGTAAGCCCCGACACGGCAGGCCACTACCTGAACGTCAGCCTCACCTACCAGACGGACAGCACCCTGCGCCACCCCACCGAGCAACAAAAGAAATTCCTCAGCGCCATGAACTTGGAAGATTAGCTGGCTGTTTATCTCATGCTCCACTCTTCAGGCACTCGGGTGTCGGGGTTGAACTTAACACCAACTTTTACCACCCTGCGGCCGTCTGCCTGATATGGGATAGCGTAGCCCCGATCGTCAATCTGCTCCAGGGCCTGCTCGGCAGTGCCGTTTACCTTGAGTTCAAATACATAGATAGTATCTGGCATCCAGACCACCATATCCGTTCTGCCTCCGGCACATTTTACCTGAGTACGGACATAGACGTTGAGCATCGAGAATATCAGATACAACGTATATTCAAAGAACCCCTCGGCTGTGGCTGCCTCTGCCAGTTTCTGCTTGAAACCCTCAACGTATGGTATACCGGCCATATAACTCTGCATCACGCGCATGGCCAGATCCACATCGCCTTGCTTCAAAGCTCGCCAGAACCTGGCGGCAAATCCTATCTGCACATCAGCATCGCTCAAACCAGTATAGATAGGCAACAAACCTTTAACATATCCGATCCTCACTTCCTGATTAGGAATGGAAAGCGTGTAAGCCTCTATGTCGCGGTCATAATCCTTGATCGTCAGATAACCGCTTTGGTAGAGCAAAGGCAGTGCATCCTTCATATTCTCTGTCGGCTGGTCGAAGGCCGAAGAGGGCACTTCTAACCTGTCGAACGACATGATATCGGTCTTGAAATGCTGGAGCTGGTGTATGAGGAAAGTTGGTGTACCCGAGGCAAACCAGTAGTTGTCAAGTTGCTGGTCGCCTAAGGCGTTTAGCAGGCTATACGGATTATATATGTCATCTGATACCGATGCAAAGTGGTATCCGTCGTAGCGCAGTTTTATCTTCTCGAACATCTCTTCGGGCGAGCAGCCATAGACCTCCGACATGGCTTTTATATCCTCTCTGAGCAGGTCTTTCACCTCTTGCTCTGTGATACCGCAGATGGCAGAGAATCGTGGCAGCAGCGTAACATTCTTCAGATTATTGATAGTAGAAAAGATACTCTGTTGAGAAAACTTCGTGATACCAGTGATGAAGCAGAACTTTATCTTAGCCTCCTGTTTCTTAAGTCGCTGATAGAACTCCTGCATCACCTCGCGCACCTCCTTCAGCCTTATATCCTCATGAAGCACGTCAAGCATTGGAGCATCATACTCGTCTATGATGATAGCCACCGGACGACCCGTCTGCTCGTATGCGCGGTCTATCAGTCCACCCAGACGCATGCCTGGGGTTTCCTCTTCAGGGTTACGACCATAAACCTTTTCGTAGGGACTAAGTATGAGTTCCAGTTCCTTCCTAATCTGCGCTGGCGTCATGTGCTTGGCGCTGCTAAGATCCAGACGGAATACAGGATACTGCTCCCACTCATGCTCCAGCTGCATGATCTTCAACCCTTCGAAGAGTTCGCGTTCGCCCTTGAAATACGACTCAAGCGTTGACGTAAGCAGTGACTTACCGAACCTGCGCGGACGGCTCATAAACACAAAGGTTGCATAATGAGCCAAATGCCATATCAGGTCGGTTTTATCTATATAAACTTACCCTTCGCGTATTATTCGCGAGAACGTCTGAATGCCTATAGGATATCGTCTTACTGCCATCACTCACTTATTTTTGGGGCAAAGATAGGCATTATTTTTGGGAAATGCAAGAAATGCGGTTTTTTTTTGGGGGGTATTTGTTATTTAAGCTCTACTGTCAGCGTCTTGAGGTCTTTGTCGAGAGAGCTCGTGCCGTAGAGTATCTCATACTTTCCAGGCTTTACCCTCATGGTGTTGGTGGAAGCATCCCAGAACTCAAAGCTCTCACGTGACAGACTTATCTCTGCCTTTGATGTCTGACCCGCCTTGACATCCACACGTGCAAAACCACGCAAGGACTTCAGAGGCCCATCATCATCAGTAAGGTCACGAATATAGAGCTGTACTATCTCTGTACCATTACGTTTTCCGGCATTGGTAACATCTACTGTGAGCACACCTGTACCATCTGCATTAGCCTTCCACTGTCCATTCCCCACCTTCCATTCTGTATAAGAGAGTCCGTATCCGAATGGGAAGAGGGCATCAGTAAAATAACGGTATGTACGTCCCTTCATAGAGTAATCCTCGTAGTCGGGAAGCTGTGATGTACTCTTATAGAATGTCACTGGGAGCTTGCCAGAGGGGTTGTAGTCGCCGAAGAGAACATCGGCGATGGCAGTACCGCCCTCCTGACCCGCATACCATGCCTGAAGGATGGCATCGCAGGTCTCCGTCTCGGGCAACAGAGCGATAGCCGAGCCAGAGCAGTTGACGAAGATCACCTGCTTGCCGGCATCCTTCAGAGCCTTCAGGAACTCACGCTGAACCTTCGGCAGTTCGATGTTTGTGCGGTCGCCGCCCTTGAAACCCTCAATGTTTACAGGCATCTCCTCGCCTTCGAGAGCAGGAGAGATTCCTCCGCAGAAGATCACCTTGTTGATGCCCTTGAGTTTCGCGATTGTCTCCTGATAGTCGATAGGCAGCTCACGAGCCACGTCGATCTTCATCGATGCACCCCAGGTCTTTACCGTCTGGAAACGTACCTCTATCCGGAACTGCTGTCCTTTCTCTGCATTCAAGACGGTACGTGTTGGTGTTGCGCGCCAGATATGATGTGTAAACTTCTTCTCACCGTCGATATAAAGTTCGAAATGACCTGTGCTCTCTACATTCACCACATACTCACCAGCCTCTTTGGCTGTGAAGGTTGTCTCGTACTTGGCAGAGAAATCCTCGATGGGGAGGTTTGCCGCGAAGACATGCATGCCAGAGGTGGTGACGTTCACCGGCTTGGTATAATACTCTGTGGTGAAGGGTTTGCCCTCCATCTTTGTGTTTGTCCAGAAAGTTCCCTTGATGCCCTTCTTGCCACCAGGAGCAACACAGTCGGAGGCGA
>Ga0310695_10004058_pt1 | contig 27581 bp, 22 predicted proteins | sample RumenRJG_04DNA_FD_203882 | JGI IMG/M metagenome (GOLD analysis project Ga0310695, IMG submission 203882) | Bovine rumen microbial communities from Lethbridge, Alberta, Canada - RJG_04 (v2) (version 2) | ecosystem: Host-associated > Mammals > Digestive system > Stomach > Rumen | place: Canada... | reverse complement strand
GCGTAGTACTTGCCCAACACGCCCTGGATGGCGTCGTTGGTGTTCTTAGTCAAATTCAATTCCAATGCCATAATTTTTCTGTTTTTTGTTTAAATTGTTAATACTGTTGTTACTTTCGGAGTATTTGGAAATACTCTTGGAATAATCAGGATTTCTTTCGGAGTATCTAGAATTTCTGTCGGATTTCCGATTTCCGATGCAAAAGTACTACATGTCGCAATGGTTGTTTCCCATAATTTCCCATGATTACCCATAATTTCCCAAAATTTCCCATTATTCTTCATCGATATTGATACCGTAGTTATGTGCTAACCACTTCACGACGACGGGTGGCAGCCGTGCGCGCGGTCTCATGCCTAAGGCTCGAAGCTCTTCCGCGTGACGCATGAGATAACTGTAAAACGTCCTTCTGTCAACGCCGGCCCTGTAAGCCAGTTCTTCTCTTGTCATTGCCTTCATGCTTCTTTCATCTTGAGATATTCTTCGTACGATACCGCACCCTGTTTGCGCTCGGCAATCTCACGCTCCAATCGTGCGTTGTCCTCAGAGCGCTTGGCAGCGATGGCCTGCAGTTCTGCGGTGTTCGCAGTCTGCTTCGCTGTCTTTTTCTTCTCACGCTCCAGATGCAGTGTGGCGGCTTCGTCGTTCTTGTTAAAACTGCGCTTCGACCACGCAGCCAGCCGATATTCCGTGTCCCACGACGTCATGACTTCCATCTTCATCTTCCGCCGTCCCGTCACTTTTTCTGCCCAGTAATAGTAGAAGGCAAGCAACATTTGTCGGTCGTACTTTCCCTCGTACTGCAACAGCTCGTTCCAGAACATCTCCTGACGAACCTGTAACGTCTTCCTCACATGCGCCGGAGAGAGAGAGGGAATCTCGTCTTTATCTTGTACTTCTTTATCAAGATAAGGGGGTGCAGGGGGAGAAGATTTTTTTCTGCTGCTTCTTTGTCTCTCTTTCAGGAAATTTTTGAGCGAATAAAAACGAGTGAATTTTTTGTGCCATTCCGAAGCCAGTGCTCTGTCCTCAGGACTCATCGCCCAGAACATCCTAACAGCCATGTAGGTGAGGGTCAGAAGCAGTTTTATCTGCTGCTCCTTGTCACTATTTTTCAGACCATTGTTCTCCAACTGCCGGACAATGTCGTTGTCTAAATTTTCAATCTGCATCATAATTCTCTAATTCTCTAATTCTTGACCTTGTATAATCCGTTTAATCCGTGGCTAACGTGATGATGACGTCCTCAATATGCTTGCGGATTTCGGGGTCGAAGCCGACTTTGTCGGCCTTCAACTGCCCTGTGCGGTAGAGATAGTTGAACACCAGAGTAGCGCACTGGGCGTAGACCAGGGAAATTCTCTTTTCCATAAGCTGATTACACTCCTGCAAATCCATGTACACGGTCATTAGCATTAACACCTGCAGCTTCTCGTCGTGCGACAAATCGCGCATGGCATTATTCAGTTTGTTGTACAACTCAACGCGCTGCTTAGCCTCCTCAATGGAAGGCTGAATATTACTATTCTTTTTCATAATTTATCCGAAAAAATGTTTAATTTTTTAATGTTTTTTTGTTTGGAAAGAAATTGCGGGAAATTATGGGAAATTTTTTTCCCAGGTAATATACATTTTGTTTCCTTATTGAATGCGCAGTTTAATTTCCCTTAATTTCCCCTAATTTCTTTCTTAATTAATCCACATGGCAAATTCAAAGGCAATATCCTTGTGTGCATAAGTGCCACCATACCTTCCAGCCTTTGCCTGCAAAGAGATGGCACCCGTACGAGCCACGAATTCCTTGACGCTGATTTTAAAATTGTTCAGACCTGCTTGATTTCTAATTGTGGCGAATTCGCCATAATTAAAATTAGGATTGTAAATACGCTCCCAAACACCAAGAAATTCCATCGTATTACGATTACGAAGCCAATCTGACACAAAGAAATCACCATCCTTCGCATTCAGCATATCCGTAATGCATATGTAACCCTGCGTTTATGTCTGTCTGCATCGTGGGCGATAGACGACAGATGAGGTCGCTGTATGGAAAGATGCAGCGACTACAGAACAGAAAAAAGCCACTGTTAGAGAACGGATTCTATTATCCAAAACGATGGTTGGGCAACTTGGTAACGAGACGAACGATGACATGGATGCGTATATCAACCTGAAAGAGTTCGAGGTGGTAACGTTAAGCGAAGTGCTGTAAAAATGCGTACGGATATAAAAGTGCATTTATTAGTTCTGATGTCTTCTGGGTGCAAATAACAATCGATTTGCGCAATTTTGTTTAATATATTAAATAAAAATGGCGAAATATTTGTAAATTCATTAAACAATTTGTATCTTTGCAGCCAGAATTATTAAACGAACGAACAATGGATAAGCAGATTTTGAAGCAGATACTTCGGGACAATCAGCAGGAGATAGAGCGATATGTAGTAGAACCTCGCGACATTAAGCTAGGCGACTTTCCTTGCCGTGTATTAGTAGGTGTGCGCAGAGCTGGCAAATCATATATGCTCTATCACGTCATCCAGCAATTATTGGCCCAAGGACATAAGTGGGACGAAATGCTGTATCTCAGTTTTGAGGATGAGCGTCTTGAAAACTTCGATACCGACGACTTCAACCGTCTGTTGGAATGTCATCAGGAAATGTATGGCAAGCGCCCTATGCTATTTCTCGACGAGATTCAAAATATTGATTGTTGGCATAAATTTGCCAGAAGAATGGCCGACAGCCAATATACCATCTTTATCACTGGTTCAAATGCAAAGATGCTTTCAGGTGAGATAAACACCACCCTTGGTGGACGTTTTCTCATAGCCGAAGTCTATCCATATAGTTTCAAGGAGTATTTGGCCGTACATCAGGTGCCTACTGCCGAATTAGACACCCTCTCTACCGAAGGACGCGCTAAAGTAATACGTTGTTTCGATGAATATCTTCATGATGGCGGATTGCCTGCAGCAGCCCTACTACCAGCCAAGCGCAACTACTTGAGCAGTGTATATCAAAAGATATACATGGGCGACATCATCGCACGTAACAAGATTACCAACGTTTCCGGTATCCGTATATTGGTAAGGAAAATGGCAGAAAGCGTATGCCGCCCCATCTCCTACAATCGCATTAACAATCTCCTATCAAGTGTAGGCGGCAAACTCAGCCTTGCCACTACCATCAAATATGTAGAGTATTGCGAAGATGCCTGGTTGTTACTACGACTGCGCAACTACTCATCTGCCTTAGCTGACAAGGAAAGTAACTGCAAATATTATTTCATCGATACCGGTATACTCGGTTTGTTCCTTATCGACAAAGATGCCATGCAGCTCGAGAACCTTGTTGCCCTACAATTGTTCCGCATTTATGGCCACGATCCTGAAAACGAGCGTGTGTTCTTTTATAACGATAGCTTTGAAGTTGACTTTTATGTTCCTGAAGCCGAACTGGCTATCCAGGTAAGTTATTCACTGCGCAACGAGGACACTCGAAAACGAGAAACTGAAGCTCTCCAAAAGTTACCTCGCCGTCTGCCTTGCAGCCGTCGTATCATCCTTACCTACGATGAAGAAGAAACCATCACCGATCAGCACGGCATCATCGAGGTAATCCCCACCTGGAAGTGGTTATTGAACTAACCTCCCACTTCTGACGAACCAAAATAGTGGCCACAGCATGAGTATCTGTTTCATATCTTTTTTATCGCTCGAGGGGTAACCAGAGCGACATGTCCTGAATGCCGCGGTTGTCCCAGGCGTAGTAGGGGATGAGGCGAATCTTGACCTTGGTCTTGGGGGCCTTGGTGAGCTCGCGATAGAGGGCCTGGTTGTTCCACTGCTGGTTGTTGACGAGCTTGGCTTCGCCTTCGAGGGCGATGAAGCTATGGCCAGCGATGGACATCTTGACTTCCTTCAGTTCGATGTCGTCGTCGAGAGCTATGTCGTTGATGCGGTGGCCGCCCTCGATGTCCTGACCTTCCAAGCAATAGACAATGGGTCCGCGCATGACGGCCACCTGATTCTTGGCTTCCTCGACCAAGGGATTAGCCTCGATGAGACGGGGGCGCATGTCGAGACAGAGCTCGATGACGTCGCCTTTCTTCCACTTGCGAGAGATTGTAAGGTCGGCTTTCTCGCCATTCACCTTGACGCTGTATTTGTCGCACCAATCGGGCTTGTGCAGGATGATGGTGGAGAGCTTCTTGGCTTTCTTGACGGTGAGCTTGATTTCGCCATCCCAAGGGTAGTTGGTCTCCTGAGAAATCTCGAGGTCTTTGGTCTTCAGGCTGTTCTGACCGTAGAGGTTGACGAAGAGCGTATCGGCTGAACTACCGCCCAAGGTGTAAGCATACTCCTGAGCCTGGCAGAGGGTGCGCAGGGTGTTGGGAGGACAGCAGAAGCAGGTGATGTAGTGCTGACGATGCTTGGGCCAGCGCATGACGTAGGGGAACTCCTTGGTGCGGCGCAGCGCCTCGGTATAGAAGAAGTCGCGACCGTCGATGGAGATGCCACTGAGGATGCCGTTGTAGAGCTCGTTTTCGATGTTATCGATATACTTGCCATCGCCTGTGGTCTGGAACAAACGCCACGAGAAGAGCATCATGCCAATCTGGGCACATATCTCATTGTGAGCAGCCTCCTGAGGCAACTGGAACTGGCGTCCGTAGGCCTGATGAATCTGCTGGATGGAGGGTTGGTTGTAGGTAGTGCCGTCGGGTGAAACGCCGTCGTAGAGAGCACCGCAACCGCCCATGATGTAAATCTTATGCTGGATGATGTCGTCCCAGATGGCTGAGAGGTTCTTCATCAGCTGAGCCTCGCCCGTTTCGGCATAGAGGTCGGCAACTCCGGCATAGAGATAGTTGGCGCGAACGGCATGGCCCATGGCCTCGTACTGGTCGCGGAACTTATGACGGTCTTGGTTGTGGTCTTCGCCATTGGTCACGGAGTCGCGAATGGCTATCAAGCCCTTGGCCAGCGTGAGGTATTTCTCGTCGCCCGTCTCACGATACATCTCGGCAGCACCCATATAGTGACTGGGGCAGATGGCGTTGCGCGAGAGCTCGGCAGCATCGTTGGTGAGGAAGTTGTAGAGGAAGTCGGCAGCCTTCTTGCCACACTCGAAAAGGGTGGTCTTGCCCGTAGCACGCTTGTGGACGATGCCTGCGGTCATGAGGTGGCCAAGGTTGTAAGTTTCGAAGTTCAGGCGCGAGGCAAAGGCATGTTTCTGGTCCTTGCCGATTTCAATGCCTGCCGCATTCTCTGAAAGGGCATGGCTGTCGATGCCTGCATTGCGCTCTGAGATAACCACAGGGGTGTGGATATAACCGTCGGCACGCTGGGCAAGGGCTACCTGCTCGATAAACTTGTCCATGAGGGCGTCAATCTTGGGGTCTTTGGTAACGGCATAGACCGACGCACAGGCTTCGAGCCATTTATACATGTCGCCATCGTGGAAGGGAGGGCCGTGATGCTTGCCTTTGACGGTGCCTGCAGCCACCTCGAAATTGCGGAAACCATTGCTGCCATGCAGTCCTAGATTGTCGATGACTTCCCATGGAGTGTTCCAGGTATTCCACATATCCCAAATGCCCGTGGTGGAAAGCATCTGGAAACGGTCGCCCCAGAAACCGCCTGTCCATTGAGCTGAACCCAAGGGCACGTTCTGCATCTTGGCTTGCTTGCTGCGGCTCATGTCGGTAAGACCCTGAGCCTGAAGGTATGTTGCTGTGAGGCAGCAACAAGTTAGACATAAGAGGAATTTTTTCATATCGATAGTTTAATTAAAGAATACATATAGACTGATCATGACAACGGCCAAGGCAATCCAAAGGGTCGTGGCCAACTTGCTCCAGCCTTCGCGAACGGGAGCAGGAATCTCATACTGAGTATCATCGCTATCGGTCAGTGAGATGATGGCCATTGCCACCACGAGGATGACAAACAGTTCGAACGACAGCAGCATGAAGTGAGGCCAGGGGAAGGAAAGCCATTCGGGTGGCCAGAGGTAGAGTACACCGACAATGAGACAGAACGCCGTGCCGATGGTCAGTGCGAAATTAGCAGCACGCGTGGTGGCTCGCTTCCAGAAAATGCCCAAGACAAAGACTGCAGCCATAGGCGGAGCAATAAAGCCCAGCACGCTCTGGAAGACATTGAACAAGTTGAGACCCTTGATGCTGTCGATGGCAACGGTCAGAATGATGGCCAAGGCTGCACCAACCACCGTAACTGTTCGACCTACGATGTTGATGCGGCGCTGCGAGGCATCGGGGTTAAAACGCTTGACGTAGATGTCCATGGTGAAGACGGTGCTCAGGGCATTGAGCGCAGAGCCGATGGTTGAAACCAAGCAGGCGGTGAGCACGGCAAATACCAAGCCGACCATACCGACAGGGAACAAGTTTTCGACCATGGTCAGATAGGCTTCGTCAGGATTTTCGAGGGTGGGGAACAGGGCGAAGCAGAGAATACCTGGAAGGATGTAGAGGGCTACATCGAGTATCTTCAGCCATCCTGTGAAGTTAGTGCCTAACTGTCCCTCGCGCAAATCCTTGGCAGCCAAAACAGGTTGTACCATCGACTGGTCAGTACACCAGAACCAGACGCCCATGACGGGATAGCCAAGCACGATGGGTAACCATGGGAAGGCTTCGTCAGAATTGGGTTTGAACATGACCCAATAGTCGCTGGGAACCTTGTCGACCAATGCTTGTATGCCGCCCACCTTGTCGAGACCCACGATGACCAAGACCAGCGAAACGACGATGAGCAGTATCATCTGATAGACATTGGTATAAGCCACGGCTTTCAGTCCGCCCAGCATGGTGAAGAAGGCCGAGATGAGCAGCAGGACAAGGGCCGACATCCACATGGGAATGTCGAACACCTGACGAATCAGGATGCCGCCGGCAAAGAGCGTCAGAGCCAGCCAGGAAATGATGATAGTGACGATGGTGTACCACGCCAAGATGTTGCGTGTGGACTGACCAAAGCGCAAACCCATAAACTCAGGAAGGGTGTGCACCTTTGCTCCTAAATATCTGGGGGCAAAGACGAAAGCCAGCAAGGCTATGAACACGAAGGCATACCAGGCATAATTGCCTGACACAATGCCTGTGGTGAAACCTGCGGAGGCCGAAGCGATGAGCATGGACGGACCGACATTAGTGCCCCACATGGAGAAACCGATGTGATGCCAGCGCAGCGAGTGCTCGGCCAAAAACAACGAACCACCTTTCTTTCGTTTGCTACTAGCCCAGATGCCGATGGCAATGAGCACAGCAAAATAGATTCCTAAAATGAGCCAGTCAAGGCCTTGCATGTAGTGACTTTCCACGTTTGTATAAAAAATAAAAGATTAAAAAATTAAAAGATTAAAAAATATCAAGACCTTTATAGTCTTTTTCGATTTCAATCGTTATCGTCTTACTCATATCCATATCGTCCGTGCTGTCAACCTCGTCAGGATACATCTTGATGAGTGAACCAGGGCGAACGAAGACGGGCATTTGGTCGAGCGGTACTTCGACGTTGTAATACCAACGACCACCCTCTATGCGCTGGCCCGTGAAGAAGTTGACCCACAAGCCTTCGGGCAGATAGATGTCGCGTCGATTATCGCTGTTCATGACTGGGGCAACGAGGAACTCAGAGCCGAAGTAATACTCGTCGTCGATATGCCACACTTGGCGGTCGTCCGGATGATGGAACAACAAGGCGCGAACCAGAGGATAACCGCTCTGGCATGCCTGCTCAGACTGCTCTATGATATAAGGAAGGAGGGCATAGCGCAACTTCCACCAGCGTTTCACGATGGGTGCGATATGGGGATAATGCCAGGGCTCGCGCTTGCAAGTGCCGTGATAGCGCATGTGGCTGGAGAAGACACCAAACTGAGTCCAGCGAACATAGACATTCTCGTCGAGGGGCGAGTTCATGAAATCAGGAATGCTGTGGAATCCCGGTACGTCGTGACTCCAGAAAGCAAAGCCTGAAAGACCGAAATGGAGTCCGCCCTTGAGTGAGCCTGCCAAACCGTCCCACGACGAGGCGCTGTCGCCGCCCCAATGCAAAGGATAGCGCTGACAACCTGCCCAAGCGGAACGTGCCCAGACAATGCCTTGACCCGTGACCTCCTGGGTGACTTCGAAGGCGGCTCGCTGATAGAGTAGCGAATAGATATTGTTCAGGCGCTCAGGTGTCATGCCGTGATACTGATGGTCCATGTGGATATTCTCGCCAAAGTCGGTCTTGATGCAGGTAACGCCCATTTCGAGTAGCGGTTTCAAGAGCTGGTTCTTATACCAATCGACAGCTTTGTCGTAAGTGAAATCAATGGTGCCGGCATAGTCGAGAGCTGAGAAATTGGAAGCGCCGCCTGTAGAGGTGTCTTCTGCTTTCGTGGACTGACTGATGTAACGATTGGCCTTGGCTTCTTCCAACTGCTCAGCACCTTGGGCCACATAAGGCAATTGCCACAAGGACACCTTGAAACCATTCTGCTTGAGATGCTGGACGAAACCTTTGGGGTCAGGAAAACGCTCGGGATTGAACTTCCACTCGCAGAGCCAGTCGGTGCGGAACCATCCGGTATCTAGATGGATGACATCGCAGGGATAATGCTCTTTTCTCAGTCTGTCGCAGATGTCGTTCACCTCGTCGGCAGAGAAATAGGTCATGCGACTCATCCAAATGCCAAACGACCAAAGCGGCGGCATTTGCGGGAAACCCGTCAGCATGCGATAGCTGCGCAGAATCTGCTCAGGACTCTTGCCGCCGATGAGGAAAACATCGAGCGTGGCATGATCGTTGAGGAACTGCACAGAACGGGTGCTGTGGTCGGCCAGCGAGAGCTTGCAATAGTCGGAAGTATGATAGAAACAGCCGTACATCCTGCTGCTCATAAAGAACGGAATGTTCTTATAGCAACGACGGTTGTTGACACCTTGTCCGTCTTGGTTCTTCAACTGGAAAGTCTGTCCGCTGAGGTCCATCTTGCGAAAGCGTTCGCCTGTGCCCACAAAGCACTCGTTGGGCGTGCATTTGAAGGAGATGGTGGCTCGCTCGTTGTTTGTCGCATCGCAGCTGACAAAGCCGAGGGGGAGAGCATCGTAACGGGGAGGCGAGAAATGGTCGTCGCTAAGCGCAATGCCCTTGGTCTCATCGCCATCCGGATAAAACGTGATGAAGGGTGCAGACTGAGGCGCCGGCAAAAGGTCGCTCCAAGGGTCGAGCTTGGGCTCGCTGAGGTCGATGGTGGCCACTTTCTTGCCGTTGGCTGCGACCAAGTCGCAGCCTGCTGAACCTTTATGAAGGGTGAGAGGCAGTTTTTTGACATCAGGATGGAACTGCAGCATGTCGTCGGCTTCCGTCATCTCGTCGCCACTCATAGTGGTAAAAAGGCGGAGCATGTCGGGCTCGTAAGCACGGACGATGAGGTCGAAAGACTGCTGGGGCGCAGCGGTATCGGGCGCCATGTCTTCCTGATGCAGTTGTTTTTGATAAGGAATGGTGACGATGATGTCGCCATTGCGCTCCACGATGTCAGTGGGCGCATATGCTTTCCAAAGGGCTTCGTCCTTCTCAAGCGAAGGGTCGAAATCCATGAAGTCGAAAAGATGATAGTTGGTTTGTTTCATTGTTTGAATATGAGGTTAGGACCAGGGTGGTTGTCGCCTATCTCATCGCGACGAATAAGGCGGGTGTCTTTGTCAGAACTGCCGACCACACGGTTGTTTTCTATTGTAAAGCCGTCCGTGCGAGCATCGAGATAGATGCAGAAGCCACGATAGTTAGTGGCGTAGGGAGCAGGGTAGGGCGCACTAATCTTGTTGCCGCTAATGACGGAGCCGGGCTGGTTGCTGAGCGTATAGATGCCGCCGGCGTCATAGAGCTGACGGGCATAGTTGCTGACATTGTTACCCTCGATGCAGTTGTGCTCCATACCTGTGTTGAGAGGTGTCCATCCCCAACCGACGCAGATGCCCGAGTAGCTGAGGAAAAACACGTGGTTCTTGCTGATGGTGCAGTGGCGTACATAGCCCAATGCAATGCCCACGGCGCCCCAGTCTTCGTTGGCTGCATCTACAACGAAGTTTTCCTTGATGGTCAGTCGTTGACAGCGCTTGGCCAGGTCGGTGTAGGGACGGTGTACTTCGCGGGGGCTTTCTGCAAAAGAACCTCCCATGATAGCCGTGCCGCCAATGTTGCCAAAGGTGCATTTCTGTACTACACAATCGCTGACGTTATCGACAAAGTCCAAGGCCGTGGCAGCCAGGTTCTCGAACAGCACCGAGTGGAAGTCAACGTGATGGGCATTGCGCACGGTGACAGCACTCACAGGGCGCTCAATCCAAGCTTGGTTCTCCAAACCTTCGTCCCAAGGTAGTCCTGGATTTTCTTTCAACTTGTAGGCATCAACGAGAGGAAAACCGCCCTGTAGAGTGACATGCCCTTTGTGCAATGGACGGTTCCAGCACGTGTGTTTGAACGTTAAGCCTTCGAATCTCACGTAGTTGGCACCATCTACAATCACCAACTGCTCAATGCCGTCGCGCTGTTCCGTGGTACGAAGCAGGAAAGAACTGTTGCCTCGTTCGCCTCCGATGACGGGTTGTGGCCAGGGGTGCTCGAACTCCAGACGGCTTTCGGGCTCCATGAAGGAAACCTCGGTATCGGAATCGTTGAGCACACGGATGTCCTTGACGCGCAGGATGGCTATGGCCCAGCGTTGGTGGACGACCATTTCGAGTGGCGGACGGCTGGTACTCTCCGCCGTATTCTTCGAGACGAAATCCCGAAGCACGGAGTCCGGGGGTGTGGGTATGGTGATGGTGCGCTTTTCCTTGTTAAAAGATATCATGCGCTCCATGCCTTTCGTTGGCAGACCGTCGTCGTGTCTGTTCTTCGGCAGACCATCATCTTGTTCTTTTAACGGCCATATCTGCCTGTGCTTTTGGCGAGGGTCGCCACAAATGACACTTGTGTGCTTCTCTCCAATACCACGGATGACGAGGGGTGACTCCTTCGTGCCGCTATCCTCAGGACGCAGGAACAACGGCTCGTTCATGTAGTAGCGCCCTTCCTCTATGATGATGGTGATACCGTCTTGGCAGCGAGGATCGTTGGTGCGTCGCCATTCACGGGCTTGTCGCAAGGCGTCGTGGATACTCTCACCCTTGCGGACAATAATTTCGCCTGCGTTTGTGTGAAGACAAACAAACAACAGGAGTATGGTTAGTATTTGTTTCATGTGTCTTAGTATATATATTTAAGACGTAGCGAATCTTGATTTGTCATCATTAGTGACAAAATAGGGGTTTTGTCGTCTTTAAGATAAAGATACTACGACAACATGAAGATGAATATGAAACAATGGGTGGCTGATGTCATCCGACAAAAGGAGGTGACGGCCATTCCTGTGATGACGCATCCGGGCATAGAACTGAATGGTAATACGGTGCATGAAGCGGTGAGCAATGGACGTGTACATTATGAGGCTGTGATGAAACTGACTCAGCAATATCAATGTGCAGCAGCCTGTACCATTATGGATTTGACGACAGAGGCTGAGGCTTTTGGCGCTGAGATTGCTTTCAGCGACGAAGCTGTGCCTGCAGTAAGCAGCAGGTTGTTGCCTGATGCAGAGAGCATTTACCGTCTGCAAGTTCCCTCGCTGTCGGCTGCTCGTATTCCGCAATATCTCAAGGCCAATCTTTTAGCCGCTAAAGAGATAAAAGACCGTCCGCTGTTTAGTGGCTGTATAGGTCCGTTCTCGTTGGCTGGCAGACTGTATGACATGTCGGAAATCATGGTGCTGATCTATGAGAATCCTGATGCGGCACATACGCTGTTGCAGAAATGTACGGACTTCATAGAGAAATACTGTATGGCACTGAAACAGACGGGAGCTAATGGTGTGGTGATGGCAGAGCCAGCGGCTGGTCTGATGTCGAATGACGACTGCAAGACGTTCTCGTCGCAGTATGTGAAACAGATTGTAGACAAGGTGCAGGATGACAACTTTATCGTCGTACTGCATAATTGTGGCAACACAGGACATTGTACGGAGGCGATGGTGGCTACAGGTGCTGCAGCTTACCATTTTGGCAATAAATGCAAGATGGAGGAGGTCATCAAAGAAGTGCCTCCAACAGCATTGGTAATGGGAAACATCGACCCCGTTTCTGTGTTCAAGGGTGGAACAACAGAGGAGATGCGTAAGGTCGTTGTGGACTTGTTGGAGAAGATGAAGGATTATCCTAACTTTGTGCTCTCCAGCGGATGTGACACGCCACCCCATACTCCGATTGAGAATATCAACGCTTTCTTTAGTGCTTTGGAAGAATATAACAAGAGGTGACAGAGAAAACACTTAGCTTCGAAGAATTGGGGATAACAGCTGCTGACGTGTATGAGCAGATGGGTTATCATGATGCGCAGCCCGACAAGGCTACGCAACAGGAGACTGCCATGATACTGAAAGAGGTGAGTCAGTGGCTTCGTCCACGATTCTCGTATTTCGTGGTGAACAAGCAGCCTGACTTTGAAATGGGAAGCATCATCCTGCGCCAACTTCGTGGTTCTGAGGCTTTTGCACTCTTTGTTTGTACCAGTGGTTTGGAGTTTGAGACTTATCAACAACGGCTGAAAGAGCAGGGCGATATGGTGCGGGTGTTCATAGCCGATGCACTGGGTAGTGTGATTGCTGAGAAATGTGCTGACCAGATGGAGAAAGCACTGCAGGAAAGCATTGACAAATTGGGATGGATGCACACCAACCGTTTTTCGCCAGGCTATTGCGGATGGCATGTCTCGCAACAGCAATTGCTCTTTCCTTTGTTCCAAGGACATACCTGTGGAGTGAAGCTGACAGACTCTTCGCTGATGATTCCTATTAAATCAGTTAGCGGCATCATTGGGTTAGGCGAAAAAGTGCGCAAGTTGGAATATACCTGCGGACTTTGTGATTTCAAACAATGTTATAAACGAAAGAAAAAGGCTTGAAGATTTTTCAAGCCTTTATTCTTTATAATATGCCGATTTATAATTTGCCGAGCAATTGTTTTGCAACGGTGACGGCCGAGTTGGCATTGTCGCTATAGCCGTCGGCTCCGATTTCATCAGCAAAGCCTTGGGTGACAGGAGCACCACCAACCATCACTTTCACTTGATGGCGGATGCCTGCTGCTTCGAGCGCATCAATGACTTCCTTCATATAACCCATCGTCGTCGTGAGCAGAGCACTCATGCAAAGGATGTCGGGCTGGTTCTTCTTCACTTCTTCAATGAACTTGTCGGCAGAAACATCAATGCCGATATTGATGACTTCGAAACCGCAGCCTTCAAGCATCGAGGCAACCAGGTTCTTGCCAATATCGTGCAAGTCGCCCTTGACGGTTCCAATGACCACCTTTCCAATAGAAGTGCTAGCACTGCCTGCGAGCATAGGTTTCAGCAGTTCCAAAGCAGACTTCATGGCACGGCCAGCCATTAACAATTGCGGCACGAAAGCCTTACCGTCTTGGAAACGCTGACCCACTTCGCCCATGGCACGAATCATCTGTCCGTTGATAAGGTCGGCAGGAGCGATGTCCTGAGCTACGGCCTCTCGAGTGGCTGATGCCGCATCGTCGCTCTTACCATTCAAAATGGCTTGGAAAAGGCGCTCGGCAGGATTTGTATCGCTAGAAGAACAAGAATTACTAGAAGAACTAGAATTACTAGAAGAAGTGGGCTCTTTGGGGAAAACAATCGTTGGCTGACCCGCCTCCGTATTCAGCGGTGAAAGGAAGATGCTGGCAACCGGTTCGATGGCTTTGGCCATCAAATGGATATGGGCATCCGTCGTGCCACAACATCCACCAACAATAGACAAGCAATGATGTTCCAGCAACGGCCAAAGGTCGGCAAGCAGACTTTCTGGTGTCTTGTTGTATTGTCCGTTTCCGTCAGGCATTCCTGCATTGGGATAGAGGCTTACCTTGGTTCCAAAACGAGAGAGTTGTTGCACGAGAGGACTCATGGCTTTAACATCGCTGACGCAGTTGATGCCGACAGAGAATAGGTCTGAGGGCTTAAGATTGATGTCTGAACTCAGACTGTCGAGGAAAGCGCAGATGTCTTGTCCCAGCATGTTATGTCCGTCAGGAGTGGAAACGGAGAAACTGAGCATGATAGGCAAAGAGGGAGTAAGGCGTTTGGCTTCTTCAATAGCAATGCGAGCATTCTGCGTATCGAAAATGGTCTCTATGAGCAAGGCATCGACACCTCCATCAGCTAGTGCCTGAATCTGTTCTGCATAAGCTGCGCGCAAGGCGTCTTCGCTGAGAGGTTCGCCACTGGTTGCAACTGATGTGGTTCGACTCGTCGGACCGATGCTTCCTGCAACGAAACGAGGCTTGGCTGATGAACTGAATTCATCGGCACACTGACGGGCAATCTTGACGGCTGCGAGATTGATTTCTCGACAATAGTCCTGCATGCCAAAATCGCCCATGGAGATGCGCTGGGCATTAAACGTGTTGGTTTCGATGATGTCGGCACCAGCCGCAAGATATTTACGATGAATGTCGCGAACCACAAAGGGTGCTGTGAGCGAGAGCACATCATTGCAGCCTTTCAGGTCATAGTTGTGGTTGGCAAAACGAGCTCCACGGAAATCCTCCTCGCGCAATTGGTATCGTTGAATCATCGTTCCCATGGCGCCATCGAGCAGGAGAATGCGGTTGGCGGGGATTTCTTTGGGTTCGCCAGTATTACTAGATAGACTAGAATCACTAGATTGACGAGAGAAGCTTGCTTCCGTCAAACGGATAATCTCTTCCACTTCACGATCGGCTTCGTCTTTAAAATCAGCAGGATGCAAGAGGCGGGCGGTTTGGAAATCATCCACAATCTTCATGGCTTGCTCCACCTCACGCTCGTTGTGGAAGTCCATTTCCAGATGCACACCATCGCCTCCGATATTGTCGAGCAGAGGACGCAGCTCGTCGAGCGTCACCCAACAAGCCATGATGCTCTTGCCACCAGCAAGAATCTTCTTATACAGGTCATACCATTTCGGACTACCGCCCTGAGGTTCGCCCACGCCTGGCGTCCACTGGATGGCATTCAATTCCTTGATTTCCAGCAGGGCATCCAGATGATGCATGGCTCCAACACCGTCGAGATGATAGAGTGTATAATCAATTTTCTGACATTGTTCACGAATAAAGGGCTGAACGAAGCGACGATAGTCATCCACGCTGATCATGGTTGAGATGTCACTCTGCAACTTCGACATCTTTCCGGGAGCCCACGACGAGAAATAGCAGAACGCCATTTCATCGCCTTCGCGGATGATGTCGTAAAGCTCGTCGAATACTTTGAAATAGATGTCGTTAATCTGTTGCATCTGGTGTTCCAAAACCTCGGGTTGCATCACCGTGTCAAGCAACACCTTGTCCGTTCCCTTGATAGCTGCAAGTACATCCAGTCCTTCCATCAAGTCGGGCATACCTACATAATAATGACCTTGAGCCTTGGCCTTACAAGCCTTCAGTAACTCCTTATGCAGCAAATAGTTAGGATGCTGGGGATTGAATACGATATCATCGGTATAGTTAGGGTTGGGATGAATCCAGATGGTATCTTCGCCACCTTCGAACACACCGCCGAGAATAGCCGCTAGCGAACCAGGTCCTAATTGGGTATTAGCAACTGGCAACATATCGGCCATCAGCGATGAGTGGGCTACATACCAATCCAGATATTCTGCACGCCACTGAGGGTCGAACCAACGTTGGTTCAAATCCTTGTAAGGGGTGGGGGCTGGAATGTCGGCATGTGGCTGAACACCCTCTTGAAAGTGTTCCCACATGTTGAGCACAATGCCTTTGTGATTCCACCAGTCAATATAATGCTTTTTGGTCTCTTCGAGATTCTGTTTCCAAGTATTCATCATTGTTCTTATCACGTGTATTTATTTAATGACGAATCTTGTCTCTGTTTGTCACTATCAGACAAAGATTAGTGATGACATGACGTAGTCGCTGACAAAGAGTCCACGTCGTGTTAAAGCGAGATGATTGTTGGTGAGCTGCAACAAACCATCTGCCATAAAAGGCTGTGCTTCCTTCAGACAATAGGAGCGAAAGCGTTCAGACAAAGTGCTGAGGTCTAGGCCGTCGCTGGTGCGCAAGGCTGTAGTGATACCATCATTATAATGCGTCACTTCATCAATGTCTTCGCTTTCAGCAGGCAATTCTCCTTGTTGGATGGAAGCGATGTATTCCTTGATATCAGCAATATTCCAACTGCGACTCTTGAGGTCATAGCTATGAGCTGCAGCTCCCAGTCCGATGTAAGGAACATCGTGCCAATAGCTACTGTTGTGGCGAGAGCGATTGCCAGGACGTGCAAAGTTGCTGATTTCGTAGTGCTCATAGCCTGCTTCCGTCAGCCTATCCATTAATAGCTCGTACATCGCACGCTCCGTCTCTTCATTTCTCATTCCTAATTTCTCATTTCTCATTTGCTCATAGAGCACCGTGCCTTCTTCTATCATCAGACAATAGGCAGAGATATGCTCTACATTCAGACTTAATGCCTCATCGATATCTCGTTTCCAATCATCAAGAGTCTCGTTAGGGAAACCATACATCAAGTCGATACTGATATTCTGGCTGCCTGCATTCCTCAGTATGTTGACCGCTTGCCGAACTTGTTCTGCCTGGTGGCGACGATGGAGGAATCGCAGACGTTGATTGTCGAAAGTCTGAGCACCCATAGAGACACGGTTGATGCCGAGCTGCGACAGAATCGTAGCATACTCCATCGTTACGTCATCAGGATTCATCTCGATGGTTATTTCCTCCGCATCGTTGCCATATACCTTATTTATATATAAGAAGAGCTGGCGCAGTTGGGGAATAGACAACTGACTGGGTGTTCCTCCTCCCAGATAAATGGTTTTGATGGGTTCGGAAGAGGGACGCAAGGTCATCTCTTTGCAAAGTGCATCGACATATTGTTGACGTAAGTTTAAGTCAACAGTAGAGTAGAAGCCACAATAGATGCAACGACTCTTACAAAAGGGAATATGTATGTAAAGACCTGCCATTTCGCACGCAAAATTACTAATAAAGTTTAATATTTGAAAGTAAACGTAGGTTTTTTGGCCAAAATTGTCTACCTTTAGCCTCCGATTTCTGAAATAATAACTTAAAACAATAAGCCATATGAAAGTTTATCAGACAAACGAAATTAAAAACATTGCACTCATTGGCAGTGCGGGAAGCGGCAAGACTACTCTTGCCGAAGCAATGGTCTACGAAGCAGGCATTACAAAACGCCGCGGTACCGTAGAGGGTAAGAACACCATGAGCGACTATTTCCCTGTTGAGCAGGAATACGGCTACTCGGTGTTCTCAACTGTTTTTCATGTAGAGTGGAATAACAAGAAACTGAACATCATCGACTGTCCAGGTTCTGACGACTTCGTAGGTGGTTCTATTACCGCTATGAACGTTACAGACCAGGCTGTTATCCTCGTGAATGGTCAGTATGGTCCTGAGGTTGGCACGATGAATGCTTTCCGTAACACAGAGAAACTGAAGAAGCCTGTTATCTTCCTGGTGAACCAGCTCGATCGCGACAACTGCGACTTCGATGCCATTTTGAATCAGTTGCGCGAGGTGTATGGTAACAATTGCGTTCCCGTTCAGTATCCTATCGCTACAGGTGCTGGCTTCAACAGCGTTATCGACGTTCTGTTGATGAAGAAATACTCTTGGAAGCCAGAAGGTGGTGCACCAATCATTGAGGATATTCCAGCTGACCAGTTGGACAAGGCCAAGGAGATGAAGGCAGCTTTGGTAGAAGCTGCTGCTGCTGGTGATGACACACTGATGGAGAAGTTCTTCGAGAGTGAAGACCTGAGTGAGGACGAGATGCGTGAGGGTATCCGCAAGGGTCTTGTAACCCGCAGTATTTTCCCTGTATTCTGCGTTTGCGCAGGTCGCGACATGGGTGTTCGTCGTCTGATGGAGTTCTTGGGCAATGTAGTTCCCTTCGTCAGCGAGATGCCAGTTATCAAGAACACAGCTGGTGTTGACGTTCCTGCTGATTCTTCAGCTCCCACATCTCTCTATTTCTTCAAGACGGGTGTTGAGCCACACATTGGTGAGGTTCAGTACTTCAAGGTGATGAGTGGTGTTGTAAAGAGTGGTGATGACCTGACGAATGCTGACCGCGGTTCAAAGGAGCGCATGGGTACTCTTTATGCATGTGCTGGTGCTAACCGTATCCAGGTTGACGAGCTGCGTGCTGGTGATATCGGCTGTACTGTAAAACTGAAGGATGTTAAGACTGGCAATACACTGAATGCTAAGGATGTTGACAACAAGTTCGACTTCATCAAGTATCCTAACTCAAAGTTCTCTCGTGCCATCAAGGCTGTCAACGAGGCTGAGACTGAGAAGATGATGGCTGCTCTGCAGAAGATGCGCCAGGAAGATCCCACGTGGGTTGTTGAGCAGTCTAAGGAGTTGCGCCAGATTATTGTTCATGGTCAGGGTGAGTTCCACCTGCGCACCTTGAAGTGGCGTATGGAGAACAACGAGAAGATTCAGGTAGAGTATCTGGAGCCAAAGATTCCTTATCGTGAGACTATCACGAAGATGGCTCGTGCCGACTATCGTCATAAGAAGCAGTCGGGTGGTGCTGGTCAGTTTGGTGAGGTACACCTGATTGTTGAGCCTTACACCGACGGCATGCCTGATCCAACTTCATTCACCATCAATGGTCAGGAGTTCAAGATGAACATCAAGTCGAAGGAAGAGAAAGACTTGGAGTGGGGCGGTAAGCTGGTATTCATCAACAGCGTTGTTGGTGGTGCTATTGATATGCGCTTCATGCCTGCTATCCTGAAGGGTATCATGGAACGTATGGAGCAAGGTCCATTGACAGGTTCTTATGCTCGTGACGTTCGCGTGATTGTTTACGATGGTAAGATGCACCCAGTTGACTCAAACGAGTTGTCGTTCATGCTGGCTGCACGTAACGCTTTCTCTGCAGCCTTCAAGGAGGCAGGTCCTAAGGTGCTTGAGCCTATCTATGACCTCGAGGTATTGGTTCCTGCCGACTACATGGGTGATGTAATGTCTGACCTGCAGGGTCGTCGCGCTATCATCATGGGTATGGACAGCGAGGCAGGCTATCAGAAACTCAGCGCCAAGATTCCTTTGAAGGAACTTGCTTCTTACTCGATTGCCCTGTCATCTCTGACCGGTGGTCGTGCATCGTTCACCACACAGTTCTCAAGCTACGAGCTCGTTCCAAACGATATCCAGCAGGAGCTCATCAAGCAGCATGAGGCTGAGATGAAGGAAGAAGAATAAGCGTGTTTGGTGGTTCTGCCACCAACACCTCTTTCCATAAAAAGCTCTCCAAATCGGAGAGCTTTTTGTTGTTATTAGTTGTCTGCCAGGATGATTCCACCCATTGGCTGTATTGTTACCTTTGCCTTGCCATCTGCTCCAACCTTTAAGGTCTTCAGCTCTGACGTAGGCAACAACTCGTCTTTCTTCTTCGGCTTATCCGTATAATAACGAATTGTCTTTCCTGCAAACATGGGAAGTGAAAGTGTCAGCACCTTCTTCTCTTGTGTTCCATTAAGACCACCGACATACCACTTATTACCAGTGCGACGAGCAATCACAGCAAACTGTGTGGGATATCCATCAACGAACTGTGTCTCATCCCAGGTAGTAGGAATCTCGCGCAAGAAGTCGAGCTCAAACTGAGGAAGCTCTTCCAAGTTGTTGGGATACATGGCGACACAGTTGACACTGGTCTGGATGACGATAGAAGAAGCCATCTCAAACACATCGCTGGTATAGCGAGGATGACGGCTCTTATTGTCGCGACTCATGTGGCGGTTCATGAGGACGCCACCCCAGTCTGCAGCGGCTACCGCATTACGAGAGAAGGGATGCATCGTCAACTCAAAACCTTCTTTCTTAGCATGGTACTCTGAGAAGAAGATGTTCTCAGAGGCTAAAAAGGCTTCGCTGGCTACGAAGTTAGGATACATGCGCTCCCATCCGCGAGGTAGTGTACACCCATGAAAGATAACCTGTATCTTGTGACGGTTGGCATCAGCCAAAATATCCTCATAAAGTTGCATCATCTCCTGCTTGTCACCTCCAAAGAAATCGACCTTGATACCAGCAACGCCGATACGTTCCATCCAAGCCATCTCTCTCTCACGAGCAATCGCTGTGCTCATACCATAACGAGGTCCCTGAGGCGCATCGTTCCAATTGCCGTTGGAGTTGTACCACAGCAGCAGTTTGACACCTTTGTTTTGGGCATACTTGGAAAGCTGCTCCATACGGTCGCGACCAATTTGGGTATCCCACAGAGCATCGACGAGGGTGTATTCATAACCCATAGTTGCGGCAAGGTCAATCATCTTGACCTGGTCGTCGTAGTTGGTAGCGGAGTCTTGCCAGAGTATCCAGCTCCAAGTGTAACGGCCGGGTTTGTAATTGGTGGATGCCTCGTACATAGGTTCTACGACATCGTAGGGGATGGTTGTTTCAACAATGGGCTTGAGGGTAGTTCCCACGGTAATGGTGCGCCAGGGGGTATGACCTCCAGGCATAGGAATGACGGGATGGCGACTGCCCTGACCTTTCATCTCGCCGGCATTGGGGAAGGTGATAGTATAACCCTTGCCTGGCTGATAATCGCTGAGGTGAGTGCCTACATACTGCCCGGTAGTGCCTGTCTCGCTGACCAGTACCCAGCCGTCGTCACCAATGTGGAACAGACAGGGGAAGGTGTAACCCTCGCCAAAGGCAGAAGACTTAGCAATCGGAGCGTCGGGGGTGTACTCCTCTTCGTAAGAGGGCTTGGTCTGTGCAAATCCCACCATGGTCTTGCTCTGCGGACAGATGAAGGTGGTGGTCTGTTCGGGGAAGTTGAATCCAGTGGTCTCCTTCTTGATGACGGCATTGCCACAAAACTCACCCTTTCCCTTCTGCAGGGTGTAGCGGAAAGCCACGTCGTTGTTGGCTACGAGGAAGGTAACCGTCATGGGCAGGCCTTCTTTGTTCTCGAAGTTCACGTCCAGTTGATTAGCTACGAAGTGAGAAGAAGAAGTCTTGGTACGTGTCATGGTGTAATTCTTGTTCACCTGACTCTCCTTGCTGTCTTTCAGCTTTAGGTCTTTGGTGAAGTCACCGATGTCTGCTTTCAGTCCGAGAGCCGAAGGTGTCACCATGCTCTTTCCATCGTAATTAACACTATAACAGGCCTGTCCGTTTTGACAGACAATGTTCACTTGCAACTTGCCATCAGGCGAAGCTACATTTAAAGTCTGTGCCATAAGACCAATAAAGGACATAAGGCACAGACTTGTAACGAATAGTCTTTTTTTTATCATTATACAAATTTTACAAGGATTCGGAATACCTTTGCGGGAGCTGCCATCCATTGTTGCATGGCCTCCTCGGCATGTTCGGGCGTCACCTCATTGCTAATCAAAATGTCGTAAGGTGGATTATTCTTCTCGAGATAACGGATAACACCTTCAAAATCTTCTGGCTGGGCATTGCGTGAACCACGAATGTCGAGTTCCTTTTGTACGAAAAGCTTGGTGGTAAACTGTACATCCTGCTTGGCATAACCAATGCAGACCACACGACCAGTAAAGGCAACCTCATTGACTGCCATCTGATAAGTAACAGGGGCACCAACAGCCTCGATGACGACATCAGGACCTGCGCCGTTAGTTATCTCCTGCAAACGATCATGTACATTCTCTTTAGCAGAGTTGATGGTATATTCAGCACCTAAGCCGCGAACAATAGCCAGTTTTTCGTCGTCCATATCGCAAGCAATGACTTTAGCACCACGCATGATGGCACGTACTACGGCACCAACTCCTACCATACCACAACCAATTACCATGACGGTATCGGTGTCTACCACCTGAGCACGACTGACTGCATGGAAACCTACAGACATAGGTTCTATGATAGCTGCATGCTCTACTGTGATATTACCAATGGGAATGACTTTCTGCCAAGGAACAGCAATATATTCACGCATGGCACCATTGCGCTGAACACCCAGTGTTTCGTTGTGCTGACATGCATTATAACGACGGTTCTTGCACGAAGGACAGTGTCCACAGTTGGTATAAGGATTAACGGTTACTGCCATACCGGCCTTCAGGTGAGCAGGTACGTTAGCACCTGTTTCTGCTATCTCTGCACCAATCTCGTGACCAGGAATTACGGGCATTTTCACCATTGGGTTCAGACCGCGATAGGTATTTAAGTCGCTTCCGCAGAATCCTACATAATGTATCTTCAGCAGCACCTCGTCTGCTCCACATTGAGGTTTCTCAATGTCAACCACCTTCATCACCGAAGGTTCTGTAATCTGTAATGCTTTCATTTTTGAATTTTGAACTTTGAGCTTTGAAATTGATGATTTCTTTATTCGCTCATATTTTTAATATATGGTAATTCTATTAATTCGCCGAAACCAAAGAAACGCTTAGCATTGTCACAGAGGAACAATCTTTTTTCTTTGTCTGTCAGTTCTGTGCTTTTGCTCACGAAGTCGTAAGACATCTTATAGGTGATGGCGGTAATGGTGCGAGGATAGTCTGATCCCCACATCAGTTTCTCCATACCCACTTCGTCAGCAGCTTCCTTGATTGCTTTGATGGCAGAAGGGTAGGGATAGAACTCATCGTTGAAGAGCCAAGTGATACCACCGCTCTCGACGTAGACATTCTCATGGCGAGCCAACCGGATTTGCGACATCCAATTGGGACGTGTCACCATGCCAAAGTGCCCGATGGCAATCTTCAGTTTGGGACATTCCTGAATCACCTCTTCCATCTGACTAACCTGTACATCTCCATCAGCCAGTTCGATGCCGAGAATAATACCATGTTGTTCCATATATCGGAACATATGCATCATCTCGTCATTCAAGAACTGAACGTTCAGTCGTGCAGCAGGAATCTTAAGTCCTTTAAACCCTTGCTCTATTAATTGCTTGGCTTGTGGCAAGAAACCCGGCAGACGTGTCTCTGGCATTCCGAAGCAAAAGAAACGGTCAGGGTATTGTTGCTGAACCTGCTGCAGATAGCTGTTCTGGAGCCCGTCAATAAACTCCTGTGTGATGACAGCGGCAGACACCTGTGCATAGTCCATGTTCGACAGAAAACGTTCGGCAGTGTTCTGACCATCCGTCATATATGGAGGCAACATCTGGCGCTCCTCGCCAAAGAAGATGCTTCGGCTGCGATTGGGTTCAAGAGGGTGAATGGGCGAACCATTCACCACTGTATCTACATTCAGCCACAAGTGAGCATGCGCATCAATAATCTTACATCTTATTTCTTCCATCAGACATCTTTATGTATTGGCCCATGATACTCGCTGTTGGTCACCAATAATTTCGCGCACTTCCTTTACCAATTGCTCATCCATTGGCTCTTCGATATAGGCAATGTTTGTCTTGATAGCCTCAGGACGAGTGGTGCTGAATACGGTTGAAGCAATGCGAGGGTTCGAGCATGAGAACTGCATAGCCAATTTCTCAATAGGATAACCCTTAGCCTTACAATGCTCAGCAGCCTGCTTGCAAACTTCTACCAATGGTTTTGGGGCAGGATGCCAGTCGGGCACACCACGTTCTGTCAACAATCCCATGGAGAAGGGAGAAGCAGATAGTACACCAATACCACGCTCATCGAAGAAATCCATGAAGTCAACCAGCTTATCGTCACACAGACAATAATGACAGAAGTTCATGACGCTCTCCACCATACCTGGCTCTGCATGCTCGATGACCCATTTCAAGTTCTCCAGCTGCAAGTCGGTGATGCCTACATGCTTCACGACACCTTCCTTCTTCAACTCATGAAGGGCGGGCAGTGTCTCGTCAACCACTTTCTGCAGTCCACCTTCCATACGACCTTGGAACTCGATATCGTGTACATTAATAATATCGATATAATCAATATGCAGGCGCTCCAAACTCTCATAGACACTCTCTTTGGCACGCTTGGCAGAATAGTCCCATGTGTTTACACCATCCTTACCATAACGCCCTACCTTTGTTGATAGGTAGAACTTGTCGCGAGGAATGTCCTTTAGGGCTTTGCCTAATACAGTCTCTGCCTTGTAGTGGCCATAGTAGGGCGACACATCAATGATATTGATGCCTGCATCTACTGCTGTAAACACAGCGTCGATGCCACGATTTTCATTGAAAGAGTGGAATACCCCACCCAAAGAAGAGGCGCCGAAGCCCAGCTCCGACACCTTCATTCCTGTTTTACCTAATTCTCTATATTGCATGTTTTGCCATTTGTTACATCTGGAAAGCATCACTTTCGTTGGGGCGATAAGCCTTACCGTCTTCGTCTTTTATATAGACTTGCAGATCGGTAAAATAACCTGTCTCCTGCAACTTCTTCAGCTCAGCCTTGGTCTCCTCAAAGCCGTGAAACTCTTTGGCTGTTGCAATGTGGTTAGTAAACTCCAATTTCTTCTTCTCGGTGTCGAGAACAGAGATCCACTCATCCTTGGTGCGGTCTCCAATAATGAATTTCTTGCTCATAAGTATATTTGTTTTTGTTTAAAACATCCAGCCAATACGAATAGAAGGCTCAATGTAGACTTTTGTATATGTTCCTTTTGTTTCTTTCACAGGGTAATCAGTCTCTAACGAATGTTTAGTAGCTTTATCATCTATGACTGAACCATCTGAGATAATTTTATCACCGATTACTCTGGTATAGCTTCCATTTTTTTTATTGCCAGTATTAAAGGTAATACCCAGTTCTGCACCGATATACAACTTCTTATAAATATAATAGTCGATACCCGTGAAAACGCTTCCGAAGATACCATTTTCGTTCAACTTGTCACCCTCAGAGTTACGTTTGTTGTATTCCGTGTTTTCATAATGCACATTAGAAGTGGTCGCACTACGAAGATCGGTTTTTGTCGATTCTTCTGTCGCAGAATAGAAACGTCCCAGATAGCCACCTTCAAGACCTCCGTAGAAATCAAGGTGACCCGTGTTGGCAAAATGGTATTCATAACCCAAGGAGAATCGTAGGGTCAGCGCGTCATTGGTTACTTTGCTAAAAGTTTCTTTCGGGCTTGTTCCCTCATAATTATTGGTTTCCTCGTCAGTATCTCTGTCAAAACCTACACCAACGCCCAGACGCACTGCACTCTTATCGTTCAGGAACATACGGGCATTCAACTGTGCCACTTTCACGGGCTTCGATTCGTAGTCAAACGGGTTAAACTTCCATTCCAGTGTAAAGAGACCGGCAGGCAGTCCTACTTCTTGCTCCTGTGCTGAAACTGTAAGGCTTGTCAGCGCGAGACCTACGATGAATAACAGTTTTTTCATTGTCAAATCATTAGTGGATTAGTAAATTCTTGGCAAAGATAGCGAATTCAATTTAAACAACCAAATAAATGGTCACAAAAATCACTCTGGAATGAGTGCTGCAGCTTCCGGAGTCAGGAAAGGACGTATTTTTTCGTAGGGGATATTGAAGTTTATCATGCCAGCAGCATAGGGAGCAATTTCGTATTGCTGATAGCAGAAATTCAGTCCTTCCTTGATGAAACAGGGAGCAGCACTGGGCAGAGGAATACGGTTCACATCGTCCACCTCAATCAGCATGTCCTTCAATTGTTCATCTGTCATCAGACTATCCTCGAATTCCTGGAAATAGCTGAGCACACCTTGCTTGATAAGAGCGTACAGTTCAGGAGATTCCGCATTTTTGAACAGTGTTTGGTCTTTCTTATAGAAAGATTCCGTTTCCTTGTTATACTTCGTTTCGTAACCGATGCGTTTGCCATCGCTCTTACGGAATGTCTGTCCTGCAGATGTGGCAAACCCGTGCGCACCACCCATAATGCCTTCGCTATTAGTCAGGTAGGTTATGTAATGCTCATTGTCCTCCAGTAGCTTGATGTGCTGATAATAGGAGAACTGCATGCCAGGATAACCATTGTTTCTGATTTCTTTCCAGGAAGCTACCATTTCTTGATAACAACTATTTACGGTTGCTTTAATAGCCTCTTCTCCGTCATTATACAACTTTACCTCTGGTTCTCCTTCTTGCATAGGTCTTGAAGCCAATTCCTCAAAAATGTACTGGCGAATAGCTTGTACCAAAGAATCGTTACCACTAGCAGGCCAGTCTACGCAGACCTTCACACTGGTCATGGAGTCTTCTTTCTCCAAACCAATGCTGTCCGTCGTAAACTCAGAACTCTCAGAGTTCTCTGATCCCTGAGAAGCACGATGGCCGCAAGCACTGAGCATTGCGGCCATCATGATATAAAGAATTGTTCGTTTCATAGATTACTCACCCTTGATAGCTGCAACGCCTGGGAGAACCTTACCCTCGATAGCCTCGAGCAGAGCACCACCACCAGTAGAGATGTAAGATACCTGGTCAGCCAGACCGAACTTGTTTACACAAGCTACAGAGTCACCACCACCAATCAGTGAGAATGCACCCTCAGCAGTTGCCTTAGCGATAGCATCGCCGATGGCACGTGAACCAGCGGTGAAAGCGTCGCACTCGAAGACACCAGCAGGACCGTTCCACAGAATGGTCTTAGCACCCTTGATAGCCTCAGCAAATGCCTTCTGGCTCTCAGGACCAGCGTCAACACCCTCAAAACCAGCGGGTACGTTGTTGGCAGGGCAGGTGATAATCTCAGAACCGGGCTTAACGGTCATGGTGTCGAAGTCGAGGCCGTTGGTAGCGGTGCAGTCGCTACCGAGCACGAGCTCTACGCCGTTCTTCTTGGCCAGCTCCTCAACACCCAGAGCTACATCCAGCTTGTCCATCTCAACGATAGACTCACCAATCTCGCCACCGTGAGCCTTTGCGAAGGTATAGGTCATACCACCGCAGAGGATGAGCTTATCAACCTTACCGAGCAGGTTCTCGATGATACCGATCTTAGAAGATACCTTAGAACCACCCATGATGGCAACGAAAGGACGCTTGATGTTAGACAGTACATTGTCAACAGCCTGAACCTCCTTCTCCATCAGCAGACCCAGCATCTTGTTGTTAGCATCGAAGTAGTCGGCGATAACAGCAGTAGAAGCGTGCTTGCGGTGAGCTGTACCGAAGGCGTCCATTACGTAGCAGTCAGCGTAAGAAGCCAAAGTCTTGGCAAACTCCTTCTGAGAAACCTTCAGAGCCTTCTTGGCCTCGTCGAACTCAGGAGTACCTTTCTCCAGACCTACGGGCTTACCCTCTTCCTCAGGATAGAAGCGCAGGTTCTCCAGCAGCAGAGCCTCACCCATCTTCAGAGCCTTGGCAGCATCAGCAGCCTTAGCGCAGTCGGGAGCAAAAGCAACGGGAACACCCAGAGCCTTCTCTACAGCCTCACGAATCTGACCCAGCGACTTCTTCATGTCCACCTTACCCTTGGGCTTACCCATGTGGCTCATGATGATGACAGCACCACCGTCAGCCAGAATCTTCTTCAGGGTGGGCAG
>Ga0310695_10004057_pt1 | contig 27586 bp, 29 predicted proteins | sample RumenRJG_04DNA_FD_203882 | JGI IMG/M metagenome (GOLD analysis project Ga0310695, IMG submission 203882) | Bovine rumen microbial communities from Lethbridge, Alberta, Canada - RJG_04 (v2) (version 2) | ecosystem: Host-associated > Mammals > Digestive system > Stomach > Rumen | place: Canada... | reverse complement strand
AGAACCTTTTGCAACAAGTTTAGGTGATTCCATAGAATCCTGTTCATATTTTAATGCACAAGCAACGTGAGTAGGGTTTGTAACTACAAAATCAGCATCGGGGACAGCGTCCATCATTTTTCTTTGTAGCATTTGTTGACGTCTTTGTCTTAAAGCGGCTTTTACGTTAGGATCCCCTTCTTGGTTTTTATATTCATCTTTAACTTCTTTAAATGACATTTTTTGGTCATTCATAAATTTCCATCTTGTCATTCCGTAATCTGCCGCTGCAATTATTATAAATGCAAGTCCAGCTTTCATAACGAATTCAACAACTAAAGAACTAAATTCGTTCATAATAGCAAAACTGTTGTCAATTGCTATTAAAGAAAGAATTGTTTCTATGTGTGATTTATAAACCAACCAACCTATTAAACCCAAAATTACTACTTTTACAATGTTTTTTACCAGCTCAAATAAAGTTTTTACCGAAAAAAGATTTTTAAAATATTTTGTTGGATTTAATTTATCCAATTTAGGTATTAAAGGTGTTACCGTAACAAGAGGTCCTACTTGAATAAAATCTCCTAAAATTGCAATAAAAGCGGCTAAAAATAAAATAGGCCCTATTATTAAAATCAAAGGAAGTATTGCCATTGAAAGAAGATATGGAAGTCCTATGTCAGAAATTCGGGCGTTTGGTATCTGCTCGTATAGACTTATGAATAATCGGGTTATTTGAGACCACATAAAAGGCGCCATTTTAACAATAGCAAAGAAAACAATCATCAAACCGACAGCGGTTGAAAAATCTTTTGATTTTACAACCTGTCCCTCTTTTCTTGCTTTGTTCAGTTTTTCCTGCGAAGCCTCAAACTGCTTGTCCTCATCACCCATATCCCGCTCGCTTATTAAAAAATGGTTCTATTTGATTATTATAATTATTTTTTTTTAGTAAACAATCATGGAAACGGTTTCAATGTCTGAAGGAATTTTGTTTCTGCCGTTTAATTCCGATAATTCAATCAGAAAAACTGCTGCAATAACTTTGGCACCTGTTTGAGAAATAAGTTTGCATGCTGCACTTGCAGTTCCGCCTGTTGCAAGTAAATCGTCCATAACTAAAACTCTTTTACCGGATTCAATTGCATCTTTATGTATTTGAAGAGTGTCTGTTCCGTATTCTAATTCATAGCTTTGGCTTAAAGTTTCTCCGGGAAGTTTTCCGGGTTTTCTCAACGGTACAAAACCTGTTCCGAGTTCATAAGCCAACGCTGCTCCAAAGATAAATCCTCTTGATTCTATTCCGGCAATATAGTCTATTTGTTCATTTCTGAACTTATCTGCAAAAAAATCTATTATGCGTTTAAAACCCTCTTTATCTCTTAAAACAGTTGTAATATCTTTAAAAACGATTCCTTTTACTGGAAAATCCAAAATATCTCTAATTTTCGACTTTACAAAATCAACAGTTTCTATTGTCATAACCACTCCCACTTTATTCTTAAGCAATAAGCATGCTTAATAAATAACAACATTTTAAATAATACCACAAAGGAAATTATTACTTAATCGAATGGAGTAATTTTATTAAGATTTTTGTAGGTAATCCTATGACATTATCAATTTCACCGTCAATTTCTTTTACAAATTCTGGCGGTAATTCTTGTATTCCGTAAGCTCCTGCCTTATCATAAGGTTTCATATTGTCTATATAGTCGTTTATTTGAGTATCTGATAATTTGTTGAATTTTACATAGGTAATGTCATACGATGTATATTCTTTTCCTGTGTCCGTATCAACAACAGCAATCCCCGTAATGACGTGATGGGTATTTCCGGAAAGCATTTTTAACATTTCAAAGGCTTCTTCTCTTGATTTTGGTTTCCCTAGAATTTTATCCTCATGAATAACAACAGTATCAGCACCTATTATAAGTGCTGATATTGTTAGTTTTGTACACACAGATTTTGCTTTATAGAGAGAGAGTTTTTGAACTGATTCGGGTTTTGTTGAGAGAGAAAACTTATTTTCGTCAAATGAGGGAGATATTATGGAGAATTCAAGACCTAATTGGGATAACAACTGCTTTCTTCTTGGCGAGGAAGATGCAAGAATTATATTCTTTTTAATGTTTTTTAGCGCAGCCATTATTAATATTCAGGCTGCTCTACCATTTTTCTTCTGTCGACATACATGGCTGATTTCGTATTTATCGCCGAGCAAATATTTTTTAGTTTATTATTCAACATAAACATATTTTTCTGCATAGAGGCATAATCCGTAATTGTTTCCATCATTTTGGCGGAATCTACAAATGCCGTCAAATTCGGATTGTCCACCTTTTCCATTGCATACTTTTGTACTAGTAATTGGTCAATTCTGTCTCTTGGTCCTACTGCCATAATATTTCTCCCTATTCAATTGTCATGTGTATCAATAAATAATTTGTTTTCCAAATATATAATTTGGATCTCTTTGATTATATAAACACTTTTAATTTAAAAAAATTGCTTTTTTGTTCTTAAAATATTACGAATTGTAAACAGTGTAAAAAATAATAAGGGCATGCTTTTTGCCAAATATCAAAAAGCAAATATATCAAGAGTATATACTGCTTTAAAAAGCTTCTAATTCTAAATGCTTGTAAAACTTTATCGCTAATAATATAATTTTTTTAGGAAAAGGAAAAGATATGCTCATTGATTATTCATATATTTTTGACAAAGCAAGGGATTTGTATGCATATCTTTCATATAACAATAAAAGCGGTAAAGCCATTCAACCTTTAAGATATTTTTTTGATGTAACATACAGATGCATGTTGAAATGTTCGTATTGTTATTTGGGTGATGAACGTAATAAAGACGAACTTTCAACAGAAGATTGGCTTAATATAATAAAACAAATTCCTAAATATGGCGTAATTTCAATAATTGGGGGCGAACCTCTAATAAGAGAAGATTTTCCTGAAATTTTGCGTGCTTCTTCTGAGCGTGTAGGTGGAAAAGTCAACTTATATTCAAACGGTTTGCTTTTAAATGAACGTATTGCAGAAGAATTTATAAAAAGTAAATTACTTTGTTTATCTGTTTCTTTAGATGGTCTTAGAGAAAATCATGATGCAAACAGAAACTATAAAGGTTTATTTGATAAAGTTGTCAACAATTTAGATTTATTGATAGAAAAATCTCATAACAAACATCACGTTATTATTGATGTTAAGACGGTGTTACTTGAAAATAACCTTGATGATATTCCTAAATTATACGAATTTTGTAATAAAAAAGGTTTCGAATTTCTGTCTATTGCATTTAAGAGAAACAATTATTTAAAACAACATCCTTATTTGCGTCCTCAATTAACTGAAGAGTTTTATCTTCAGGAATATCCGTTGGAACCTTATTTTGATATGGAACATTTTAAGGTGATTTATAAAGAATTAGAAAAAATGTCCAAAAAATTTAAGACTCATTTAAGATGGGCTCCGAAATTCAAACCTACTGGAGATATTGAGCGAATTGAAAAGTTTTTTAATTCGGGAAATGAAAAAGTTTCTAATATTTACAGACCTTGTTTGTTTCCTTTTTCAAATATCTTTATTAATCCTGAAGGGCATGTTTATCCGTGTTTATCAGTAGATATGGGGTCTTTAAAAGAGAAAAAACTTATGGAAATTTTCAATCAACCTCAATACAAATGTTTCAGAAAAAATATAAAGGCTGCAATGGTTTTAAACGGCTGCCAATTATGTTGTGAATTATATCCTAAGAATAAGGAGTAAAAAGTATGGAAAACGAAGAAATTATCCAATATAGGACAAGAGGAACTTGTTGTAAAATTATTAATTTGAAGTTAAAAGGCGGAGTAGTTGAGGATTCCGAGTTTTTAGGCGGTTGCAGCGGAAATTTACAAGGAATTAGGTCTTTAATCAAAGGAATGAAGATTGAAGAAGTAATAGATAAACTTAAAGGTATCGACTGCAACGGAAAAGGAACAAGTTGTCCCGATCAATTAGCAACTTGTCTTATTGAGTATTCCAAACATAAAGAAGGAACTAAAATCCTGTAAGCATGGATAATTCATATTTTTCCATAAAATAATGTTCAGCGAGAATTTCTTCGGTGATATTTCCTTCGTATGTTAATATGCTTTCGATTAAATCCCCGCAATGCTTTAGAATGTCTGCAAAATTATCGTATTCCGTCAAAACTAACAGGTAATTTGTTAAAATTTCCGATATTGCTGAAGATATTGTATTTGCGACAAGTGTGGTAATATTGTCAAAGCAATAATGTAGAACCCCGTATTTTTCACAGATTGGAGAATTTATCGGCAAAATTCTGTCCATTGTTTCCACAACCGTGTTTTCGGAAGCAAGTCCAGTATCAACAACAATAGAGCCTTTTTTCATTCTTTTTATGTCATCTTCTCTTATAAGAATTTCCGTATCATCTGATTTGACTGCACAAATCAAAATATCTGTTCGGGGGATAATATCTTCAATTGTTCCTCTGTTTGAAAATAGTGTATTGATTTGATTATGATATAACAGTTCAATTTGTTGTAATTTATCAATATCATTGTCAAGAACGAATATGTTGCAGCCTAAAGCAGCGGCGGTTTTTGCCGCACTTAGCCCTACTGCTCCGGAACCTACTACTGTTACTTGAAGAGGTTTTAATCCTGTGGTCGAACAAATCAGTCTTCCGCCGTTATACTTTTCTGATATTGAAGAAACTATTCTGATTATCGCTTTTCCGGTAATTTCGCTTATAGCATTATCTATGGGCCTTATTCCGTTTTTTGTTTTTATTTTTTTGATATCAATTGCAGTAATTTTTTTTGATAATAAGTTGTGTGTTAAATCTTCATTTTCAAGGAGATTGAACATACCCATGATAATTTGATTCGGTTTCAGTAATTCATATTCACTACTTTGAGGTTGATTAATTTTTAATACAATGTCTGATTTTTGGTAAATTTCTTCAGCGGTTTCGACAATTTCCGCTCCGTTTTGTTTGTATTCGGAATCTGAAAAAGATGCTTTTGCCCCTGCATTCTTTTGAATAAGTACACGATTACCTGCATCAATTAAAGATTTTACGGATAAAGGAATTAACGGTACTTTTGTTTCGGAAACCTTTATTTCTGAAGGAACACCAATTATCATTAAAGCAATTCTCCTCTGCTTTGATTTCTTCTTTTTTCAAGAGCATCATCAATTTCATTTATTATTAATTTAGTTGCGGCAACAGGGTCATCATGTGAGGTAATAGGTCTTCCTATGACCATAAAATCAACGCCTGCTCTGATTGCATCTGACGGAGAAACTACTCTCAATTGGTCATTAACAACAGACCATGAAGGTCTTACTGCAGGACACATAATCAAAAATTCTTCCCCAAATTCTCTTCTTATTCTTGCAGCCTCTGTTGCCGATGCAACAACACCGTCAAGTTCACATTCGTGTGCAATTTTTGTAATATGTGCCGCATATTCATCTATGCTCTTGTTTATACACAATTCTTCAGATAATGTTTTTTGTCCGAAGCTTGATAGCAAAGTGACTCCTAAAATAGTCGGTTTTGGAAGTCCTTTTTTCTTTGCTGTTTCTCTGCAAAGTCTAACTGTTGTGTTCATCATTTTAGAACCGCCGTTTACATTAATGTTGAAAAAGTCTATACCTCTTTTCATAAGGTTTACGCCTGCTTTTGCAACGGTATTCGGAATATCATAAAATTTTCCGTCAAAGAAAACTTTTCCGCCGTGTTTTTTAATCATATCTACAACTTCAAGGCCGCAAGAAACGGATAATTGAAGTCCTACCTTAAAATATCCTACATAGTCTTTTAATAAAACTACGTATTTTTCCGCTTCTTCCAAAGTGTCGAAATCAAGAGCCAAAACAATTCTGTCTTTAGCGAAAATAGGTTTTTTTACAGACATATAAATCTCCAACAGTGTAACAAAAAACATGTTAGCATACTATACCAACATGTTTCAAGAAAGTTTTAAAATTATATATTTCTTTATACAAATTCGTTTGCAAACTCTTTTGATAAAACGCATGCTTTTACATAAGCATTTTCGTCACCTGCTGCCGATAAAGAATCAAAAGCATTATCAAAGAAATAATCACATTTTTGCAAAAATTCGGGTGATGATTTCATACAAAATTCAATATCCGAATTAATACTGTCTGCACGTACTACTTGTGATTTTCCCAATAAACCGTTGTCATGAATTTCGTTAATTTGATTTTCCGCAATCGGTTTGTTATTTATATTTTCCGAAGGCTTTAAGTTATTAGATATGTTTGAAACTTTCGGTGTAAAATTGTTGTTAATGTCGTTCATCATTTTACTCTCATTTTTATTTAATGTTAACTTCCGAATGTTTCAAAACATGGTTAAAATTTTTTTTGCTACCTTTTTTTTGTGAAAATTTAAAAAAATATTTGTTTTAAATTAAAAATCCCATTATCATTGAATTATATTGCTTTACAAAACTTTATATTTCGAATTTTTGCTGGTATCAGATATTTATTTTTTAAAATGAAAAATTAAATCTGAAACAGTTCATTTTTCTGTTAAAACAAGGGTGCGTAACAATAATTAATATATTTGTAATTAGACAACAAATAAGTTACTATTAATAGCGGAAGATGGGTTTAACTTGCGTTCGCAATTTTAAGGTAAAAATGTATAAATCAAAAAAAATTCTTATATTAGATGATGAAAAAATCGTAACTTCAACGCTTAAAACTCTTTTAACGCTTGAGAACTTTACTGATGTCAATTTGTTTAACGTTCCTGCGGAAGCGTTGGAATTTTTAAAAACGAATGAACCCGACATAATTATAACGGACTTTGTAATGCCTGGTATGAACGGTCTTGAGTTTTTAAAAGAGGCTAAAAAATTATATCCGGATACTTGTATGATTTTGCTTACGGGATATGCGGATAAAGAAAATGCCGTAAAAGCGATAAATGAAGTCGGTTTATACAAATATATCGAAAAACCTTGGGATAACGACGATTTATTGATTAATATCAAAAACGGCATAGAAAGAAGTAATCTTATATCTTCCTTAAAAGAAAAGAATGCGGAACTCGAAAGATATTCCAAGCATCTTGAAGATATGGTAAAAGAAAGAACTGAAGATTTATCTTTAGCAAATCAAAAATTAAATGCCATCATTTCAAATTGTGCCGACGGAATAATCGTTTTATCCGAAAACAATGATATAGAAACCGTTAATCAGGCTTCTGAAAATCTTTTCGGAATGTCGGAAAATTTAATTCTTTCAAATAAAGTTAACGATATTTTATTTGTTGAAGACGGACTATTTTCGGATAAAATAAACGATAATTCGGGCATGGTTCAAGACGTTACTATCAGAAATGCCGTTAACGGAAAAGAAATAATAGCAGATATCAGTTACGCAAAAATTAATAACGGAAATTATTTTGTTCTCGTTATAAGGGATATGTCTGTTCAAAAAGAGGCACAAAGACTAAGAGAAGATTTTATTGCAACGTTGACTCACGATTTAAGAACACCTCTTCTTGCGGCTATACAAACCCTTCAATTCTTCACGGACGGTTCTTTGGGCGATTTGACCGAAAAACAAAATTTACTCCTTTCGACAATGCTTCAAAGCAACAAGGATATGCTCGGGTTGGTTAATGCGCTTTTGGAAGTGTATAAGTACGAATCAGGTACAATTCCGATTGTAAAATCAGAATTTAATATTAACGATTTGATTAACCAATGTATGGAAGAAGTGAAAGTCTTAGCACAAGCGAAAAATATAACAATAGAATCAGATTTATCTCAATCCGAAGATAATGAAATTCTTGCCGACCGTAAAGAAATAAGACGGGTAATAATGAATTTACTCGGCAACGCAATCAATTATACAAATGAAAACGGCAACGTTTCGATAAAAACGACGTTGAACAAGAATGACTTTATGTTTTCCGTAAAAGATAACGGAATCGGAATAGCAAGCGATGATATAAGCAAAATGTTCAAAAGATTTTCGCAAGGTACAAAAAACAGACGTTCAACAAGTACGGGACTTGGCTTGTATCTTTCAAAACAAATAATAGAAGCACATGGCGGAAAAATTTGGCTTGAAAGTATCCAAAATAAAGGCAGTGAATTCTTCTTTATGTTGTTAAATTCAATAGTTGAAAAAAGTAAGGTTTAGGTGAATATGTCCGAAATAAAGGTGTTACTTGTAGAAGACCACGAAATGACAAGACTCGGATTACAATTAGTTCTTGAAAAAGCTGAAAATATTAAGGTTATCGGAGAGGCTGCCGACGGGAAAAAGGGTGTTGAACTTGCAAAAGAGCTAAATCCCGACGTTATTTTGATGGATATAGGACTTCCCGAAATGGACGGAATTGAAGCAACTGATTTAATTAAAAAATCGGGCTCTCAATCAAAAATACTGATTTATACTTCAAGAGAAGGCGATGATGATGTGTTTTCCGCACTTTCCGCAGGTGCTGACGGATATATAATGAAGGGTGCAAATAAAGAACAATTAGTTTCTGCAATAACAGCGGTTTCTCAAGGGATTGCGTGGTTAGACCCTGCAATAGCAAAAATGGTTCTTTCAAATATCCAAAGACACAAACCTGTTGAAAATAAAACGACTACAAACTCTTTAAAATACAAAGAATATAATCTTACAAAACGCGAATACGAAGTTCTCTGCCTTATTGCAGACGGTTTAGACAATCAGGAAATCGCAGACAAACTTGTTGTTTCTTTATCAACAGCAAGAGCGCATGTTCACAATGTTTTAGGGAAATTGTATGTTGCGAATAAACATCAAGCAACGGTTTTAGCCGTAAAAGAAGGTTTGGTTTAATGCATTTTAGCAGAATATTTCTTTTAATTATTCTGATAATTTCTTTCGGATTATCGGTTAATGCTAAAAGTAAGCCGATTAATTATTATATTGAACACGACGGTGAACAAAAAACGAAACCTAAATATGACAAGGGTTCTGAAGAAAAAGATGCTCTAATACCTGAAGAGCAGTCTGTAAAGGATTTAACTCCTAAAGAAAAAAAGAAAATGGAAAAAGCTGAAAAGAAGGCTTTAAAAAAGGCTATGAAAAAGGCTGCAAAAGCAAGGAAGAAAAAAGAAAAGCCGCCAAAATACAAAAAAAGTAAAAGAATGAAAAAATACAATTATAAAAAACTTCAAAAAGAAAACAAAGCGCCTCTTACATGGGCTCAATATCTTGAAATGTGTAAAGATATTAAAAGGGTTGATAAATTAGTTCCTGCTCCTAATTATCCGAAAGATGACAAGATTGTAAATATTCCCGACCCGAATGTACAAATAGTAAAATACAACAATCCTCCGGGCGGAAAAGAAATAGAATTAACCCAATTGATGACTAAAAGACTTGTCATTTCCCATGCATCATTGTCTCCTGATTTATCAAAGAGTGTTTATTCAAAAGTTTATTCATATCCGGGGACACAGCAGGTTGCATCGGAAATGTTTTACATAAAAATCCCCGAAAAGACACCGATTGATGTTGCTTTGACATCTTTTCATACCATAGAAGAAGTTAGAATACCTATTTTAAGGGCAGGTTCAAATGAATTGTTTGAAAATGAAAAAAGAGTTCTTGCACTTCTTGATTGGTCGGAAGACAGTAAAAAAATTGCTGTAAAGGAAAAAATAGGAGCGTTAACCCAAGGTCCTTGGAAAACACAACTTTGGACTTATGATTTTGAAACCGAAACTGCTTGTGAACTAACGGCTTTAAGAGAGGCGATAAGATACTATTGGCGAACAGAAAAAAGTATTGATTTAATTGATTATATGTGGGATATATTCCCGATTGGCTGGGACGCAGTTCACAAAGACAGAATTATAGTTTATGCTTACGCTTTTGATAAAAACAAAAAGGCACCTAAATTTCTCGGAACTTGGAGCATAGACTACAAAAACGAAAGACCCGAATTAATGTCTCTTGAGGGAACCGATTTTGAAATATCAATTAACGGATACGCTACAAAATTTACCCGTGACTGATGGCTTTCATTATTTCCAAACTTTCAATCAATTGTTCACGATTAAAAATTTCCAAAACTATAAGAGGTGATAAATTTTCATCTTTAAGTGTTTTGAAAACTCTCAAAAAATTAATTGTTCCGTAATTAAAACCTGCGTGGTCATCGTTTGTTTTCATATTGTTGTGAAGGTGCATGTGTGTTAGTTTTTTTCCGTAAAACTTAATCCATTCAGAAGGGTCAATATCACAGGTAAGATTTGCGTGTCCCGTATCGAGTGTTAAATTCAAATAAGGCGAATTTACTTCATCAACAACTGTTTTTGTGACTTGAGGATAGTATTCGGAAACGTTTTCTAAAGTTGCGTGAATTCCTGCATCTTCAAACTGTTTTATAAATTCTTTCCAAAAAATAATGGAATGTTCGACAAAATAATCATCGGACGGTTTGTTTTTCATTCCTTTATTTCCCGAATGAAATACGATATTTTCCGCTTTAATTAATTTTCCTGCAATAAAAGACTGCTGAAATCTTTTTTCGACTATTTTTTGAATGGCGGAATCTTTTGAAGCGGGATTTAATCCTGAAAACAAAGCGTGAAAAGTTACGGAACCGTTAAAGCCAGAAAGTTCGTCCGTCAAATCTTTCAAAATTGCATCAAAATCGCTGTCTAATCTGTCAGTTCCCGGAAGTCTGCTGACTTCTAAACCCGTTCCTAATTCTTCTGCCAATTTTGCAGATTTTGATATTGATTTTTCAACCGATGAAGTTATAAAAGTTTTATACATAATTATTCCTTATTATCTAATGCTTTTTTATATCTTGTTGCAACCGATTGGATGATATTTTCAAGCAAATCGCCCGTCAATTCTTCAATTTTTATGTCACAAACTTCGACTTTTTCTTTTCCGTAAAAAATACAATCAATTTCAACGGTAATTTTATCGGAATTGCCGTAGGATAAAGAAACTTGTGCATAACATAAATTGCTCTTAAAAGTAAAAGAACTTTGAGATTTTCCAACCGACTGTATTACTTTTGTATTGAAAAATTTCGGTTCATATATAGCACTCATTTTAAAGAATGCGGGGTGAATTATTCTTTCAATCTTCCTTATCAAATTTTTTGACGGTGTATTTGCAGTACCAATTTCATTTTTTGTATTTTCTGTTGGTAAACAGTCATCTTCAAAGAGAATATCCGCTCCGCTTTCAACAGCATTTGATAGTAAATGATTTAAAATGGTAAGTGAGTCGGCGTAAGATTTATCTGAAATATTTATTGCAGATGCGAAAATTGAAACCTTTTCTCCTGCAATTTTTTTCAATCTCTCAAAGAATTTTTTAACTCCCTCTTTTGAGGTTTTTCTGAGTATTAAATATATTTTTTCGTCTGATGAAAAGCCTCCAATGTCAGACAATCTCATTATTCTTTTTAAGTTGTTTGCAAGTTCTTCTGCCGAAAATCCCATACTTGCAGTCAACATAACGAGGTACGAGGTTTTGTCATTTGAGTTTAAGATTGATTTAAATTCTTTGTCGAAAAGTTTATTTGTATATTCTTTTTTATAAAATTCAACATTTTTATCCAATATTTTGGAAAGAGAAAGAATATCCGATTTTTTTTCAGAAGAATCGGAAAAAGTTTTTCTTTTTAAAGCCCACATAACACGCATTAAAAAGAGAGTTTCCGGAGTATCAATATTTATATAATCGTCAATTCCTTCGTCAAATGCTCGACATAACAATTCGGAATCATCTGTTTCCGAAATCACGATAATATTTGTGTTTTTGCTGACGGTCTTTATTTTAGAAATTATTTCAGTATCTTTAGAACTTTCTGCATAAAGAAGAATTAAGTCAATTTCGTTATCGGTCACAAAATCAACGATACTGTGGTAAGAACATACGGAAACGGAATCTTCAAAGCGGAGTAAGACTATTTTTGACATAATCTTTTTTGCAACATCTTTTTTGTTTGAAACTATTATGATATTTGAACTTTTCACCAATATTACTCCGTTACAAAAGTTTTATGAGAAAAACGGTTACGAGCGTAAAATAAATAGCAAGACCGACAACGTCTATTGTTGTTGCAATTACGGGGCCTGATGCGACGGCAGGGTCAATTTTTAACTTTTTGAGTAAAAACGGAGTTAAAGCACCGATAAGAGTTGCCATTGTCATATTAACGGTCATTGCAACACCGACTACAATGCCCAATTCGAGTTTATGCTGCCATCTCCAAGTAACGAGTGACACCATTACACCGAAAAATAAGCCTATCACAAGACCGACTTTTAATTCTTTAAAAATGTGATAGAGTGCGGAAGAAATATTAATTTGTCCTGTTGAAAGCCCACGAACAATCAGAGTAATACTTTGAGTTCCTATGTTTCCGCCAAGACCTGCAAGAAGCGGCATAAATATTGCAATAACGGGAAGTGCGTTTAATGTCCCTTCAAATCTGTCAGCAACAGTAACTGCAACAAATTCACCGATTAAAGTAATAAATAACCACGGACATCTTGCTTTGACCGCATCAATAGTTGAACCGAAAATAATTTCGTCTTCGTCAACCAAATCTGTCGAAATACCTTGTGTAGCATAGATTTCTTCCGTTGTTTCTTCTTCAACTATATCTTGAGCGTCGTCCCAAGTAATCATACCTTTTAAGCGGTTGTACAAATCAACAACGGGAAGAGCGGAATATTGGTATTTCATAAAGACGTCGGCAACTACGTCTTGAGGATCATCAATGTGAAGTTTTACAATGTCTTTAGTCATTATGTCTTCAACTTTTGTTTTATAAGGCTTTGTAAGTAATGCTCTTAAACTGATTACCCCCAAAAGATGTTTTTGACTGTCCGTAACGTACAAATAATACAATTCGAATTCGTCTTTTTCCGCTTTGATTTTGATGAAGGAAAGAACGTCTTCAACTTTCATATCTTTGTTAACGGTCAAGACGTGAGGTGTCATAATACCGCCGGCGGTATCTTCCTTATAAGCAAGAAGTTCTCTGATTTCTGTCGAAACTTTTTTAGGAAGTTTGTTTAAATACCCTTCGGATTCATCGTCTTCCATTTCCGCAAAAACGTCGGCTACTTCATCGTGAGGCATTTTGACGATAATTCTTGCAGCTTCTTCTTCATCAATTTCGGAAAGCATTTCAACCTGCAATTGGGCAGGTGCGTATTCAAGAAGTTCTGCGGCTTTATCTTCGTCGATATTCTTAAAAACACGCAATTTTTCTTCGTGATTTAATTGTTGAAGTATTTCAACAAGGTCGGCACTGTGATAACCGTCAAGAAGTTCTCCCAAACCCTTGTCGTTGTTATCTTCTATATATTCACGAATTCTGTCTGCAATGTTTTCTAAATTGAGCATAGCCTTCACCAACCATTAAAATTATAACTTAAATCATTTTTTATGGTTGTTAATTTTTGTGAGTTTTTATTTAAAAATTTTTATTATATAATTTCCAATAACTAAAAGAGACAGTAATAAAGGAAAATAATCATGCATAATACGAAGAAAATTACGGAAGACTTATTTTGGATAGGAGCAAATGACAGAAGAATTGCACTTTTTGAAAATATTTATCCTGTTCCGAAAGGAGTTTCTTACAATTCATATCTTTTAAAGGACGAAAAAACAGTTCTTTTGGATACAACAGATAAAGCCGTAAGCAAACAATTTTTTGAAAATTTAAAATACGAACTGGGTGACAGAAAACTTGATTACTTAATAGTTAACCATATGGAACCCGACCATTGTGCGTTAATTGACAATTTAATCGAAAAATATCCCGAAGTAAAAATTGTTTGTAACCAAAAAACTCTTCAAATGATAAATCAATTTTTTGATTTTGCAACCGAAGACAAGGTTCAAATAATAAAAGAGGGTGACACGTTAAACACAGGTAAACATACTCTTACGTTTGTAATGGCGCCGATGGTTCATTGGCCCGAGGCAATGGTTACTTACGATATGACGGATAAAATATTATTCTCTGCCGATGCATTCGGAACTTTCGGTGCAATTAACGGCAATATTTATGCTGATGAAACCGATTTTGAACACGAACTTATGGATGAAGCAAGAAGATATTATACAAACATCGTTGGAAAATACGGTACTCAAGTACAAGCACTTCTAAAAAAAGCATCAAATATAGAAATTCAAATGATTTGTCCTCTTCACGGGCAAATTTGGAGAACAGGTATAAAAACGTTTATTGATAAGTACGAAAAATGGAGTACATACACTCCTGAAGAAAATTCAGTCCTTGTTATTTTCGGTTCAATATACGGAAATACAGAAAATGCGGCAGAAATTTTAGCATCAAAACTTGCAGATAGAGGAATTAAAAATATAAAAGTTATTAATGCATCTTCAACTCACCCCTCTTATATAGTTGCGGAAGCCTTCAGATACAGCCATATTGTATTTGCATCTTCAACTTACAACGCAGGAATATTTACTCCAATAGAAACAATCTTATTGGACTTAAAGGCACATAATTTCCAAAACAGAACTGTTGCTTATATGTTCAATGGAACATGGGCTCCATTCTCGGAAACGGTTTTGAGAGGACATCTCGAAGCATTTAAAAATTCGACAATCATAGAAAACAGAGTAAAAATCACTTCGACTTTAAAAAATTCACAGGAAGAAGAAATAAATAGTCTGGTTGATGAAATCGTAAAATCAATGCCCGAAGAAAAGAAAGATACAAACGCCCTTGGGAAAATCAATTACGGACTTTATTTACTTTCCGTAAAAGACGATGATAAAGACAATGCTTGTATCATAAATACGGTTACACAAGTTTCAGAAAATCCGAAGTTGATAACAGTTGCCGTAAATAAGCAAAATTACACCCACGAAATTCTATTGAGGAAAAAATCGTTCAATATCTCTGTTTTGACAGAAGAAACACCATTCTCAATATTTGAAAGATTCGGTTATCATTCCGGAAAAGATACGAACAAATTTGAGGGATTTAATGATGTTGAAAAAGCACAAAACGGAATTTTAAGATTAAATAAATATTCAAATTCTTATATTTCTGCAAAAGTTATATCAACAATTGATTGCGGAACTCATACAGTATTTACTGCAGAAGTTGAAGATTCAAAAGTTCTTTCAAATGTTCCGAGTGTATCTTATTCTTATTATTTTGAAAATATAAAACCTGCACTCAAAAAACCCGAAGAACACATTGAAGGATATGTTTGTAAAATTTGCGGATATGTTTACGAGGGAAAAGATATTCCAAAAGATTTTATCTGTCCGATTTGTAAACACGGCGTTGAAGATTTTGAAAAGTTATAATCAATGAGGCGGATAATTTATCCGCCTTTAAATTTTGTATTATTTTGCCAAAATCAAAGAAATATAATATTATATTTATAATAAGATACATGAGGGGATAGAAATGAGTCGTATTTTAGTAACAGGCGGTGCAGGTTTTATAGGAAGCCACCTTTGTGAAAGATTGGTAAACGAAGGAAATGACGTTATTTGTTTGGATAACTTTTTTACGGGTTCAAAAGACAACATCAGACACCTTATCGGAAATAGTCGTTTTGAACTTGTAAGACACGATATAACAAAAGAATTTTATGCGGAAGCAGACAAAATATATAATCTTGCTTGCCCTGCAAGCCCTCCGAGTTACCAATATAACCCGATTAAGACGATTAAAACATCAGTTATGGGAACAATTAATATGCTCGGACTCGCTAAAAGATGTAAGGCAAGAATTTTGCAGGCATCAACAAGCGAAATATACGGTGATCCTCAAATTCACCCTCAAGTTGAAGGTTATTGGGGAAATGTAAACCCGATTGGTATAAGGAGTTGCTATGACGAAGGAAAACGTTGCGCCGAAACACTAATGATGGACTATTATAGGCAAAACAAAGTAGATATAAGAATTATAAGAATTTTTAATACTTACGGGCCTAAAATGAGTGAAAATGACGGCAGAGTTGTTTCAAACTTCATTGTTCAAGCACTTCAAAATAAAGATATAACTGTATATGGCGATGGTTCTCAAACTCGCTCCTTCTGTTATATAGATGATTTAATTAACGGAATGATAAAAATGCAAGATAATGAAGAAGGGTTTATCGGTCCTGTAAATCTTGGAAATCCTTGTGAAACCAGTATTTTGCAATTTGCTGAACTAATAATTAAACTATCAAATTCAAATTCAAAAATAATTCATAAGCCTTTGCCGTCAGATGATCCTTGTCGAAGAAAACCTGATATTTCACTGGCGAAGGAAAAATTAAATTGGGAGCCGAAGGTTCCTGTTGAAGAAGGTCTTATGAAAACGATAGAGTATTTTGATTCGGTTTTAAAATCAAAAAAACAAGATTGACATCAACTCGTGTTTAGTATTCTATAAAAACAGTATTAAGAGGAAAAAATATGTTGGCAAGACGTGCTGCAAGAGAATTGACACTAATATTATTTTCACAAATAGATAACGATATCGAAAAATATTCATCAAAAGATTTTAATCAAATAGTTGTTGATTCCGTAAGAACTTTATCAAATAACGCATACGAAGAACTTAAAACCGCTACGGGTTATGTTGTGGATATGAAAGAATATATAGATGATTTTGAATGTAATCATCCAACAAACGAAGCACGTCCGATTGAAAGCGACAATGTTCCCGTTCCTATTCCTCTTACGTCGGATATGGCAGGGAGATTATCTCAAATAGAAGATGTTTGCGAAAAAGCCTTTGCAGTTCTTGAAATTGCCGAAATGACGGCTTTAACTGAAAATATTGAAACAAAAAATTATATAAAAAAAATAACTAAATTATATTCTGCAAATAATAAAGAAATAGATGAAACAATTAAGAAGCATACCGAAGGCTGGGATTTCTCAAGACTCGTTAAAACAGATAAAGATATTTTGAGAATTGCAATTACGGAACTTCTATATATAAAAGAAACTCCGATGAAAGTAGTTGCCGACGAATCAATTGAACTTGCAAAAAAATATTCGACAGAAGACAGCGCCTCTTTCATTAACGCTATTCTTGCCAAAGTAATAAGGGAAAATGAGTTAGATTAATGTTTAATTTTTTCAAAAAAAAGGATGAAAAAGAACAGGAAAAACCAACAGAAGAACAAAAAGAAGGCTTTTCGTTTTCGTTTAGCAGATTAAAAGAAACAGTATCAAATACCGCAAAAAACCTTGTCGGAAATATAACTTCCGCATTTGAAGATAAAGAAGAATTTGACGAATTTGCACTTGATGAAATGGAAGAAATCCTTATAAAATCGGATATAGGGGTAAATACGGCGTCAGAAATTGTTGATAAAATAAGATATTCAAGGTTAAAGCCGTCTCAAATAAAAGAATTTTTGAAAAATGAGTTTGAAAAAATATTGTCCGAAACAAAGAACGATAATTTAAACATTTCTGACGGATTAAATATAATTCTGATAACAGGGGTGAACGGTGTCGGAAAAACTACACTTATAGCCAAAATGGCATATCAATACAAACAAGAGGGTAAAAAGGTTCTTGTAGCGGCAGGAGATACTTTTAGGGCTGCAGCAGAAGAACAATTAAATATTTGGTCTGAAAGAGCAGGCGCAGATATTGTCAGAAAAGACGGAATTGATGCGGCAGCAGTTGTTTATGATGCAATAAACAAGGCAAAGTCAGAAAATTACGATATCTTGTTGATTGATACAGCGGGAAGACTTCAAAATAAACATAATCTTATGGAAGAACTCGGTAAAATTACCGCTGTTATAAATAAACTTTCTCCCGATAGTTTTAAAGAGAGTTTGCTTGTTATAGATGCAAATACGGGACAAAACGGTTTGCAACAGGCAAAAATATTTAACGAGGCGGCAAACTTAACGGGTATAGCGCTTACAAAACTCGACGGAAGTGCAAAAGGCGGTATTATAATCGGAATTGCAAAAGAATTGAAATTGCCCGTAAAATTGGTCGGAGTCGGAGAAAAAATAACTGATATCAAGATATTCAACAAAGAAGATTTTATAAAAGCACTTTTTGAATAAATGGAGTTAATATGTCTGAAGATGGAATAGTATCCGAAGAGGAAATAAGAGCAAGTATAGGAAAAAACATATCTAAATTTCGTAAGAGAAAAGGTCTTTCGCAAAAAGAATTTGCAAACCTTATAGGAATAGGAGCACCAAACTTAAGTTACATAGAAAACGGAAAATATGCGCCAAGATTGAATACTCTCATAAAAATGTCAGAGGTTCTTGATGTAGAATTGTATGAATTTTTCATTTTTTTCAGGCATGTTGCAAAGGAAAATATAAAATTTAACCTCGAGAAGGCGCTTGAAGAAGACGAATCTTTGTTAAGACTTGTTTACAGGTTGTATCTTGCAATTAAAGCCGATTATTCACCACAAAAAGATGACGAAAAAGAATACGTTATAAATTCAGAATCTTTATACCCGCAGGTAAAAAAATATGCTCGCTCAAAACGAAAATCAAAATGATGATATTTTATCGATAAAATCAAAAAATACACCGCCGTCACTAATTCGTGCATTGTTAAAAGTTACCCAAGATGAGAAAATTATATCTTTCGGTGGCGGGTTGCCAAACCCTATTTCTTTTCCTGAAAAAGAACTTTCAATTTCAATGCAGAATGTTGTAAGAGATTTTGGAAGCAAAGTTTTTCAATATTCAATAACCGCAGGACTTCCTCAACTTCGTGAATACCTTGCCCAAAGATATAACACAAAATTTAATATGGGTATAACTGCCGAAGATATAATAGTTACAACAGGTTCACAACAGGCATTGGATTTACTTGCAAAAGTTCTTCTCAATGAAAACAATAATATTATAATTGAAAAACCCGGATATCTCGGTGCTATTCAGGCATTTTCGCAATACAATCCGACGTTTAATCCCATAGAATTAGAAAATGACGGTTTAAATACCGATAAATTAGAAGAATTATTGAAAAATAAAAAGATTAAATTTGGTTACGTTGTTCCCAATTTTCAAAATCCTACGGGAATTACATACTCTCAAGAAAAGAGAGATAAAATATTTGAATTGATGGAAAAACATAAGTTTGTTCTTATAGAAGATGACCCGTACGGTGAACTCAGGTTTGAAGGAAAATCTTTGCCGTATATTGGCGGCTGCAAAAATCAATACAGTATTGTTTTAGGTTCTTTTTCAAAAATAATTACTCCCGGAATGAGATTAGGATATATAATCTGCAAAAATCATGAAGTTTTAAAAGCGGTAAATACCGCAAAAGAAGCGGCAGATTTGCATACAAACATATTTTCTCAATACGTTATTTGGGATTATTTAATGAATAACGACCTCGATAAACATATTTCAAAAATCAGAGAACTCTACAAAAAACAAAGTTCGGCAATGATTGAGGCAATAAAAAAATATTTCCCCGATAATATTAAATATACTGTTCCCGAAGGCGGAATGTTTATGTGGGTAACACTTCCCGAAGGTCAATCCGCAATAAAACTTTTTTATAAGGCTATAGATAATAAAGTTGCTTTTGTCCCCGGTGATCCTTTTTATGTTAACGAAAAAGATGTCAACGCAATGAGGCTGAATTATACAAATGCCTCTCCCGAAACAATACGTGAGGGAATAAAAAGACTTTCCGAAATTTTAAAATAAACAAAACAAAAGGGAGATTTTATAATCTCCCTTTAAAATTTCAATATCAAGAAAATTAATATCTGTAATGAGCAAATGCTTTGTTAGCTTCTGCCATCTTGTGAGTATCTTCTCTCTTCTTGCAAGCAGCACCTTGTCCGTTTGCGGCATCTGTAAGTTCGGAAGTCAATTTTTCTACCATTGATTTTCCGCTTCTTTTCTTTGCTGCTTCAATAAGCCATGAAGAACCTAAAGCCATGCCTCTGTCAGGTTTAACATCCAAAGGAACTTGGTATGTAGAACCACCGATTCTTCTTGCTTTAACTTCAAGTAAAGGAGTTGCATTTGTTAATGCCTTTTGGAACACTTCCAATGCATCGCCCTTTGTTTTTTCTGCAATTCTGTCTAATGTAGAATAAAAAATTCTTTCAGCCAAAGACTTTTTGCCTCTGCGCATAAGTCTGTTGATAAATTTTGATATATCAACATTATTATAGACCGGATCCGGTGCCGGTATTCTTCTTGCCGGTTTACTTTTTCTTGACATATTTACCTCTTATTATTTCTTAGCCTTAGCTTTTTTAGCACCGTATTTTGAACGGCTTTGTTCTCTGTTTGCAACACCTGCGGTATCAAGAGTACCTCTGATGATGTGGTATCTTACACCGGGTAAATCCTTAACACGACCGCCTCTTATAAGAACAACACTGTGTTCTTGCAAGTTGTGACCGATTCCGGGAATGTATGAAGTAACTTCAAAACCGTTAGTCAATCTTACACGAGCAACCTTTCTCAATGCTGAATTAGGTTTTTTCGGTGTAGTTGTATAAACTCTGGTACAAACACCTCTTCTTTGAGGGCAGTTTTCCAAAGCCGGTGATTTAGTTTTATCAGTTAACTTTTTACGTTCTTTACGTACTAATTGTGCTATTGTAGGCATTTATTTTCTCCTTTTTGTGTTTTCCTCAACACAGCCGTTTCGTCCTCTCGGACAGTAACAATATTAAACTTTAAGCATGAATTAATGTCAACCGTTCAATTTTAATTCTTGTAATTTCGGTAATTATTCTTAATATTCCTATTCTTGTTCTTTTTCTTTCTTTTTAAGAAGATTTCCAAGGGCAGTTTCAAGAGTTTTTACTTTGTTTTCCAAAGAAATAATTTTGTTGTCTTTTTCAGCGTTAGAAATTGCACTTTTTTCGTGTTCTTTTTTATAGGCTTTTAAAGCTCTTGTTTCACCGTAACTGAAAAATATATACATAATAATTGCCGTTAATGCACCGATTAAGTATATTATCGTGGCAAAATGCACATAAGATACGGTATATAAGTGCTTATCAAACGGGCAAGTGTATTCAAACATGCTGTTGTAGTTTTGAGAAACAAACAACATAAAGACTAAAGCCAATAAAATTTCCACTAAAAGTACTAAAAATATTTTCATCTTTCACTTCTCAATTTGTTTAACACTCTAATAATATCATTATCGGGAGAAATTTCAATATTTATTCTTTCTGATGTTACAGGATTTAAAAAAGAGAGTTTGTACGCCTGCAAAACTTGTTCTGTTGTTTTTACTTTTATGTTTTGACCGCCATAAAGAGAGTCATTAACGATGGCATGCCCTATATGAGAGAGATGAACTCTTATTTGATGTGTTCTTCCGGTTTCAAGTTCTAATTCTATAAAAGCAAAATTTTTAAATTGTTCAATAACTTTATAGTGTGTAACAGATGGCTTTCCGCCATCTTGAACCGTATATTTTTCACATTTTGTCTTATGACGTGCAATATCGCCTGTTATTGTTCCCGTTAAATTTTCAAAAATTCCGGAAACTATTGCAAGATAATTTCTTTTTGCAGTTTTGGTTTTGATTTGATTGGCAAGGTTTTCGTGAGTGGCATTATTTTTTGCAATCATCAAAAGTCCAGAAGTGTTTCTGTCTAGTCTGTGCAATATCCCGGGTCTCATAACACCGTTTATATCTGACAATCCCTCATATCCGTATCTATTTAATAATGCATTGACGAGAGTTCCCGATAATTCTTTTGTTGTTGGATGGGAAAGCATGTTTTTCGGTTTATTAACCACAAGCATATTTTCATCTTCATATCTTATATCCAGAGGAATATTTTCGGGATTTATTTTTATTTCCGTATCATCTAAAAAAATCTCTATAATATCGCCTTCTTTGAGTTTAAAAGATGGCTTTACGGATTTTCCATTCACCAAAAGCAAGCCGTTTTTTGCTGCGGTTTGAATTTTACTTCTTGATAATTCTGAAAATTCCGAGGAAATATAACTGTCAACTCTGTCAAAATCATTATTTAAGGTCGAGGTATATATCTTCTTCAACTTCTCTGTCATTGAAAAAATCGTCTTTCTTCTTTATCAATATGCCCATAATAAGAATAAAAGCAGATATTGTAATCATCATATCGTTAATATTAAATACGGGGAAATTCCACAAATTAATTTTAATAAAATCGATAACATATCCGTAAGTAAAACGTTCAAAAGCATTTCCGAGTATTCCTGCACACAATATCGCAATTAATGTGCATTGTTCTTTACTCATATAAAACTTATATAAAAATACATAAACAATTAACCCTATCACAACTAATATTGCAAATATAAAAAGAAGCATAATCATATTTGAATCGTTAAAAAGACCAAAAGCGGCACCTCTGTTTTTTACGTAAGTCAGACATAAAAAACTGTGTCTGTTGGTTAAAACCTTCCCAACACATTCTGTAATGACTATATATTTAGCAACATAAGCCATTAAACAGAAAATTATAATATGTGATATCAGAAGAAAAGTTCTTTTAAAATTAAAATGCATTATTTATTTCCTATGGCTCCTTTTGCATTACTTTTTGAAACGGAAAAAATGTTAACTCTTTTTAAAACGTATGCGGTGCCTATAACTCTTACATTTACAGCTCCGTCAGATAACATTTCAGGTTTTGTTATTCCGACACTTGCTATCACATATTCATTATAACCGGTACTATTTGCTTTAAAAATTCTTTCTAAAACACCATCTTGTTTAACGGTTTTGAAAATATCTTTGTTTTTGGGGACAGGGTAAATGATAGGTTCTGAAGAAATTGAACTCATTGCAACACTCCCCGGAATCTGGTTAAAAGATAACGTTGCGGTGTATTCTGCATTTTCTTTGACTTGCATTGGGGTATTTAAAGAAAAATACATATTCTTTGCATCGCCGTAAAGCATTCTGCAAACTTCGTCAACTACATTTGCGGATAATATTTTCCAACTTCTTCCTTCTTTTTGAAGAGTGTAATAAATTTCGGCATTTAAAATAAGAATACCTTTTCCTAAATTATCCGGAGATTCCTTTACGGTTGTTGCTTCACCGTTTTCTTTGACATGTACTATCGCATAGTTTTCAAATACGTTTATATCGAGAATTTCGGTTTTTGATTTTCTGTTAGTTATCGTATCTGCACCGTCTTTAACTGATTTTAAATAAGTAGTATAGTCAAAACCGTCATTATTTATGAAATCTTTACTGAAAAAATATCTTAGTCTTTTTATATCTCCATTGTCCGAATATTTGTCTATATTAGCAAAAAGTTGAACAATCTCGTCTTTCGGGTCTTTGGTTATGTACTTTCCGAAACCGATAGATGCAAGTTTTTCGTTTATATACGCTTCTTCGTTAAAATAAACGGCTTTTGCGCAAACCGTATTTGTAAATACGAATAAACTAAAAAAAACGGTGAAAAATATTTTAAGATATAGCTTCATTATTTTCAACAATCCTATTTTGGTATATTAAAGTCAATATTAAATCTGCACTTATCATAACAAAATTTATAAAATAAAGCCATATTACAATATCCATATTGTAAAAAATTTTATGAATAATTCCGCAGATGTAACCTATTAGAATAAGGGACAGGAATCTTTTGCTTTTTCCTTTTACACTTTTTGTTTTGAAGGTTTTTCTAAGAGCAAAAGGCCAACTTGCACCGAAACAAAATAGCATCAATGCTTCAAAAATGCTCATTGATTTAATTTGAAAAGATGCCGATATTAATTCCGAAACAGGTAACATAATTGTCCTTTCGATAATATCTTAACACAAAATTTACAATTATTTCAAAGGTAAAATTGCCTCATCATCAATTATTTTTATAATTTCATCAACTTCAATGTCGTCCATACACGGGGAAAACTCGCCGTTTCTAAGCTTACAGAATTTCTTTTTGCAGGGAATACATTCTAATTTTGAAGATTTTACCGAATGATTTTTTTCTCCCAATAAACCTGTTCGGTAGATTGCCATTGCACCGTAGAGTGCGATACAAACAGGGTTGTGAGTTGCTGTTGCTATGTGTAAAGGCCCCGTATCCGCACCAATCATATATTCTGCAAGAGAAAACATTGCGGCACTTTGCAAAATGTCAAAATCTCCCGCAAAAATATAAACATTATCGTGAAGATTTTCAAATTTAGATAGGGCTTCTCTTTCTTCGGAAGTTCCTGAAAGAATTACATTTACATCATATTTTTCAAGAATTTTTATGATAAGTTCTTTAAATTTTTCAGGACGCCATTTTTTACCTTCTCTAACAGGACCCGCTTGAGTTGTAATTACAATAAATTTCTTATTCTTAGGTATTTTGTTTTTAACTTCATTAACAACGTTTTCGGGAATAGTAAGACTTAATTCATTCTTAAACTCAAGACCGTTGATATTTTCTCCTGCCGTGTCAAAAAAGTTCTTAACGGCGTGAATTTCAGGGTTTTTATCATAGTTAAACGTGTGTTTTGCACCTGTAAGAAATGCAAGTAAACGCAGTTTTAACGATGGCTGAAGATTTAAAATAACATCATATTTTTCAGGTTTTAATTCTTTTGAAAGTTTGAAAATATTTTTATAGTTTATTTTTTCAATAGTTATTATTTTGTCGATATCGGGGTCTGCAGAAAGCATTTTTGCAGGCACTTTTGTTGTTAAATAATGTATTTCGATACCTGAATTTGCTCTTTTTAAACTTCTGAAAACCTCAGATGTGTGCAGTACATCGCCTATTGCACCGCATCTTATAACCAAAACTTTTTTAATACTGTTTAATTCAATCATAAATTTTCTCAAACTTTTTTCTTCTTGTGTTATAAGAATATACCAAAACTTTATCTTTTTGCAAAACAAACTTAACAGCATTATTTCTGTCAGTTCTCAAAATACGGATATTATTTCTCGACAACGTATCAATTGTTCCGTTATCGGGGTGTCCATAAATATTAAATCCTGTTGAAATAAGTGCATAATCAGGGTTAATTTTCTTTAAAAATTTATCCGAAACGGTATTTTTTGCACCGTGATGAGAAACTTTAAGAATATTTGTTTTTGAAGGAAAATTATTAACTAATTTCATAAGCGATTTTACTTCCGTATCAGCACAGAAAACAGCGTTGTTTCCGTGAATATCGTTATAAATATTTACTGTTGAAGAGTCGTTATCATTAGAATTTTCAATGTAATAAGAAGTGATTTTAAAGGTTTCGTCAGATATTGTAATTTTTCCGTTTTCGGGCACGGAGACGGGGACATTTTTATCTTTTGCGGATTGAAAAATTTTAACGGTTGTTTCGCTGAAAGGTTCTTTTTGAATGTTTTTAAAATCAGGAATTTTTCTTACAAAAAGTTTATCAATTTTCAGATTTTGAATTAAAAAAGGAGTTCCGCCGGAATGGTCGCTGTCAAAATGAGTTACGATAATTCCGTCGAGTTTTTTAATGCCTGAATCTTTAAAATAACTGTATATAATTCTTTCCGCAGCTGGAGAAAACTCTTTGTAAGGAGCCTTTCCCGTATCAATCATAATTAATTTTTCGGAAGGTGTTTTTATCAATGCCGCATCTGCATTTCCGACATCAAAAAACAAAATCTCGCTATGGTTTGATTTTAAGTGTATAAAGGTTCCGAAAAATAAAAGAGTTGTTCCCAATAACACCGCTGCTATGTGTTTTTTTAATTTTTCGGAGACTTTAATGAGTGCATAAATCACTATGACAATTAAATAATAGAGAAAAACTTGTAAAATTGACGGTGACGGAACGATGATGTTTGAATGGGGAAGATTTGAAAAGTAATCGGCAATGATATTTATAAATTTCAAAAAAGGTGATAAAAGAAAATCAAATATATTGACTGCTTTTACGCCAATTTGCGGAATCATAGCAAAAATAGAACTTAAAAAACCGCCAAAACTTACAAAAGACAATGTCGGAACAACCGCAATGTTTGCAAAAATTGAATAAGGTGTAAAGGTGTTGAAATAAAACATTTGAATCGGTGCGGCAAAAAATTGTGCGATTAAAGGAATTATGATGAATGATGATATTGTGTAGAAAATTTTGTTTTTAATTTTATCAAGGAGTATCGGGCAAAATAATAAAAGACCTAATGTTACGCTGAAGGAGAGTTGAAAACCAATATTCGTCAACATAGAGGGAGATATTAAAAGTAAAAGAAAGGCAACAATAAACAAAAGAGATATGGAATCTGCTTTTCTGTTAATCATTTTTCCGAACAATATCAGTAAAAGCATTAGTGCAGCCCTTAAAACAGGCGGCCCGAAGCCTGTCATACAGGTATAACAAACGACAGACAGCATTCCTATGAAAATTGAAAATTTATAGTTAATTCTCAAAATTTGAGATAAAAAGAACCACATACCGAAAATAAGAGAAACGTTCATTCCTGATGCGGCAATTATATGCATTAATCCCGAATTTACAAAAGAAATTTTCATTTCCGGAGTAGGATTTACCGCATCATCTCCGAATACAATTCCGCCGAGCAGTTCCAAAGACGGAGATTTAATGTTTTTGGAGTGCATATTTATTATATTTTTTCTTAGCCTGTTTAATTTAAACAGAAATTTAAGGACGGGTTTTTCCGTATGGGAGATTATTTTAAAATCATTTTCCTGAACATAGAGTCTTGAAAAAATGTGCTGATTTTTAAGATATTCCGCATAACAAAATTCCGAAGGGTTAGATGCCCTTTTTGGTTTTGTTAAACGACCTTTTAGTTTTAACTTGTTTCCTATTTCGATTTTTTCCGATTTTTCTTTCGGAGCAAATAAATTTACAAGAACTTTAGATTTATTCTTTTCGGTTATTTTTCCGTAAGGTGTAAAACTTTCCGTTTCAAAAGAAAATTTTATAAACTCATTACTTGACGAAGTCGGAAGAGAGATAACGGTTCCTTCAACCGTAATGTCTTGTGCTGGTGCAAAAGAAGATAATAAATCAGATTCTTTGTTTCTTAGATTTGCGTTTAAAATTCCAACCAAAAAGATTGTCATAAAAACGAGTAACGATTTTTCCGAAATTAACTTGAATTTAAGAAAAATAATCAATATTAAAAACAAAATTAACGAACAAAAAATTACGGTTTCCGTGAAAAATGCGGTTAAACCTAAAATGTATGAAACAGAAAATATAATTGTCAAAAATTTTTTAGACATAAAATCAGTATTAAATAACTTCACAAATTTATCAATAAAATATTTTGTGTTAGAATAAAAAAAGTTAAGAGGTAAAAATGCAAATAAACATAGGGGAGCATTGGATAGGACATATTTTCGGCATGTCAGTTCACATGGACACACTTGTTACAATGTGGATAACGATGGCTCTTTTAATTATTGCCGCTTTTATAATGACAAGAAAATTATCCATAATTCCGGGCAAGGCTCAAACTCTTGCGGAAGCAATTATGGGATATTTTATGGGCTTAACGGATAATATGGGTGCCGATGGAAAAAAACATGTTCCTTTGCTGGCGACTTTGTTTTTGTTTATTGTATCGGCAAACCTCATAGGACAACTGCC
>Ga0310695_10004056_pt1 | contig 27587 bp, 45 predicted proteins | sample RumenRJG_04DNA_FD_203882 | JGI IMG/M metagenome (GOLD analysis project Ga0310695, IMG submission 203882) | Bovine rumen microbial communities from Lethbridge, Alberta, Canada - RJG_04 (v2) (version 2) | ecosystem: Host-associated > Mammals > Digestive system > Stomach > Rumen | place: Canada... | reverse complement strand
GTGGGGGGTATATGGCCTTAATACATATTTTTGGGTTTTTTTGCTTCCGTTACCTGTGGGGGTCAAAAATAGGTCAAAAAACGGCTACAATATAATAGTCAACAAACCAGTCAAATATGGGCATTTTTCAACACACTTCTTCTTGGGTCAGCGCCCATCGTCCTGTGTACACGCCCACCCATAGCGCCGCCTACCAACCATCGTTTTCCCGCATTATTCTATACTTATTCATATAAATATTGCGTATTGGAACTGGGTAGATATATTCTACCCGGTATGTTTGTTTTTATAATATATGGTTTAATAATAACAATAATATATGGAGAATACAATATGAGAATAGTACCACAGATATTACGACATTGGCTGGTAATGAATACGATACGATCCACATCGATGGAGAGTATGATGGACCACTGCGATGGATATCCACAGCTGCTGCACTGTAAACGTATGCTGCTGCACGATCTGGAGTTCGGGAAGAAACTGATTGAGGATACGATCGACGAAGTGGCAGAGGGGAGGTTTAGATTTAGATACCGGAGTAGAAAGGAGCTGGGGAGGAATTGGAATCCGATGCTGCTCTGGGAGGAGGACTGTGCCGAGACTAGATGGACACAGTGGGATCTGATACGAGCGTTGAGAGAGTTACGATCGTGGATGGACCATCAGCAGGAGTATCGTTATCCATCTGAGATTTACCCAGATATACACTAGATTTGCATCGCGTACATCTGAGTTGTTGTTGATTAGATAATATACGTTGAAATAGAAAAGGGAGACCAGAAGGCCTCCCTTTCCTTTGTTGCCATCATTGGAATGGTATTACAATTCGTACTGGCTAGCAGCATCGGCTATCTCAGCCTTATGCCTGCATTTGATATATTCCTTTGCTTCTTTTTGGCGCCGGTCATACCACTCGTTCCACATTCTACAGATTACTTCAGCGTCGTCACCTTGAAAGCCCGGGAAGTCTAGCGTATGGTTGTCGCCATATAATTCTATTGTAGGATTGGGTATTGACATACTATGCCTCGTATTGGTTGGCTGCAGATCGTATATTATCTATACGGTCTTCCTTCTCGCAGACTAGCAGAACATGGTCTAGATTCTCGCAGATAACCTTAAGCTTATCGGCATAGTCCATCATAGGGAATAGCTTTCTGACGTCTTCATATTTCATATTCTTCCGCCACCATCTTTATGTCAATCTTGTGCAGCAGCTTCTGTCTGATTCGCCACAGATGTTCATTGCGTTCTTTTATATGCTGCCACTTTTCGTTCGGCAGACTATCTATGATATCATCAATCCAGCTTTTGCTATATGTCATAATCACTGCCTGCCGACTTTATATCTTTTTGTTGTTGTTTCTTCTGCTTGAGGCGCCAGTTCTTAAATATATCTCCACCACACTTCTCAGCAAGGGCAACTTGTTCTTCGTATGGATGTTCTTCAATAGTACTAAGAATAAGCCGATTCCAAAATTCAGTTGATATTGCCATATTATGCCTCAAACGATGCTGCTGCAGTAATTATAGCGTCAATGCGCCTTTGTTTCATATGCCGCAGGTATTCTTTAATTGATTCAATGATTTTGTCAATTACTTCTTTTATGGTTTTATCATCGCAGCAATATACATAACTAGGATAGTTAATAACGAACTTGTTGCTGTATGGCGTATACATAAATGCATTGGTCCGGGCAGCGAACATGGAGTTTGGATCTGGTATGAACTGTGCAGAATATGTCATCCCAGCCCAAATTCTTCTGCCGTCAAATGGTATACCGAGCTTTTCAGCGACATACTTTACCAGTACTTCTGGACAATCTAAATATTCTATGCATTTTCTGTTTTCATCTATCATACTATACGTCATATACTAATCCTGCCTGTTTAATATTCTGTTGATGATCAATCTTCTGTTGGCGCCGGTAATTATGATATACATGTAGAAATCTATTGATTATATTACTGACAGGCATATAGTTAACGCAGTACTCATCATCTAGCAACCGAGGATCACCATTCGTCCACAAATAGAAACAATTCCAACAATAATATAATTCTATCAAAGAATTCTTGTTGTTATCCAATAAGAATATGGTAATGTCATGCCCAAGGCCTTTACCAGGTCCAGCAACAAATACATCAAACCCAAGTGAATCTCTAATGTAATCTATTATCTGTTTTATATTATCTGAATATGTGCAGATAGCTAAGTTAGGATCAATATTCATACTTTATATCCTTCAGCGGCGCCAGCAATATCCAATTTGCGTTGCCGTTTCTTATTGTAATTGATTAATCTGATTCCTGCCAATATCTTATTTCTGGCGCCCTCATAGTTTAAATTTTCTAATGATATTCCTTGTGCTTCATGACTATTGCCCCAAAACATATCCATACAGATATGCCCTTTCCAATCTTCATATAAGACCAAATCAAATCTATTTTTGGCTTCTTCATCACTATATCCAGTAAAGAACTGTTCATTAAGCGCAGCGCAGGTAAAAATATCGCCTTTAAAAAAGATCAGGCCGCAATCGTTTGCTAACGATTCAATAATTTCGGGAACCTTGAAATAGTATATGCAGAGCTTAGCCTTAGGATCAATATCCATATTAGACCTCGTAATCGTTTGCGGCGCCAAGAATTGCCAATTTGCGCTTGTCTAACTCTCTGCGGCGTTCCTTAATTTCAAATTGATTCATCATAAGAATGATATCAGCAATACTATAATCATTCATCTCATGTCTTCTTTCACTATATCCGCCATTGTAATATCCACTGTTTGCTAAGAATTCACCATTTCTATACCACATAGTAAATTGATACTTATGATTCTCAGAACTTGTTGGAATGCGGTTGACTGAAGCATATTGATCATCAGTTTCAGATTCATAACACCAGCCGACCTTGTCAGCAATGTACTTCAAGATAAAGTCGTGCTTCTCATAAGCAAATTCTTTTATTTTGCGCTTTTCGTTAATTTTTCCCATGTTAAGCCTCGTAAAGTTGTGCAGCGTCGCTTATTGCTTGCTTTTTCAAATATAGTTCTTTTTTCTTAGCACATTCGTCAAATTCAATCATTCTTTTCAATATATCAGAAATCTTATATTTGTTTGCGTTGACTGGTTCATCATTAAAGTGATATGTAAAACTTCCATAATTGAAATAAAATTCCCTTCTAACCGACTGATACCAGACACGGAATTCCTGAACTGGGTTGCGCTGGTCTTCAGAACAATCCGAACAATCTAATCTCCTGACGCCTACAAAATGGCAAGCATCTTCTGGAACAAACTTCCAACCTGTCTTCTCAGCAATGTACTGCAAAACAAGCGTAGCCTTTGTGGCGCCAAGAAATTGATTCATTGTCAATTCTTCATCCATATTATGCCTTTAGATCTTCTTCAGCAGCCTTTGTCAGTGCAATTACCTTGTTGGCATAGTCATTAGCCTTCTGGCTGACCTTGTAGACCAATTCTACATATTTGATAAGGTCCACAGGATTCTTACATGTTCTGTTGGCTTTTTCAAGGAATTCCTTAAAAGGCGCCGGAAACAGGCTAAGGTTATCGTAATTGATCTGCCAACTATCGGATTCAGCGAAATATATGATTCGGAACGACAACGCCACAGAACGATTATGCGTCATGGAATTATAGCCACCATTGTAAACATGGTTGATAATATAATCCTCATTCAAATTGTAAATCCCATCAATCGTCGGCATAGGCTTCTTATACTCGTCCTCCAGGATTTTTGTAAATTCAGCCTTGAGGTTACAATCTTCAACATCTGCAAGCCAACCGAGAATTTTGTCACGAGCGTCATCCAGCGGCTTTTTGTTCAGGTAGAACGGTATTGTGCCTGCATAGACTTCCTTGTCGCTGAAAATCTGTTCCAGATCTTGGCGGCTAGAAGCTCTGGTCCAATAGTATCTGGCGCTCCACAAAGCCAAATTTGAATTAAAGATGCTCGTGTACCAAATTGCGGACTTGACGTCGCTGCTGCTTTCTTCCTTTACAAAAACATGCAGGGAAGGATCAATAGACTCGACAAAAGTTTCAAATTCGTCAACGAAGCCGTTGATCTTGGTCTTCTGAATTTCCATCTTGCGCTTGCTTTTCGCAGCGCCATTGACAATCTCTTCATTCTTAGCCCTGTATTTGCCAAGCGTATTTGACTTCTTGAAGTATTTTGTCAATGCCGGAACGTTCTCAACGAAATTGTCAATAGTCCAGTAATACTCGTTGGCGCAAGCCTTAGAGGCCTTGAATTTTGTGCCGAGGAAGGACAACGGGTGCTTTCTGCTGCTACTCGTATATCCCCGGGAATTTGACTTGGCCTCAACAATATGGTCATACATATCCCGAATTTTGATCTTCAGATCACCATTGAACCCTGCTTCATATATAGAAGCCATGAAGGTAAAGCCATAGGTTTCAAGGTTGTCGCTGTCAAAGATCTTCAGGAGTATAGCGAAACTCAGCTTCCCATCTTCATTGACGCTGATACTACGGTCAAGCTTCATGATATAGCCGCAATCAGTGCAAAATTGAAACAGCGCATTGATGGCCTTGTCTGCATCAGCGACTCGCTTGGCATCCATTTGAAGGGCAAGAGCTGCCTGTGGGTTTTTCGCAAGTTCTGTTGCGAGGTTGTCTGTGCCGTAAATCTGGTCACCGTCTTTTAAAGTGTCAATATAAATGCTCATGTTTAACCTCGTTGAAATTAATTGTGTAGACGATCATTGATCTTTTCAACAATCTTGTTGATGGCGCCAGTGATAGTCAGTCCAGTGCAGTCAATCAACTGACCACCCATGTGATCTGACCAGCGGCTACCGTCACCGTCATAACCAACCCACACTTCCTCAAGTTCCATGAAATGAGGCTTGTGCTTATTGGGATGAAGGGTAAAAAGCGTTGCATTGACGCAGTTAATCAAACCTTGCTTTTCGCGGCGAACGGAGATCTGCAAAGCATCTGCAAAAACCTCACCGCTAATGCGCTTAATCATATTCAAATTTGAATTAGCAAACGCCGTAAGCACGCTGTTCTGAAATTCCGCAATACCCTTCATTTTGTTAACCTCTATTCCAATTTGTTTACAATACAAAAATAACTATTTTTTCCTATATTGTCAATAGAAAATGCCCAAAAGTGTAATAAAACACGAGAAACCCGTGGACTGATATATTACCAATCCACGGGTCAATCAACGAGGTATAACAAGAATTTCGTCAAAAAGTGTAATATAATGACGTTTTTTGAGGTAAATTACGTCTATTAATTACGGGAATTTGCGTCTAAAGCACGGAATAACGCCTTTCCAGTTACGTCTGAAATATCAAAATCAGGCAATTTACCAGGCAAAACGCCCCTATCATCCTTTTCCTGATATCTGGTCAGAGCTGATATGGCCTTTCCCATTGCTACCTTTCGTCCGGTTGCCCTGCAGAACATATCATTTGATCCTGTTCTGGCAATTCCATAAGCAATCGGAATTACGATAGATTTTTCGCCTTTGATTTCGTAAATCTTAACATCACCCTTTTCTGTATGGTTTGCGAAGCGTCCAAACTTTGCGACGAATTCATTATCTCCGGAACAGATCACCGAAATGATACATTCTGTCTTTCTGTTCTTGTTGATCTTACCATACGGGTTCTTATAAGGCGTATGCCTGAAAGTTATCTGAAAATCAGCACTTCCGCCAATGACGGGAATATTGAAAAATCTCATATTGATCCTTTTGTAAAAACACAGCGTGGGGCGCAAGGCGGGGTAAGTTCCAGGGGATTATCCTCACGCCCCACGAGAAAATTAAATCAGGTCAGAAACAATTTCATTTGCTTCAGCCATTACATCCTTGACGCTGCGGTGGCCGCCACGGTGAGTGAATGCGTTCATAATTCGTCCAAGCTGCCCGCCTTCAAGCGTCAACTTGCCATCAATGAACAACTGACGGTCAATCTGTGTCTTGCCGGTCTTCAACTTCACAGGCGTTTCAACCATCTTCACAGCGCCAACATCCTTCACCTGGCCTGCAAGTACGCCTTTGTCAAGGGTAAACTTGCTGCGGTCTGCGCGGATCGCTGCAGCAATCTTCTTGGTCAGCGCGTCGTTAATCACGATCTTGTCTGCCTTCGGACGACGCCCTTCAATACAGCGATTCATCAGGGGATACAAATACTTCTTCTTGAAGGTACCAAACTGCACAAGGCGTTCCTTGCCGTCAGCATCAATACGGTAGAGCTCACGTTTGTGTGACTTGCGGGTGCCTTTCTTCAGTTCCTGTTCCGTAAATTCAATACGGAAATCTGTCTTGCCCTTGCCAAGATCAACGCCACGGAGGAAAACCTTGCCGTCTTTCTTTTCCACGACCTTGTCAAAATTGGCACGAACAAACTTGTTCAATGCTTCGCCAAATTCCTCAATCTTGGACTTGGGAGCAGCTGCCTTGGGTGCGGGGTTCTTGGTGGGGGTCTTTTCGTTCTTCATAGTTTTTCCTTTTGTTAGAGTTTTCAATTTTTCGGGATTCCCCGAGTGAACGAATATAATATATCAAATATTCATTCAGTTGTCAATAGGTTGTTTGAATAATCTTTCTTAAAGTTCGTCAAGTGTCATTACAAAATTGTCCTTAGTCGGATCTTTCTTCAAAGCATAAGTCAACTTTTTCAACAATTCCAGACTTTCTGCACGGGTAAGAGTCAACTGATACTTTTTCTTGGGCGCCGGTTGTTCCTTTTCCTTTTCAGTGCAAACCAGCTTCCGATACCATTTCTTCCAGATATCGTGCATGCACCCGAGGTCGTTCTTGATCGTCTGCCGACTGGACAAAATGTATTCTTGCAACTCCTTCATCAGCTTTTTCGCTTCAAACAGTTCGCTGAAGAAATACTCAGTTTTCGTGGCACAAAATTCAAACAGGTTAAAGTTGCTGCTGCAATTACGCTTATTGCAGAAGTGGGCAAATCTTTCACCATACTGCCGCTTGATCTTATTGCGGTGCTCGGCTGCCTGGCGCATCTTATTACTTGAATAGTTGATCTCGTCAGCCAGACAATACATTTTCTTCAGATCAGCGCTAAATTCGTCTGATCCCTTGCACATCCTGTCAAGAATGCCTTCCATTGCGTTCAAATACCACAAGGGCGTCTTGAATTTTACAAACATATTTTACCTCTGTTGTTGATTAAAAAAATAAACAACACCGGTCATCCACTTTAACCTACTGGCTGCCGCCATACCTGGACTAGAGGGGAGCGACCGCCGGGACTCGAACCCAATTTTCTTCAATGCGGTGTTGTCAAAATTTGATTAAAACTTCTTTTTCATCATTTCATGTACTCCAGCGACAATGGCGCGGTTGTCACCACGGTCACCTTTGACAGCATCAAAAACACCAAACTTGATCTTGTTCCATTTTGTATCAGTTGGCAGCTCAGAATGGCAACCGTGCCAATTCTTATTGACAAAAGCAACCTTCGGACAAGCAGCGACAGACTTCCTGATCTTGACAGCAGAAGCTTTGAGGTTCTTGGCAAGGTTGCGGAGTTCAGCGGCGTTTTTGTTGTTTTTCATTGTTATATCCTTTTCAAATTTTACGTAGATAATATAACAACTTTTCAACCATTTGTCAATAGATTTTTCACAAAAGTGTAATATTTCCTGTTTTTTGGGTTATATGATCAATTATCCTGTTGGCGCCAGTAAATCCCATTCTAAGACGAATTCGTCAAAAAAGTGTAATAAACCGACGTATTTTGATGTAATTTAAGCAGGTGAATTTAGGTTATTTGCGTTAATTTGGCTTTTGCCGCGCCTGTCGGCCAAATAGCTTGAATTTCCAGAAATTTTAATATCAATCCTTTTTAGGCCTTGAAGCGTCAAACTTTCCGCATAATCACGCATTTCATCATTTACGTATTTTTCATAGTTTTCTCGACGTAGTGCGGAAGTTTGTTTATTTAACGCTGCAACTTGCTTTCTGACAGCCATGATCTTTTCGCGTCGTTCCTTTATCACCGGATCATTTGTTATCTTATTCCATATAAAGGCGTAATTCAATATTTTCTTAAATTGTGCGTCCCATTCAGAAATTGATCCTTCAAGCGAGGTTTTGAATACTTCATCATTTGTCAGATCACCAACATTTCTACCATAATGTATAGTAGAACCACGCCAAGGTTCAATAGGCATGCGGGTAATGTTGCCAGTTGCATAATTGTAAATCAAATAGGGAATATTTGTATTGATAATTGGAATAATGAAATTCAATCCTGTTACATAAATCTTAGGATCCCATCCCCTATTGAAATTCTTTCTGGCAATAAATTTTATGACAGGTTGCGAAGACTTAAATCCTGACTCCTTTACAAGGATAGGACAATCCTTCCACGCAATTTCTGACTGAATGCATTCTTGATCTGTCTTCTTTTCAATATTGACAAAAATCTCTTTAAGGTCAACACCGAACTTTGCTTTCATCACCTTTTTGAATTTGCTAAGTTCCATATTAGTCTTCCTTCACTTTAAGTTCTTTAAACTTTTCAAAATTGATTTCTAGCTGTTTTTTCGCCTTTTCTCTGATCTTCATGCCTGTCTCATAAACATCCAAGACAGTGTTAGTACATTCTACAATCGTATCAACATCAATATCGGCGTTAAGAGGAAGATCAATTCTTTTAGTACTCCACAAGTCGCTTAAACTTGGAACTTGACGACTTAAAAAATAACCAGCTAAATCGTCAAAATTATTGAGATAATTGTACCAAATTGAAATTTGCCTTTCATCATTCGCAATGGTAAGCATCGTATTACAATTTTCAGTTGTCTTAAGATCATAGAAAAATTTGATACGAAAAACGAAATCATTGCCGTTTACAATTTCAAGCCGCATACGCTCATGGGTTCTTTCATCAAGTGCATATACAAGCTTTTTCAATTTGTCAAAAATTTCAATACCTTCATCAAAAGTAAGTGCCATATCAATCTTCCTTTACAGCGTTGATAGCGCTGCTTGACCAAGTGTTCTGCCAGCCAGAAATTAAGCCACAATTCATCCATTCATCGCGCTTCCATTGAAAAATACGAGATGCTTCATCCCAATCACGAGCAGCGACGTAAATCGTGCGGTTGACACGGATAGCGTTTTTGTCGCTCCACTCTGAAGCATTGGGATCAAACAAACTGTCCGTGCGAGTGCCCATATTGAAATTGTACTTAAATTTGAACACCAACAGTTTCAAAGCCTTCCACTTAGAAGAAGTTTCTTCCCAACTGCCATCAGCGTTTTTGCGGTACATGTCGCCGCGGATCAATGGGCGTTCAAGATCAGTGGCATCAACAAAACCATTCCACTTGCTGACCTTGTCCAGATCAGGATAGTCTTCAGGATTAGGCATGCGCAGACAATCAGTCAGGTCACGGCCAATTTCAATAGTTGAATATTCCGGGAGATCGTTAAAGCGCATATGTTCCATAGTTGTTGCCTCGTTAGTAGTTCAAAAAGGTTTGAGGGTTTTCACAGGCGTATCCTTACCCACAACGCTCAACTCGTTACCAATTTACTTGGGTAATAATATCAGGTTTTGCACCGATCCATTTCTTGGCGATAATACGGTTGAAAACTTCAGTTGCACCAGCTTCATCTTTAGCATAGCAAAAATACGGATACGTCTTTTTGCCGAATTTATAGCTAATTTTGTAATAGTGATAGCCTTCAGATTTCAGTTTTGTAATTTCCTGTGAAGTCATGTTTTGTTACCTCGTAAATTAAAGAAGTGCAATAGAAGTGAAAATGGTGAAAAATACAAAACCAAGCATGATCTTTTCAGTGATCTTGTTGATCTTGCGCTGGCGGCGCCAGTAGGAGTAGGTCTTGTATTCGTCAAATTCCATTGTTAACCTCTATTGTTTTGTTTACGTAGTAAATATATCAATTTTTCCGCATTCTGGCAACATTTTTTCTGTAAAATAAAGTTTACAGAAGAAAATAGCCCAAATTTGTGAAATTTGGGCATTTGTCATTTTTTGTCAATTTTGACATTAATTTTATGTTATTCCATGACCGAGATTTGAACTCGAACTTCAGGTGCCACAAACCTGCGTGCTAACCAATTAACACTACCACGGAGGCGAATAGAGGAAGTGATAGGATTTGAACCCATGGAAGGCTATTAACCTCCTTTCGCTTTCAAGGCGAACGCAATAAACCACTCTGCCACACTTCCAAAATTTAGCGGAGACAGAAGGACTTGAACCTCCATACCTTTTCGGGCGACACATTAGCACTGTGTTGACTTACCAATTAGTCTATATCTCCAAAAAGCAAGATGCCATTCTTTTCATCAAATGTAATTAAGAAAGGATTTGCTGTTGGCATCTTTAGAGCCGCTACCCGAACTCGAATCGGGATTGCCTGCATGGCAAGCAGGCTTCTTAACCAATTAGAATATAGCGACTTAGAGGGCTAGGCAGGAATCAAACCTGCTCATGTAACGTTTTGCAGACGCACCCGTTCTCACTTCGGCACCAGCCCTGGTTTGTATTTAATATTAAGATCAACGCCGCGACTAGGATAGACTGATTCACCATCTGCTCATCTATCTCCCGCCCAGGTTTCGTTGGCGTACATGATACGCGCTAAACTTTAATACAGTAAAACTTCGTCTGGACAACCAAGTCATGCCACTGTAAGGATCCAATATGGCGTTGGCATGTCAAATAGTAGTCTTTGCAAGGAGGGCGACTCCATTATTGCATTGTTGATCTTTTAATAGCTCTGCTGTGAGTCGAACACAACTTTGATGAATGAAAATCATCTGTCCTAACCGATAGACGACAGAGCCATAAATTTTCGTGGAAGAGGGTGGATTCGGACCACCAAAGGCGTAGCCGCGGGTTTTACAGACCCGAGAAGATCTCCAACTCTTCAGCACTTCCAAATTAGTAGCAGTGGTCGGACTTGAACCGACATACTCTAGGTTATGGGCCTAGCGAGTGAAACCATTCCTCCACACTGCGATAAAAATCTATAATAATTTTTTAATACTTTCCCAAGTTAAATTGTTTTTATCTAATATAATAATTTTTACATTGTTTTGTTGTTCTACAATTTTAATCTTTTCAGTATCAGTAATTCCGTATCTTTTTGATTCATTATTTATTAAATAATCATTTTTAGGATCTAGATATACATTATATTCAGGAAGATAAAAATCTGGATAATAACGATGTTCTAAACCATTTTGATCTTTCCAAAGAAGATATTTCGGTCTTTCCCATTTTATTTGATTTTCATCAAGATTTTTTGCCACATCTAATTCATATGTAGAATCAAGTTTAATTCCTTTATATTCAATAGTTTTAGAAGTATGCCACCCACCTAAATGTCTTTCAAATGCTACTTCTCTCATTCGTTGTTTATGTTTATCTGTATGATGCTTGCCTTCAAAAGATTTTGGAATTATTCCACTTTGTATTCTTTTTGAACAAGTTTCACCATATTTTTTAACGCGTTCATCTGTTTCTTTTGTCAATCCTTTATTCCAAGCTTTATGGCCAATAGTATGGCTTACATAATTCCTATTAGAATTTGATGGACATAATCGTTCATGATTCCTATGAGAATTTGCATTTTTACAAACTTTTCCACAAAATTTACAAATATAACTTTCTTCCATATTGTATTTATAAATTTGGTAGAGCGGCGGATTTAATTTTTACGCCTTCACCCGGACTTGAACCAGGAATAGCTGATTACAAATCAGCTCGTTTACCAATTAACGTATAAAGGCAAATTATCGGCGTAGCTGGATTCGAACCAGCGATTTCCTGTTCCCAAAACAGGCGGGGTAGACCAGACTCCTCTATACACCGCAATAGTACACAGGGAAGGACTTGAACCTTCAATCTTCAGTATATCAGACTGACAAACGAACCAATCGTTATGCCTGTGTATAATGTAAGATCAGCAGTAGATCAGTTTTTCACCTGACTATCACCTGCTAGCAAGGTAGCTATTAAGAATTAGCCTTCTTACTGCCTTTACCATCGCCGGAGCTTATCCCTTAAATGGTGATCTTTTTAGTGCCACCACTTGGAGTCGGACCAAGTTTCTGGGATTTTCAGTCCCGTCCATTCCCACGATTGGATACAGTGGCATGTTAATGGAACTGGCGGGGGTCGAACCCGCAAAAACCTCTAGAATGCAAATCTAGCGCTCTTCCAATTGAGCTACAGCCCCAAATTACTCCACAGGGATGACTCGAACATCCATAGGAATTTACTCCATACACCTGATTAACAGTCAGGCCTCTTACCATTAGAGTACCGTGGAATAAGATCAATGATACTAATCCACTCCCTGGACTCGAACCAGGATATGCGCTTCACCCCTGTACGGGGTTGCTTTGTCCAATTAAGCTAGAGTGGAATAAGATCAATAAAACCAAATTTCAATCTGCAATCAACTTTCTCGAAGTCAATATGTTTTTTATTTATATTGTTAATTTAATAATTTTTCGTCATTTTGTCAATAGAAAAATTTTAGATATTTCCATCAAAGGCAAGACCGGCTTTCTTAATCTCCTTTAAGTGTTGTTTCTTAAACTTAGCAGCCATCTTCTTTTGATACAAGTCAATAGCTTCTTCTTTTGTCTTAGGTCTTTCTGAAAGCTTGATAAGAGCATTCTTCCAGTCTTCGTCAAATGTCTTTCTCGCTTGTTCATAACAGCGTTGCCCGTATCCAGACAACTGATAGGTAAATTTGTTGCCTTTGCGGAATTTTTTAACAAAGGTATTATTTACGAAAGTTGCCCATTCATCGGGTGACTTTAAACAATATTGACTCCGATCTGGCACTGCCATCTGAATCTCAGACTTTGTCATTGGCTTATTGCCATTCGCCATCAGCGTTTCAGCGACAACATACCAAACGGTCTTCTTTAATTGATAGTTGAAAGAAAGCCAAAGACTATTGCCATTTAGATCTTTGCTCCAGCATCCGCCTTTTGGGTGAACAATAAAAGCCTTCCGATATCCTAAACCCAGATCCATTGTCCCTCCCGGCCACCGCCTTTCACCTTATGGATTTTCAAAACAGTTATAGTATCATCATCAGAATCAACCCAACTTGCTTCATTTTTTGACAAAATCAATGCATCATTGTTCTTTTCTTCATTCTTAACAAGTTTATTGAATTTCTTTTCGCACTGATCCTTTTCACCAATGCAGAGAACTTCAGTATCCGGATCATCCCCGCTGCCATAAGCAGTTGTTCTTGTCAAAACATAAATCATTCAACAACCTCCTCTACAGTCCAATCCTCATTGACAACCCAATGGTAATCGTAGCTGATCCGATCTGGAAGACAGACGCCGAAGCCAGTTGCTTCATTGTCAAAATATTCCCCACAGGCACAGGCCAGACGAGCGATCCCATAATCCTCATCAAAATTGACGTTACGGGCGTTGTGGTTCTTGGCAATATTGACAATGTCCTGAACCATCTGTTTGTCGTCACCATCCCAATGAATGTAGATGGCAAGCGTCGGATTTTCTTTTTTTGTAATAATGCACGGTGTTGACATATTTACCTCGGTTGATTAAAATCCCCGTTTTATTGATGGGACGGGAAACCATCACGATCTTAGCTTTCTTTCTACTGTGTCACAAACAACGTGCTGAATTGCTTCAGCGGAAATGTTTAAGAAAGACGCTCCAGATCAGTTCCTTTAGACAAATTCCTCTTTACAGGCGTTAGCAATACGGCGACAGATTTCAGAGACCTTAAAGCCATCAACGCAAATAAATTCTCCATTTGGATCAACAAAGCCGTTATGCCCAAACTGAACATCAAATTCAATCGGTGAGCCTTCATGTTCAGCAAGTGCAATCAGAGCGCGAATCAATTCTTTCTTTTCCATAATCAAACCTCAATTTTGTTTACGTAGATAAAAATAACAAATTATTTGGAAAATGGCAATAGGGTATTTTCAGAAATATTACACTTTTTAATGCAAAAACCCTTTATTTGATAAATTATCCTGTTGGCGCCAGTTGATCTTATTCTAAAATGATTATTACAAAATTGTGTAATAAACCGACGTTTTTTGAAACAAAAATCGTCCACGGGGTTGGACTTGAACCAACACATAGAACCTTATAAGAGCCCCTGCCTGATACCAATCGGCTTATTGCCCGTGGAAAATAATTGACCTACCAAGATTTGAACTTAGACTCTAGGAATCAAAATCCTGTGTGCTACCATTACACCATAGGTCAGAAAATTATTCAAAAACATTAATTAAGTTTTTATCTGGTTTAAATGTAACGCCTTGTTTTGAAAGTTTATTAAAAATTGGGATAAACATTTTAAATCTATTTGTTAAAGACGCACCAGTAACGGTTGTCATATTTCTTTTATAAAAATCATTTAAAGATTTACAATCAGAATTATGAAATTTATTCCATGTTTCTTTTGTCCACTTTTCTAAATCAATTATATGGTTTTTAACTTTTTTATTTATTTTTATATAAGTTTCTGCAGTGTAACACGGTTTTTTAGTTTTAATAGAATACAGTTTTGCATGTTTAAACCAATTTTTACCTTTTATCCATACAGAATCTGTATTATTTTTTATTCTTTTAGTTTCACCTGTATTCCTATTAGTATACCAGTATCTACCATACTGCGAATTATTTTTACCTTTTTGCAAGACACTAGTCATTTTTCCAACAGCTTTAGCAAATTCAATTCTAAGTTTTTCATATACCCGAGCATTTATATAACGCTTTTCATCAGCAGGATTTGTTTGCATTCGCCAAAGAGCAAATAACATTTTATTACGTTCAGCTGATCCTTTTTCGTATCTTTTAACAAGAATCCAGTGAACAACAAAATGTTCTCTAGCAGTCAATAAAACTAAATTGTTTGCTTTATTTGATCCGCCGAAAGATCGTGGAATAATGTGATGTAATTCGTAATAAGTTCCGTTGCCTTTATATCTAATAGCTTTTCTAGTTTCTTTTATAGCACGTTCAATAATTTGATAATATAACTTATCATAATTCATATTCTCTCCTTTTACCTTTTACGCCATTTCAGTGGCAATAATATTTATAAAATGAGGTTAGACAGATCGAGAATAAAATCTGTCAAATGGCTGAAACCATCTGTCCCTCTTATTATTTATGGGTCTGGAAGGTACTGCCCCTTCTTCCCGATCTTAAAAGGATCGTGTATCACTTTAATACTTCAGACCCATTTAGTTTGATTAAAGTGAGTAGCTCTCTCACATAATACCCAGGATGCGACTCGAACGCATAGGTGCGGATTAGAAGTCCGCTCGTTTCTCCAGTTAACGGACCTGGGCAAAAATTAGAACAATACGATACCACCGACAACTGCACCTACCAGAAAGCAGACTGCCAGTACAATATCTAGCTTTGTTGCTTGCATTGAATCTTTCATATTGTTATCCTCGTTTTAGTGACCAAGATCGGACTCGAACCGATACGGCGTTACCGCCAAGGCATTTTAAGTGCCCAGTGTCTACCATTCCACCACAAGGCCATCAGTATTAGTAATCAAATACCTCAGTCTGTTTTGGCGCCGGTTTTTTGTTGATTTTTATACCGCATTGTCTTGCTAGAGAGGCTGCTTCTTTCCTAGCCTTCTTCCAGCGCTTTTCCTTTTCTTCAGCTGTTTCAATTTCACGGTCAAACTTTTTCTTCATATCAAACCCCGCTGTTTATTAAAATATACAAAATTATTACAGAAATGTCAATAATCAAATTTCATATTTTTCTTCATCAACCGATCCAACATTCTCAAACACCTTGAGACCAACTTCCGCGGAAGCTAAGCGTTTCTTTGCCCAATCAATATTGTAATTGACGATTTTCATACAAGTGTCTTTAATCTCCTCCAAGGTGTAATATTCCTTATATTCAATCATCTCCCAGTGACCCCAGACGTAATTGCTTGTATTGCGCTGCTGGGTAAGATCAAAATCACGCCAAAGTACAACCTTAACCTTTCTGGCGCCAATCTTACGAAATTCAGCAATAATTTTGAACTGATTCCTTACCTCTTCAAAATTGATCATTCCCTTTGCTGCAGCCTGAATTTCGTCCTTGTGCTTTTCCTTTTTGATGGCCTTCTGGACATAAAGCATGATAGCGACAAAATCGTCTATCATCTGTTCGCCGAACGGAACGGGTGAATAAGCCCAATATTCACCGTCGGTGTTACGCCTCCAACCACTTGCAATAGCTTTAGCTGAATTCATCCAAGTAAGATGCTCGGCAAACTGCTGAGCAAGCTGAGATTTCAAATTATCCATCTCATGATCATTAGTCATGGCAGTGACAAGACGATGCTGATAATTATCAAAGTAACGGTTGAACTTACCACCAGTCATGTCAGGCATAGCCTTTAACTGAATGCGTTGATCTTTCGTGATGTAGCTGTAAGGTGTTTTCATTCGTCAATTTCCTTGTCAATATCAACTTTCTTGTTGCGCTTTCTTTTCTTTTCAACAATGCGAGTCCGCAACGTTGCGCCATTGTGGCTGTTCTGGATCCTTTCTGATCTCTGACGCTGTGACTCTTTCGCTTTCATATTAGAAACCCAAAGCCTTCAAAACCGTCATCTCGGTGTCAGTCAGTTTCAAGCCTTCCCGGCCGAGGGCAAGGTGATAAGCGTTGACGATTTCATCCGTATCAACGTCGTGGTTGGCCAGGAAGGTCACCGCACGAACGAAGTCGTGGAAATAGGTCATTTTGTTGTGGGCAACGCCCCAAAGGATAGCCTTGACAAAACGCTTAACCCCATATACCGTGGGAGTCCAGATATTAAGGCCGCTCTTGCGAGACAAATAAACAACGCCGTCATGGTTGAAGGTGGTCCATTCGTCAGGGGACTTGGTCACTTTGTCGTCCCAACGGAGAAGCGCTTTCTTAGTCGCTTCGCCGCCACAGCAAAGGAGGGCAGCAATCACCCTAAACCATGCGGTTTTTTCTTTTGTGGCCTCGCCCATGACGCGAGCCTTGTAAGTGTTGTAGCGCGTGTAGGTGGGGCGGGCGTAAGCGATCTCTAAAATCATGTTGAACTCCTTTTCAAATTTTACGATATAAAAATAACAATTTGAACGGATTCTGGCAATAGGTATTTTAGGAAATTTTTAGGAAATATTACACTTTTTAGACAACTCTCCTATTTTGATGTATAATTGGCCTACTGGCGCCATTTTATGGGATTCTCAGACGAATATTACAAAATTGTGTAATAAACCGACGTATTTTGAGGCAATTTAAGTGCTTATTTTTACGATATTTCAACACCAAGGTCGTGGAGCTGATCCACGACAGTTGCACGTTCCCTCAAAGCGACCCCAAGCTGGTGATTATAGAATTTGCCTATTGTTGAACACTCCGGATGAAGATTTTCAAACTGACTGTAATACTGGACCTTCAGATCGGCTAGATCGTAGCACGCCATTTCATAGGCGGCTTTGGCGCCAGAATTTTTTGCCCGTTTGATATTCTCAATTAGAGCGTGGCACTTTTCTTGGTAAATGTCGTATAAGAACATATTAGTCCTCCAAGTTGATAAAAGAAAGATCAAGATCAAACTTTGCGAATTCACGCCACTTCATATTGGCGAGTTGCGGGCGGATCTTTTCACCCCAGAATTTCATCTGTTCGGCATGGCCGGCTTCTTTCAGATTAGCCTTTTCCAGAGCCTTTTCCATTTTCTCGTTGAAACTATCGTTCCCGTTAGAGATCCAGAATTTCCACAAATTCTGAACATTGGTGAATTTGATAATATCTTTATCCTTAAACTTGATCCCAAACTTCAAAGCCCAGGCCATAGAACGATAACCGGCTTCATATTCCTGTTTGAACAGAGGTTCATTTAGTTCAGCGTTGGAGCCTTCGTCAAAGGTAATTGTTTCACCAATAAAGGCGGGGGCATGAATTTCACCCCTATCAACGAACAGATGATCAAAGTGACCAAATTCGTGCATGAATATTGCGAATTCCTCTTCGTTGATGAATTTGACAAAATATTCGTCGCCTTTCTTGGTAATCTTGGTGGCGCTTTCCATCAAGCAAATAGACGGGCTAATTGTATTTTCAGTACTGAAACCGCCAAGTTTGACATTGTCAGCGTCACCGACCTTCTGAGCCACAATTACGGAGTTGTCTTTGTTGTAATTGAACTTAATTACAGCAAACGGGAAATTAGCGATCTTGTCCATTGCATAATCCCAGAACTCACGCTGACCCTTATCCTTAGAGTCAAGGTGAACCTTCTTGCAGGCGGCGCCATGAAATTTCAAAATCTCAGTCATTGTCAAACTCCTTACTTGTTTTCGTATTCCTTAATGTCCTTCATAGACAGGTGATATTTCACCCAGGCGGGAGGTTCATCGGCATTTTCAGTGCTGATGATAAAGATTTTCTTGGCCCACTTGGACTTGGGGCGATCCCAATTGAATCCGTTGTCGGTGAAGAAAATCAGACCGCCAAAATCAACCTTTTCTTCTTCAAGCTTTTCCAGCACGCAGTCGGGATTAGTGCAACCACGACCTATCAGTTCAAAGTTTTTCTCTTTGCGCTTCAGATCGGTGATCTCGCCGCACTGGCCGTCCCAGAAGCAATAGGAAACCTTAGCGTGCTTGATGAACTTATTGACAAAAGCCTCACCAAGTGCGACATCCTCGTCACTCATAGAACCAGAACAGTCAATGGCGAACAGGATGCTAGACTTCATTTTGTGGCGCCAGCCAGGCAATACATACCCGAAGCGGCGGTTTGTCTTGGCACGAGTGCTTTCCATATCTTCCGACTGAATTTCCTGTTTGAAATGCTTAACAACAGTTGTCGGGTCAAATTTCGGAGCATTGGCCTCAAGAATCATTTGTTTCAGCATGCCAGACATGTTTCCCCAACGAGAGGCGTCAGAAGCAATGTGATTGGTGATCTGTGTAATCTTTTCGTCAACGAGATCATTTTCACCCCACTTTTCAGTGATTTTCTTGGCATGCTTCTCGGAGGTATCAAAATATTCATCCAGTGCAGAAGCGGCTTCGCCCTTGCCCTGACCCTTCGCATTGTCTCCACGAACATCAGGGGCGTTGCGCTGAGCCTGATCCAATTGCTTCATCATTTCGCTGACAGCGTCACCGGCATTGCCTTGACCTTGACCGTTGCCCTGCTGTTGCTGATCCTGAGCATCACCCTGGCCATTTCCCTGACCTTGCTGCTTCTGCTGTTTTTGATTTTTGCCAGACTGACCAGCGCCCTGCTGCTGTTGCCCTTGGCCTTTGCCCTGCTTCATTTGAGCGTTGATCTGCTGTTCAGCGTTCTGTTTCATCTGCTGCTGTTGCTTTTGCCATTCCTTCAACAGGTGAACGAAAATCTTTTCAAGAGTCCAGTCAGTCGCCTTATTGAATCCCGTCTTGTCGAGAATAGGCTTGACTTGGCTGTAAGTGGGAATCGTCGGCACAACTGCCTTAACATTGTCGCGCCACTTGGAGAGAACGTGTTGATCTTCAAAGCAGATCAAATTGGAGGACAACAGGTTGACGCCCGCCGGCTGAACATAACGAGTAGTCGGGTGATGCAGTGCCAAGCGAAGTGCTTCGGCAAAAAAGATCAATGCCAGTTCAGAGGGGTCATCAAGGCGGTTGATAAAGAACGGGTTATAATCAAGTCCGCAAACCGATGAACCATTGCGGGTGCAAAGGCGAACTTGAATCTCGTCATCATCAACAGGCTGCAGTGCCAGCAAACCGAAATAGCACATAATTGCCGGTTCATTGGACAGGATTTTCAGCGCTTCAGTGATATTTTGCTGAGCAAGGGCAGTGGCCTGTTCAAATTCTTCTTTTGTGTGCTTTGTCATTTCCATATCAAAATTCCTTATTTTAACCAATTTTCAATATAAATTTAACTAATTTTTGCCCATTTGGCAACAATTTTTGTGAAAAAATTACAAAAATATTACACTTTTTTCCGCGAATTCGTCATATTTTGGGATATTTTGGACGATTCTGGGGGTTTTATCGTATATTTGTAATATAACCGGCGCCCCGCAAAAAGTGTAATATGGGCCATTTTTCCCATTTTTGTCAATTTGAAACAACAAAAAACCCGGGGATTTACCCCGGGTTTGGCATGCAGGAGAGTTTGTTGATTAAATGTCCATGTCAGCCAGCTCAGTGAGATAATCAGTGAGCTCAGGAGAGGCGGCGCAAACCATGCCAACCCAACCAGTATTTGTGGCCTTGCGGTATTTGTCAAACTGCGTGGTGGCAATCTGAACCGCTTCCTCAGGGAGGATTTCACGCATGAACTTGTTGAGGTTCTTGGCAACCTTCTTGCCGAAGTCAGTGATCTTGCGGCCGGAGTGCATCTTGTCTTCATTCTCCATGATCCAACCCACAGCGCTTTCGCCGAAGCGGATGGTATCAACAGTGGAGGATTTCAGATCAGTGATGAGCGGCTTGACTTCACTCCACTTGTCGGCGAGGAGCACGGCGTCAGGAGTAAGGCCAGTACCATACTGGGAGTAGAAAGTTGCGAAGTTTGCAGCGACAGTCGGGCCAACCCAACCGGCAGCCAGGTTTTCAAGGCGTGCCATTCCAGCAGTTCCCTTGAAGGCTTGCGGGTTGCGTTCAAGGGCACGCTTCATATCCTTGGAAAGGCGCACCCAGGAACGGCGAGAGGGGCTGGCGGGATTCTTCTTTCCCGAAGCGCTCTTGGTGCCAGACACCTTGGCGGATTTTTTCAGGTCGCCGTCCAGATCGGAACGGTTGCGCTGGCAATATTCAATAATAGCGGAAACAACGCCAATGGAGCGCCAGAAGTCAAAAGCCTCTTCAGCGTCAGGCGTAAATTCAACGTGCCAGTAACGGTCATTTTCAGCGTCGTCAAATTCTTCAACATCATAGTCGCCGTCATCAGACGGGTTGCAGGCGCAAACGACGCGAGAACCTTCAGGCAGCGAAAAATTCAACAGGCGGTGGTCATTACCGATCTGCATCATAGCCCTCTTGATAGGGGGAGCGGCGCGGTTGATTTCATCAAGGAACAGGCAGAAAGGCTTGCCGTCCTTGGGGAACCAATAAGGAGGAACCCACGCAGATTCCTTATGGACGTTTCCTTCCTCGTCCTTGACGTCAATAATCTGCATAAGGCCAATCAAGTCACCAACATCTGACAACTGAGAGCCCTGCAGTTCGCAGCAGCGCATGTTCCAGCCGTTAGGATCGGCGCACAGTTGACGGATCACTTCAGTCTTTCCAGTGCCATGGCGGCCACGAATCATCGGGGTGTGTTCGGGGGCCATGTCAAGCAGTTCTTCTTTCAGGTGGGCAATATTCATATTCAACTCCTGTTTTTTGCCATTTTTTCAATTACGTAGTAAAATTAACAACTTTTTCGTTTATTGTCAACCCTATTTGATAAAAAATATTACACTTTTTGCTGAAGTCGTCTGAGAATGGGATATTTGACGATTATACGGTAAATTTATCACAAATTCCTCGAATTTCAGCAATTTTCCTATTTTTGTAATATTTTCTGAAATTTTCGCATGCAGTGTTATAATCTGACAAAATTGACAAAACTGTAGTTTTTGTAAGCGTCAGTGACGGAATTTCGCCATAACACTCAACTTGCTTAGTTTCAAAATTGAACTGAACATCTCGCACAGTTTGTATAGTGTCACATTTTTTCCGATAATTAAACACAATTTTGATTAAGTAATTCCAATCTGTATTTTTGTTGTATTTTTCGGCTGGTCTGATATAGAGGATAGTTCCATCATTATCCCACGATGGGCGATCTTCTTCCTCAATCAAAACGTCCTCAGTATCAAACAAGGGAAGAATATCTTCCCTGCATTCAAGCCAATCAACCATTTTTTGCTTCCTTTACCTGCCAGTATGCGACTGAATACTGGCGCTCGCCCCAACCCTTGCTGACATACACCTTGTTGGAGTCAGCCTTGATCTTTTCAATTTCAGCGTCTCGTGCGCTTTCAGTATTGAAAAACAGGCGCTTATACTCCCAGTGACGAGTGTCGTTGGGATCGCTGACCTGATAACTGACCTTTTTCAAAATAGCCTTGGGAGCCTTCTGCTTAGCATTCTGAACAGCGTTTGCGACGGCTGCGGTAGCGGCCTTTGCGGTTTTGGCCTTTGCTGGCGCCCCCGAGGATTTTTCCTTCGTCTTTGCCAACTGCCCGCTTGCGACGGCAGCCTTGAAAATTTTGACAACATTCTTCCACTGCTTGTTTGCACCTGTCTGCTTGTCGCGGATGATATGGTACCATTCGTTCGTGGTGTGCACCTCGCCGTAGCCGATGCCAGATTTCGCTGTTTGCTTGTAGTTCATAAACTCTCCTTTGTTGAATTAAATTCCCTTGACAACACTGTTCCAATTGTACTTGGCCTTCAAATAGCCTTCAACTGTGTTGATAATATCAATAACCGACTCGCCGGTGAAACTGTTTTCCGCCGTAGCCCAACGCTGAGCAAAGCTACCAGGGCCAAAGTTATCAATCATGAAATTCAGATTATCGTCCGCGATCTTAATAATCACTCGGGCTGTCTTCTCTATGCCCAAACGGCGGAGTGCAATATCAAACCAAATAATAGGGGTTTTCTTGTCCAGATCAAAACAAATGTCGGGTTCATCCTTGAGGCCGGCGAACATCAACATACGGTCAGGGCAGTGACGCATTAGTTCACGAGCAACGACGCGAGCGGCAAGTTGATCATTTTCCATAAAAACCTCCAATTTGTTTACGTAGCAAAATTAACAACTTTTTCGTCTATTGTCAATATAGAAAATGTAGTAATATTACACTTTTACTGGAAGTCGTCTGAGAATAAGATACGTAAAATTGATCTGGATAATTCCCCATATCGTCAAAATTTGACATATTTTGACAACAAAATGACGTATTTTGATGAAATTTAAGCAAAAATATTACACTTTTATAGGATATATTTGCTACCGGCGCCCTTTATTTCAGATTTTTTCGTATTAATCAATAAATCATTTAAGTCTTTTCTGGCTAAACTGAGCATTTTATCAAGGCAGTCTTCAATATCAATTAATGGGTATTCATTAAAATACTCCTGCTTAAACTGATTATTGATCTCCGCAGGCCAACTCATATTTAATACGTATTCCATTCTATATCTTTCAAAAGCATAACAATAATCATACTCACTTTTTGACCATCCTTTTTCATCAGTAGTCAATTTTTTTGGAGTATTAAAATATACGATATATCTCCAATTCTTAAATGTTCGTAATACTTCAGACCAAACAAAAGACGTATCTGAAATCAGAAAATAGTCTGTTTCAAATCCTTTTTCTACTTTATATAGTCCGTGTTTTTCGGCTAGCCTTTCGCCCAAAGACTGAAAATCATACATAATGCGGACCTCCAAACATTTCCATAAGATGCTTTATACGTGCCGGCAAAACCTTTAGCTGATTGCATTCGTTGCAGCACCAGCCGTGAGCAACAGGCTCAGCGTTATTCTGCTGGTGCACTTCCATTTCAGCACCGCAAATACAGCATTTCATCTTAGACTTCATAGTCACCTCCACAAGTTTTAATTTGATCCATTTTTAGTTGTTTTGCTTTTTTAGCAGCTTGAATAATTTTATACTTCATATAACCAATCAATTCATCTGGTTTCATATTCAATATTTTATGAGTCCATGCATCCTTTGCCTGACACATCCTCATATCATTTGTTTCATCATCAACTGCAATTATAGGATAAATGGATGTAATATAATAAAAACCACTGGCGCCCCTATGATTAAAAATCAATGTCAATTTTCCATCAACATCACGCCAAGGAAATCTCGCAGGCATAGCGACCCATACTCGTCTATGCTCTTTTAGTTCCTTCAAAACTTTATTTTCCAGTTCGCTATCGTTAGCAATATCTGTATCTGCGTAGCCATAAGCGTCCATTCCGCTTTCTTTAAAGAATCTAACGATTTCTTCTTTTGTCCAGTTATACGTCATATTTGCCTCTAGCATTCAAAATATCTTTTAATTTCATTTCTTTCCTTACTTTATTATAATTAGTTATCAATTCATTTAACCGATCCTTAATCATATTGACAGCAAAGTTATCAAATCCATTAGGATAAATTGTCATATTTCCAGTAGTAAATATTGCTGATTCAACCATTATTCTATCAGCAACCTCAATACGCCAAGATCCTGAATCATACCATGTAAAATTCATGAAATATGATTCCGATCCTGACATAAGATAAAAAACATTATGTAATTCATTTCCATAATTCTTTTCATTGATTTCCTGAATACCGGCGCCCTCTGCAATTTCATCCAGTATTTTTCTTACTTCACTAGCCGACAACATATTCACCTCCGCAATTCTTAATTTCATTAGTTTTTTCTTTCTTTTTCAATTTTTTATACTTTTTATTCATATTTTCATAAACAACATTCAAAGTACCAAAAAATCGGTTACCGCTTACGAATCCTGTAATATCAATATTTCCGAGGCTAGACTTACCATTGATTACATTTGTATATGTGCATAAAAGCTCGTATTGAGGTATACCCGAAAATATACTTTTAAAAATGCTCACACGATATTCACCCAAAAATACGTCAACGAAGATATCACCCCCGGCGCGGCCGCCACGCACTAATATACGCATACCATTTTCAGTAGCCAATTTTTCAATATCTTCAAGTTTATACGAGTTCATATTCAGCTCCACAATTCTTAATTTCGCTCATTCTTTCTTTTTTCAGCATAGCAATAATGTCTTTACTTAATTTAGCAATATATTCCTTGATCCGATCATCTTCAGTTATCTTTATTCTAATATAGCCGTCCCAAGTATAAGTAACTTTTCCATAAGCATCATTTACTCTGACGCGTTCAGCGCTTTTATCATATATGAAACTATATGGAAAATAGACGCCCCTTCTATTTGTGATATCTCCACTATCATATTTTGTAACGCCTACACCTCCACAGTATACCACAGTTTCAGTAATACCTTTTATAAGGGCTGTTTTGATATTGTTATAACTCAATGGTTCCAGATACATCTGGCAAAGTTCAGTATATTCATCACGCGTCATATTTAGCTCCTGCTTTCTTAATTTCGTTCTTCCTCAGAAGTTTCGCCTTGTTTATCGTTTTCTGCAGCATCATCTTACAGAATTTGACTGGATCTTGCTCAGCACGAATATCGTATACATGAGCGTTAGCGGCCCTTCCTGTCTGATAACTTCCATCATAACAACGCTGTAAAGCGCTGTAAGCACAGGAAAGAATAAACTTCCTTTTGTATGGATCCTTATCCCATTCGCTACAGTTGAAATAAGCAATAACCTTATTAGCACCCATTCCGGTAAAAGTAAGTCCAGGAATATCAGGTAGCGATAATGCCATGACCCCATTGCTATTTTTAACCATTTCCACACCGCTCATTTCGGAAATTTTCTCAATCTGTTTCAAATCAAATTCAGGCATCATATTCATCTCCACAATTCTTAATATCAGTAATTTTCAATTTTTTCAATATTTCATGATATTTCTTTCTCAAGTATAAACATTTTTCAATCATTTCATCTTCATTAAATACCGGTGACATTGTCAATGAATCAGGCACAGGTTCAATCTTATTAACTGCCGGAATATATTTCAAATTGTCGCATCCAATAGCGACGGGCATGCCACTTTCTTTGTCAATGAAAAAATTGAAAATATATCCACCCTGAGTATATGGCTCCGGAATACAAAAATACTTTTCTGTCAATTCTGGAAAATACTCATGAACAATATTTCCAAGACGTTCAACCTCATACTCTTCTTTGTCGCTTTTAGCGGGTCTTACTTCTTCACCAGTAATTATCCGATACATACTATACCTCAAATCCTTCGCCACAAGTAGCGATCTCTTTCAAATGTTTTTTCTTTCTTGACAACAATCCACCTTTCATCAAGTCATCCAGTCTCAGTTTCAAATTAGTAGCAACAGCCTTGATAATCAGTTCAGGCATCATATTATCATTCCGCATCATGCCATAATCAATACCACCACAGTCACTAAATATGCTGCCAATTTCCTTATATCTCCATACGCTATCGGCAGGAGCATAGTTATGGCGAAGTTCAGCCATGGCTCTCATACCAGTATATACATACCCTTTAGATTCTTTTTTGAACTTGACAACAATATCCTCTCTTACGGCATACATGTGATCCTTCCAATCTTTCAACAATGGATGTTCCAAAGCCAATCCAATCGTTCCTCGTCCTTCAACAGTATACAGTCCACATTCCTTTGCCAAAGCGTCAATTTCAGTCCTATCCAGTACCATTGGTTCAGTCTCCATCAATTTGTTTTCTATATAAAATATAACAATTTTCCCAATTTTCGTCAATTTTCAAAATCCAAAAATACCCAAATTTCAACTATCCCAAATTTCCTCAAAATACGTCATTTTCTTAATTTTCCCCTAGGGATGGAATGCAACCAAATTAACAAAATGAACGAAAAAGTCATAAATGTACATAAAAGCGCCAAATTATTCAATAAAAATAATAAATTACAACCAAATTAATCACAAAATGACGTATTCCATGTAAATTTGAACAATTTCTCCATAGGGGTGGAATAAGTAAAAATATCAATTTTTCTAAAATATCATAAAATAAGCAAAAATAAGCATTTTATAAAATTCAATAAAAATCCCCTACGCCAGTAATGAAAATGAAGTGGCGCTGAAGTTTTTTTGATAAACAAACGAAGCGTTGCTGAAGTTTTTTGAAGTTTTCTGAAGCGATGTTGCTTTAGAACTCAGACTTAGTCGTCAATTTAATTAAGAAAGAAAGTTTCTTTAATAGTTTCTATATAGAAAGCCAGTAAGGATAGATATGCATAGTAGAATATAGTCAGAAACAGATGGACGTTTTAATGCAGTTTTTGCGGCAGCGCCGAAATGTTGCATTCTAATTGATATAATTAATATAATTGAGTCAATTTGACCAATAAGAATAGTATGTTTATATAGTTGATATTGTTTATATTGTTGATAGTTTCAGAATGTTTATATAATAGTTTGATTAGTATAACTTATAAATAGTTTATTATTATTTCTATTTGTGGAGTGAATAGATATGAAGATACTGAGTATAGATGGTTTTAAGGAATTTGCGGGATTTTCAAGGAAAAAAGCAAATTGTATCAAAATATGGTTTAGAAAGAATGGGGAAGGGGAGTTGATGAGTATGGTTTGTAGTGATGACCATAGAATGATATTAGTAGATAGTGGAATAGATGAAATAAATGAAAATAGAGGGACTTTGGAGGATAGCGAGATACCATCCGATTCTATAGAAAAGAAAGGATTAGAGGGATTGGAAAAGTGGGTAGAGGCGAAGGATTTGAAAGAAGGGGAGTGGATAGAGGGGATGGATGGAAACTGCAGGGTGGAGAAGTTAGAATCTGTCGGGGAGAGGATGGTATACAC
>Ga0310695_10004054_pt1 | contig 27594 bp, 28 predicted proteins | sample RumenRJG_04DNA_FD_203882 | JGI IMG/M metagenome (GOLD analysis project Ga0310695, IMG submission 203882) | Bovine rumen microbial communities from Lethbridge, Alberta, Canada - RJG_04 (v2) (version 2) | ecosystem: Host-associated > Mammals > Digestive system > Stomach > Rumen | place: Canada... | reverse complement strand
CTACTTGGCTGGTTCAGGCTCTCGCCCATTGACCAATATTCCTCACTGCTGCCTCCCGTAGGAGTTTGGACCGTGTCTCAGTTCCAATGTGGGGGACCTTCCTCTCAGAACCCCTACTGATCGTTGCCTTGGTGGGCCGTTACCCCGCCAACAAGCTAATCAGACGCATCCCCATCCCTTACCGCAAAGCTTTATTCACCGTCAGATGCCATCTAGTGAAACTATCAGGTGTTAATCCGGTTTTCACCGGGCTATCCCTGAGTAAGGGGAAGGTTGGATACGCGTTACTCACCCGTGCGCCGGTCGCCATCCAGGTTAGCAAGCTAACCTGATGCTGCCCCTCGACTTGCATGTGTTAAGCCTGTAGCTAGCGTTCATCCTGAGCCAGGATCAAACTCTCCATTGTAAAATTTCTTTATAATGTAATCTGCAATTGCTTGCAGATCGTATTGTCTTGCTCGGGACGACTATCCTTTATTTATTAAGAAGTATTCTCTCTTCGCCTCCTTGCGGAAGCCGAATTGATCGGTTCGTTTATTACCCAAGTGATCTCTCACTTGCTTCTTGTACTACTACTTTCTGTTTATGTAAATCTTGTCAAAGAACTCTTTCTTTTCACCTTCTTTCAAGCGGTGTTTGGTACCGTTTTCCCGAAAGCGAGTGCAAAAGTACTACATTTTCCTGAATCCACCAAATTTTTCTCGAAATATTTTTAGAAAAAGATGCATTTTCTGGGTTTGGGTGACGAAAATCAAGGCAAATCGGCAATATGCGGGGAATATGAGCGAAGTGTTGCGAAAATATAAGGAAAAGAGCTAAAGGGCATATTCGCAAGGGATGGGGAGGGCGAGCTGAACTCGGCTCGAAGATAGATGCAAAAGATAAGGCCGAGCCAAGGACGGCTCGAAATGGGGATAGATACGAAGCTAATTTGAAGCGCTGGGGGATTTCTCGGTTGCAGAATAGCGAATAGTGAGAGCACCGGCATTGCGAAGTTCCCTCTTAATATCATTCACTATGCCCATATCCGTGTTACGATCCGCTCGGAGGTTAACGATGAGATTCTCCAGACTTTCCTCAGAGAGATTAGCCTTGAAGTCCTGAACTAATGCACCTACCTGTTCCAAAGAGCACATACGATCGTTCACCTGAATCTGGGTATCTCCGTAATGATTCCTACCTATATATATATTAATAGTAGAGAATTTATTTGAAGACTTAGTAACCTCTGTACCTTGCGGAACCTGCAAATTCACCTTTACGGTTTCGTTTCTCATGTGAGTTACAATCATGAAGAAAAACAAAACTGTAAAAATAAGGTCTGGCATACTCGCCATATTAAGACCAGGAACTGAACGATGTTTCTTTCTACGAATTTGCACTTGTTATTGGATGAGAGAATAAAGATTAAAGATGAGAGGTTAAAACTAATACACTTCCTGAACTCTCTGCGGATATTTCTCCGCGATCTGTTCACGCTGTTCTGCCGTACATTTGGAATAAGGTATGCCAAACTGCTGCTTGGCTGCCGCATCACGAATCTCACGATAACTTCTCACAATCTCATTCTGAAGATGGAAGTATGTGTCATAGTCGCATTTGCGATCAGTCTTTAATTCTATGATATGAGAAGGTCCTGCACTAACAATAAACTCCTTTAACTGCCGACGGATCTTATCAATATCTGCAATCTTATCGTCTATGGTAAGCAATCCTTCCTCGGAAAGCGCGAGCGACATTACCTTCGACCTATCCACATCCATCATCTCCTGTTTCTCTTCCTGCTTTGGAGGAAGCTGACGATTCATTCCCTTGTCAGCATCCATAGATGTGGTGACAAGGAAGAAAACCAAGAGCATGAACGATATGTCAGCCGTTGAGGTCGTGTTCAAGCCTGGAACCTCACGTCGTTTCCTTCTAAAGATCATTTTCTGCGATTTCTGATTACTCCGAACAAGATTGCGCCTATACCTATTATAATAAGGAGAACACTCGCAACAACAAACATATTGGCAGCACGAAGCCATAACTTCTCCTCAAACAACTCGCCATTCACATAAATAGCTGAAGATGGAAGGGCAAAAAGAACAGCCATCAAGGCAATAGTTCCGAGAGTTACGCCAAGCGTGATTCGCTTTCCGTGAATGCCATTCACTACTGCCGGAGTATGGTTTGCTTGAACAGAATGCCACTTCGAAAGACAGGCTACTACAAAAGTTCCAACGAGAAGAATAAGCATAAGTCCCATAACAAGATCCGTGAGGAGTGGCGAGATATAACGCTCATCCCACATGGCCGGTGTTTCATATCCCACGAAATAGAACAGTAGGAACACAAGGGCGATAAGAGCCGTAAGTGAATACAGCACTACATGCGAGATACGTTCAGAAGACCACTTCCTTACGTCCGATAACTTCCCTATTTTCAAAGAGAACCTACTCATTTACCTTCGATTTTTCTTCATCCAAAGAAGTGAGGATATCCATAAGAGTAATAGCAGACTCCTCCATCTGTGCCGTGAGATGATCTATCTTTGAGAGCACATAGTTATAGAACAGCTGAAGAATAAGAGCCGTGATGATACCAAAGATAGTCGTGATAAGTGCCACCTTCATACCAGAAGCAACCACATCCGGACGAATATCTCCTGCCATCTGAATCCTATCAAATGCCATAACCATACCAATCACAGTTCCGAGGAAACCAAGTGAAGGTGCCATAGCTATGAGAAGGGTGATCCAAGAACAGCCCTTTTCCATATTACCGATCTGCACCTGAGCGTATGATTCCACGCTTCGCTCTATAGCAGCCTTTGTCTCACGAATACGGAGAAGTCCCTGATAACAGATGCTTGCTACTGGTCCACGAGTATCACGACATAGTGACTTTGCAGCCTCAACGCCCTCTTCCTTGAGTTTCTTCTCAAGCTCTGCCATAAACTTCTTTGCATCAATCTCAGACATTGACAAGTAGATGATGCGCTCTATGCAGATAGCAAGTCCGAGGACAAGGGCAAGGGCTACAAGCGACATAAAGCCAGCTCCACCCTCTATGAATTTCTTCTTCAACTGGGTATAGGTACCTGCATTCGCATCTGCCACAAGAGCAGAATCCAATACCGATTCCTCTGCATCGCCGAGTAAGGCATCATCAATAACCTCACCCTTTACCGAGTCAGCCACAGTAGAAATCGCGGTATCAGCCTTAGCCTCAACCTTGGCAGGAGCCTCTTCCCCACCCTTCTGCTGAGCAAAAGCGTCACCACAAGATAGTGCCACCAACAGAGAGACGGCACAAATATATGTTTTTATATTTTTCATCTTATTCATTTTCCGATGCAAAAGTACTTATTTATTCTCAATGAACCAAACCTTATGAGCAAGAAAAACGGTCATAAAGGTAAATAAAATGTAAATAATTGCCTCAAACGCAATATTTTTACTAATTTTGCACCCTAAAACAAGGTAAAAAGAAGATAATGAACAAGATTTTCACATTCATAAGAACCTGGAAACTCCCAATAGCAATGCTCATCGGAGGGTTGCTTTATTTTGTCTTTGATGCAATTGTTCCAGAAGAAAGCGAGAGCGATTTCTATTACACCATCTCGCACATCCTCCAGCCAACGCTCATCTTCAGTATGCTTTTCCTCTCTTTCCTGAAGGTTGAGCCGAAGAACCTGAAGCCTCACCGTTGGCATGGAATCTTACTTCTGACGCAAGGAAGTCTCTTCGTTTTATGCTCACTTGCAGCCCTGTATTTTCCAGAAACTCTTAACGGAAAGATTCTCTGGGAAGGTGCGATGCTTTGCTTTATCTGCCCAACAGCCACAGCTTCTGCCGTAATCGTGCAGAAATTAGGCGGTTCTCTCAGCGGAGCTGTTACATACATCGTGCTTTGCAATCTCCTCGTCTCTACCCTTGCACCTTGCTTCCTCACCCTCGTAGAGCCACACTCAGGCATGGATTTCCTCACCGAGTTCTTCATGATAATGGGTAAGGTCTTTCCTCTCTTGCTCTGTCCTCTGTTTGTTGCGCTCATCATAAGACACTACGCCCCAAAATTGAAGGAAAAGATGCTCCAGATAAAGGATCTCGCCTTCTATCTATGGCTCGTAGCCCTTCCCCTTGCCATCACAGTTACGGTAAGAACCATCGTTGAGAGCGACATTGCACTTAGCATTCTCCTCGGACTTGCAGCCATAAGTGCCGTATGTTGTGTGATTCAGTTCACTCTCGGAAGGGCTATCGGCAAGCGTTGGCAACAACCAACGAAACCACAGTCGGAATGCAAGAACAAGGGCGAATATATTGACCCAATAGAGCGATCAGCAATAACAGCAGGTCAGGCATTCGGTCAGAAGAACACCGTCTTCATCATCTGGATGGGATTGGTTTTCCTTAATCCTGTAACCTCCGTTGTCGGCGGATTCTATAGCATCTGGCATAATCTCGTAAATTCCTACCAACTTTACAAGAAGGGGAAAAGATAATTCAACGTAAATACTACGATTTTTCCTCAAAGTACCTCCCATGTAAGTTCGCTGTTCCTTCGCTCTTCCTCCGTACCAAAGTCGGTGCAAAGTCGGTGCAAAGTCGGTGAAGGAGCGAAGGAGCATCGAGTTTGGTACGGAGGAAGAGCGAAGGAAGAACGAAGGACCAACGTAAAAAAAGGAGAACACCTCATTGCGAGATGCTCTCCTTTTGTAAAAGAAAAATTTTATTTTGTCTTTGCTTCGTTAGCGTTATACAACTAAAAATACATAGAAAAGATTACTATCAGAGGAGTAGATACCACTCTTGTAGTCTTTTTATTTTCTATTATTTCTGTTTATTTTTGAACAAACTGGACGAATTGCAAATCCCCTATAGCGATCATCTTCAGCCCAAATGGTAGCTGAGCTTGAGTAATGCGCATAAGCTACATCATGTGCATAATAATCAGCAGGATCAGCATTAATCGAGCGAGACCAGTAGCCGCCCTCTGAACCTGCAGAGGAAATGGTAGTTCCATCGCGCCACCCACAATCTGGCAAGAAAATAGATTTACCATATGTACGACCTGTTATCTTTAGACCAGAAACTCCATTTTGTGTTGTATTCTCCAGCTTTGCGTATCTGTGCAACTCTTCTATCTGTTCAACAGTTGGCATACACCAGTTGCTTCCCCAATTGGCGGTGGCTGCATCATCCTCTGGGAGGAGTTCTGTCTTGTTATCTACTGTGCCATATCTGCCACTAACACAATACTTAGTCAGTTCGTACTCTGAACCATTACACCATTTGTAGGTGCTCCAATCATAATTTTCCTTGGTCTTTGTCTCTCCCCAAGCAAAGTAGTCTCCGTATTCCTCAGGCTTTTCTGCTCCTACATTACAGGTAGCCCAAAGCGTTCCACTTGGAAGATCTAAATCCACGTATTCATGTCCGTCAATTATATTGACCTCCACATCATCAACATTTTTTTTGTTATCTTCTTTTTCATCATCCTTGGAACAAGAACCAAGAGCGAATGCAGCAAAAAGAATTGCTACTGAGATAATTTTACTAATTGTCATATTCTTATTTAGATTTAACATAATCCACAAAGGAATACCTAAATGCGTGCTTCTCGTCTGTTTCGTGATCCTCACGAGCAACTTCTTTCCAACCGTCATACTCTGGGAAGAAAGCATCGGCAGAAGCAGGGGTGTCGTCTATCTCGGTAAGGCAAAGGCGATCAGCCTTATCCATACATTGCTCATAGACAGAAGCGCCACCTATGATATAGACATCCTCATCGGGAGCACAATTAGCAAGTGCCTCATCAAGAGAAGGATAGACATCACAACCGGGGAGTTCCTTTACCGAGCGTGAAAGAACCACATTACGGCGATTTGGCAGAGCGCCTTTTGGGAGAGAATCGAATGTGTTTCGCCCCATGATGATGGTATGCCCTGTGGTAAGAGCCTTGAAACGCTTCAGGTCATTAGGCAACCAATAGAGAAGCTTGTTCTCATTGCCTATGGCACGATTCTTAGCAACGGCAGCAATCACATTTATCATACGCTCACCTCCGCTTTAATGTGTGGCCAAGGATCATAATCAACCAATTCAAAGTCCTCATACTCGAAAGAGAACAGATCCTTTACATCTGGATTTATCTTCATCTTAGGCAATGGACGAGGAGTGCGCGTGAGCTGCAACTGTGCCTGCTCTATGTGGTTGAGATAGAGATGAGTATCACCCGTTGTATGGATAAACTCCCCACACTGGAGTCCTGTAACCTGTGCCATCATCTGAAGCAGAAGGGCATAGCTCGCAATATTGAAAGGCACTCCGAGGAATGTATCAGCCGAACGCTGGTAGAGCTGGAGAGAGAGCTTTCCGTCAGCCACATAGAACTGGAACATAGTGTGGCAAGGAGGCAAGGCCATATAGTCGGTCTGTCCTGGATGCCAGGCACAAACAAGCATTCTACGGCTATCTGGATTTGTCTTTATCTGATTAAGGACATCCTTTATCTGGTCAACCACTACACGATTACCATCCTTGTCGAGAGTCTCAAAGGCACGCCATTGCTTTCCATACACAGGTCCGAGCTCACCATTCTCATCAGCCCATTCATTCCAGATACGAACACCATGTTCCTGAAGATACTTTACGTTTGTATCGCCCTTCAGAAACCAAAGAAGCTCATAGATGATAGACTTCAGGTGCAGTTTCTTTGTTGTGAGCAAAGGAAAGCCGTCAGCCATATTGAAGCGCATCTGATGTCCAAACACGCTCTTTGTTCCTGTACCAGTACGGTCAGTCTTGACAGTACCCTCCTTCAGGATTCTGTCAAGTAAATCAAGATACTGTTTCATTACAGATCTATATCCTCCTCTCCTTCATCCTCGTCATCATCTACTGGTTCAATGATTGAAATCGGACGACTAATAGCTTCATTGAAAGAGATAATAGTCTCACTACGAGACAATCCCAATGGCTGAAGCTTGTCGTGAATCACATTGAGCAGATGATGGTTGTTATAGGCGTAGATCTTGATAAACATATCAAAAGCACCAGTTGTGTAATGACACTCCACAACCTCAGGAATCTTACGCAGTTCCTCTACAACCTCATCAAATCTCTCAGGATCCTTCAGATAGAGGCCTATATAAGCACAGGTCTCATAGCCGATTTTCTCAGGATCAATATTAAACTGACTACCTTTGAGAATGCCGAGATTCGTAAGTTTCTGGATGCGCTGATGAATCGCCGCTCCACTGACATTGCAGGCGCGTGCTACCTCAAGAAAAGGAACTCGTGCATCAGCAATGACGAGTTCAAGGATTTTTCTATCTAATGCGTCTAATTTATGAGCCATGGTTCTATTTGCTTTTATTGCTTGCAAAATTAAAGCAAAAATCCCAAATAACCAAAGATTTTGTAGTTTTTCTTTGTTGTTTTCGAATAAATTGTTACCTTTGTACATTGAAAATGAAATTACGCTAAACAATAAACGCAAAACGCTAAACTCCAAATGAATAAATTTTCAACGGATTTATTAGACTTCCTAAATGCCTCTCCCGTCAATTTCCTTGCTATCAAGGAAACTGCAAAACGACTTGAGGCAAAGGGATATAAACGCATTAATGCAGAGGATAGGATAACTGACATAAAAGCTGGCGACAAGTTTTTTGTCACCAAGAACGATTCGTCTATCTACGCATTCCATATTGGCAAGAAATCTCTCGGCGAGGGTGGTTTCCATATCATCTGTGCCCATTCTGACTCCCCTACCTTCCGCATCAAGCCTAATGCAGAAATGACCTGCGAGGGTGGCATTACCAAGCTCAATACCGAGGTTTATGGTGGTGCAATTCTCAGCACTTGGTTCGACCGTCCGCTAAGCATTGCGGGTAGGGTGATTGTAAGGAGCAATGACGTGATGCATCCGGAAACAAAGCTCATCTGCATCAAGCGCCCTATCCTCATCATCCCTAACCTTGCCATCCACTTCAACCGTCAGGTAAACGATGGTGTGGCTCTTAGCAAGCAGAAGGATATGCTCCCTATCCTCGGCATAGTCAATAGCGAACTCGAAAGGGGCAATCTCCTTGTAAATCTCATCACAGAGGAACTGAATATTAGCAAGGCTGACATTCTCGATTTCGACCTTTATCTCTACGACACCACACCAGCTTGTCATGTTGGTGCTCATAATGAGTTTATATCCGCAGGAAGGATTGACGACCTCAGTATGGTTCACGCAGGTCTCTCTGCCTTACTCGCTGATACAGAGACTATTCCTGAGACGACAAAGATTCTCGGAATCTTCGACAACGAAGAAACTGGTTCACAGACAAAGCAGGGCGCAGGCTCTCCATTCCTTGCATCTATCATCCAGAGAATAGTCCTTGCACAAGGCGAGACTCTCGACGACTATCACAGAGCCATAGAGAAGGCATTTATGATAAGTGCGGACAATGCCCACGCATGGCATCCTAACTACTCTGAGAAATATGATCCTACCAACCATCCTGTGCTTAGTGGCGGTCCTGTGATTAAGTTCAATGCAGCTCAGAAATATGCTTCTGACGCTGTTTCAGCAGCTATCTTTGCAGGCATCTGCGAAAAGGCTGGCGTTCCTTGCCAGAGGTTCGTAAACCATAGCGACATTGCAGGTGGAAGTACTCTCGGCAATATCCTCGCATCCTCACTCCCATTGAAGGGTGTGGATATGGGCAACCCAATCCTCGGTATGCACAGCGTTCGCGAGACAGGTGCAGCCATTGATCAGGAGTATTGTATCAAAGCTTTTAGTGAATTCTACAAACAATAAAATGAAAAAACTGACAACCCTATCGGTATCTCTACTGCTTGCTGCCCTCGGTACGCACGCGGAAGTATTCAAAGTATCGTCACCTGACGGTCGTATGCTCGTAAATATCAGTACTGACGGCGGAAAACTCACTTACCAAGTGACTTACGACGGCAAGAAAATGCTCGAACCTTCTGCCCTCGGTCTTAACACGGACATGGGCGACTACACCCAAAACCTCACCCTAAAGAGCCATACAGAGGGCAAGGTGGATGAGAAATACACCATGAGCCGCACAAAGGCTTCTTCTGCGCATTACATTGCCAATACCATTTCCATTGAAATGACGGCAGAGAAAGCTCCCTACCCTATGACCTTCACCATGCAGGTGAGCAATAATGATATTGCATACAAATACGCTCTCGGTGGCTCTCACACCACCGATAAGGACGAACCTCGTCGCGTAACAATCCTCAATGAGGCTTCCTCTTTCCGTTTCCCAGACAAGACCACCACGTTCATCTGTCCGCAGACAGGTGGTAATCACTTCGGTTGGATGAGCACAAAGCCAAGCTATGAGGAAGAATACAAGGCTGATGCTCCAATGGCTGAGAAATCGGCTTTCGGACACGGCTACACCTTCCCTTGCCTCTTTCATGTAGGTGAAGATGGTTGGGTACTCGTATCAGAAACAGGCGTTGGAAGTAACTACTGCGGTAGTCATCTGAGCGACTACAATCCACAAACTGGCTATACTGTGGCTTATCCTTCACCAGAGGAATTTCACGGATTAGGCTCTGCCGTTCCTGCTATGAGTCTTCCTAACGAGACCCCTTGGAGAACTATCACTATCGGCTCTGACCTCAAGCCTATCGTTGAGACAACCGTTAGCTACGACGTGGTAAAGCCTCTATATGAGCCAAAGATTGACTATAAGCCTGGACGCTACACTTGGAGTTGGCTCGTTTGGCAGGATAATTCCATCAACTATGACGATCAGGTAAAGTTTATTGATACTGCATCCGAAATGGGTTATGAGTATTGCCTTGTTGATAACTACTGGGACACAAATATCGGTCGTGAGCGCATCGCAGAACTCAGCAAGTATGCACAGAGCAAGAACGTGAAACTGCTTCTCTGGTATAATAGTAATGGTTATGCCAATGATGCCCCACAAGGCCCACGCGACTGCATGAAGACAAGCGTTCAGCGCGAGAAGGAAATGTCTTGGCTTGAGAGCATCGGCGTTAAGGGTATCAAAGTTGATTTCTTCGCAGGCGACAAGCAAGAGACCATGCAGCAATACGAGGATCTTCTTTCAGATGCCAACCGTCACGGTCTTCAGGTGGTATTCCACGGCTGTACCCTCCCTCGTGGCTGGGAACGTATGTACCCTAACTTCGTGGCTTCTGAGGCCGTTCTTGCTTCTGAAAACGTGTTCTTCTCAGAGCATCACGCAAAGCAGGAGGGCTTCGAGCTTACGCTTCATCCTTTCTGTAGAAATGCCGTTGCATCAATGGACTGGGGCGGTACTATCATGAATCGCTATATAAGTAAGGATAATAAGAGCCGTCATCAGCGCTACACTACCGACGTGTTCGAGATTGCTTCTGCCATTATCAACCAGACAAGCGTACAATGTATTGCCATTCAGCCGAACAACCTCACCGAGCTTCCACAGTTCGAGCTTGACATTCTGAAGGCTATTCCAACCGCTTGGGACGAGACAAAATTCATTGAGGGCTACCCAACAAAGGAGGTAGTACTTGCCCGCAGAAGTGGCGACAAATGGTATGTTGCTGGTCTCAACGCCACTGACAAGCCAATCACCACGACCCTCTCTTTGCCTCAGTTTGGCGGTAAGGAAATCACAATCTACACCGACAACGTGAAGAAAAAGGGCGAGACCGTTGCTTCTTCTGTTATGAAAAAGATTAAGGCAGACAAGAACGGCAACTATAAGGTCACTATCCAGCCAATGGGCGGAGTGATATTAAGAGATTAAGAGAATAAGAGGTTAGAAGGTTTAGAGGTTAGAAGGTCAGCATCTTCTAACCTCTAACCTTATATATATAGACCTTAAAACATCTAACCTGAAAACCTTCAAACCTAAAAACCTTCAAACCTAAAAACCTCCTAAATTCCCCTTGATGCGACAGATTTTGAGGCCTTGAAACCTCTTTGTCGCAATATAGAGCCTGTGTCGCAACAACCCGAACCTAAAAACACGAAAATAATTGGTTTGTGCTCATAATCGTCGTACCTTTGCAACATCAAAAGTCAACAACGGGACTCAAGAACATCCTCAAGACAAGACATTTGATACCTCCCAATCTATTGGGACAAAGCAAAGCAAAACAACAAACATTATTTATAATCAACAATTAAAAAAATAACGATTATGACTACAAAGAAGAATTTGGTTAAGACGATGTTCATGAACATCCTTACCGCAGGTGTTTTCACAGTAGCTTTCACAGCATGTAGCGATGATATTATCGACAGCAATGCAAACGACAATGGCGCAAGCATCGTAGCTAATGACAATGAGAAGCTTTTAGAACCCCTCGGACTGGTCTATACTGATTTCATCAACGATAACGACGTAACAATCCAGAACTCCGATACCACAGAGATCTCTATCAGCAAGGCATACGCCGACAAGATGGGTATCTCAAACTTCGTAAATCACCCAATGGGTATCTGGGATAAGAAGGACAATGCAGCCTATCTGCGCCGCGCCACAGAGCAGCGTCTTGAAGGTGACCGATACATATTGAAGGTTAAGCGCTCTTCAATAGCCGAGGTGACCGGCGGACGCGACCTGATTCTCAACACTGGTCTCTACTACAATCCAGGAGCAGCTGCTACCCGTGCCGCAGCAACAGGAATGCCAGAGGACGTAGCCAAGTACATTGACGCGAACAACGTCATCCATCCTGCTGCCATCACAATCAACTCTCTTCCTGGTGAGGACGTAAGTACTCGCGGAGCCATCAACAACTACGGAACCTACACCGTAGAGGAAATCTTCAACGGACAGATTGGCGGTGACACACGCTGGGGATTATTTAGCTGGATCAAAGAGAAGGTAGAGACAATAGCAAGGGAAGTCAAGGATTTTACCACATACACCATCGACGCCGACAAGCAAACCTTCCCTATACTACACGAAAAAATGGAGCTTGAGAGAAAATGGAAGGTAGAATGTGGTCCTGGTGAAAATGACACCCTAAACATCAATGTTGATTGCCCTCTGGAGTTCTCACTCGATTACACTCTTGAACTGCACGCAAAGGGTGACATCACAACAGCCATGATTCCAAAACTGAGCAATATGGAGACATATTTCGATGGATATTTCGGAATGAATCCTAAAATGACACTCGGATTCTCTAACGCCCTCACACTTCCAAAGGACAAGCAGAAGATCAAGCTTTACAGCTTCACTGGCATCGGCGTAACCTTCTTTATCGGAATTGTTCCTGTTCACATTGACTTCGACCCTAACATCTATCTCAAGCTTACGGCTTCACTCGAAGGTAAGTCTTACGTAGGCTTCGACTATCAGTTTGGTGCCAAGTTCCGTACAGGTATCAAGTACAACAACGGCAACTGGGGAGGTATCTGCGAAGGTGGTATCGTAAAGAACGACTTCAATTTCATCAGACCAACAGCAGAGATCGAGGCTAAGGCAGGTATAGGATTGATGCTCGGAGTTGATGTCATCATTGACAAGATTGCAGGACCTTCAGCAAGCGTAGGACCTCAGTTGAACGCAAAGGCAAACCTTACAATCGCTCCTTGGTCAAAGGAAAAGGTTAACTTCAAAGCTAACGTGACCGCAGGATGCTCAGGCGAGGTTGGAGGTAAGATCAAGGTATTCGGCTATGAACTTGCCGACTGGAAGTGGCCTTTCGAGATTGGACCTCAGAAGACTATCTACCAGTATCCAGCAGCAGACAAATAGCCCTATCCTCTCTCTCAAAATGAAAAGTCGGAAGTATTTTAGCTTCCGGCTTTTCTCACATCTAAGTTAAGCGAACCCATTCATTTGTTTTCCAATCACCTAAATCTGTTAATGCGATGAAAAAGCTATTCATGATACTCATGCTTACGGCAGCACTCGCTGCATGTCACAGCTACGACGACCACGATCCAATGCAGATTGACCGTCCTGTTATCGACCGTACAGTCATTATCTACATGGCTGCTGAGAACGACCTCTCAGTACACGGTTGGAACAACCTCAACGACATCAGGGAGGGTTCAAAGAAGCTGAGCGCCAACCAGTGTCTGCTTGTATATGTAGATCGCAGTCACGAAACCGAGTTGCCATGGCTGGGACGCTTTCAGGGCGGACAGCTCACCGACTCTGTCAGCATAAGTGACATGGGTATCAGTCAGCACGACGAGTATGCCAGCGATTCACGAGTATTCGAGGATGTGCTTCGCTATGCCGTCAACCACTTTCACGCATCACAGGACTATGGCTTGGTGCTTTGGGGACACTCAACTGGCTGGTTACTCGAGGATAGCATACCACGTACAAGAGGCTATGGTTTCGACAATGGGCATAACGACAGGACTACTCCTACGGGCTACTATCTGAACATCCCGACGATGAACCAAATCCTGAAAAGGATTCCAGCGCATTGGAGCTACATTTTCGCTGATTGCTGTCTCTTCGCCTGTCTTGAAAGCGCATACGAAATGCGTAACACGGTAGATTATATCGTAGGTTCAGTAGCAGAGATACCGGGTCAGGGTGCTCCTTATTCAAAGATCATTCCTGATATGTTCCTACCAGCTGAGATGGCATGCAAGACCATTGCCGACAAATACTACGCCAATTGCAGCGAGGCTCAGCCATTCGCCGTCATCAAGAACTGTGAGATGGATCAGCTCGCCTCTGCCACACGTACAGCCTTACAGGTAATCTCTGACAATATTGACGATGCCTACCCTGACATGAACGGCATTATCCACTATCTATATACCGATTTCCATATAATGTGGGGCTACCGTCCGGAATACAGCATGTTCTATGATGCAGGCGACTTTATCAAGCACCATACATCACAGGAAGTCTATGCAAGTTGGCGACAGGCGTATGACCGTGCCGTTATCCATAAGCTGATGGCAACACGTTGGCGCACGGCGATTCCCTGGGGCGGTTTCTATGACAACTTCAAGATAACGGAGGAGAGTTACCACGGCGTGTCTATGTTCGTGCCGCAAGATCCTCGAAGAGGACGTTATGCCAAGCTCAACGAGGACATAAAGAGACTGACATGGTGGAATGCGGTTTACGAAGGGAGTAAATGGGATGAATGACGTGAGCTCGGTGAAACTCCAATTCCCAATAAGACAATTTAACTTTCGCAAGTTCGTAACTTGCACTCCTTGCAAGTGGAGCTTGCGAAACCTGAGTAAGACAATATAGTTTTAAAACCCAAAAGCAGAATGCAGAAAAAGCAAAAATATATTTGGTTATTTGCACGCTTATTTGTATCTTTGCACTCAGAATTATCAACTATGAAGAAAACCTTGTCTGCACGACTAACCTACCGCATCATGGCGGTTGTTCTGGTGATGATGTCAATCATTGCCAGCGTCGTGTATTTCACGGTAAGGCAGTATATGCTCGACGAGGTAAAGGAACGCTATCTTAGCATCCTGCTCAAGAACCGTCAGGATTTAAGACGCAGGCTCTCTGACGTTCATGTGGCTGTGGAAAACAACGTGCATGACATTGAGCGCGACATTGACAATCCCGACATGATGTTCGACCACATGGAGCGTATGACAAGGCTCAACAAAACCATAGCCTGTAGTTCCATATTGTTCGAGCATGGCTATTATCCAAGCAAAGGAAAGCTCTTCATTCCCTGTGCCAGGAAAGACTCTGACGGCAATGTGAAGGTGACGAGGATTGACAGCACGTATCACAGTTTTTTCTATGGCAAGTGGTTTCAGGAACGGACGAAACAGAACAACAGCAGCTGGTCAAAGCCCTACTACGAGAGCAAGCTGTTCGCTGGCGATCAGTGTCCGCGCCTGCTCACCACATACTGTGCTCCCATCCACAACCATGAGGGGCGTCCTGTTGCCTTGCTCGCCGCCGACCTGTCGCTGGAGTGGCTGAGAGAGAAAATCATGGAAGACATTACGAAGATAAACAACAAATATGAGAAAGACAAGCAACACCAATCATATTTTTTCATAATCGACAAGAAGGGCACATACATCATACACCCTGACAGAAAACGCATACTGACCACCATAGACGAGGACTTAGGCAAAATGTTGCGGGCAAACCGAGGTACCTGCACTACCGAAGTTGACGGCGTGAAGTCCTTGCTATACTATCGCTCGGTAAAGCACGTTGACTGGGTTATGGTGATCGTAGCTCCAGAGGATGTCGTGATGTCAAACGGCCGTATGCTTAACATCATCATCCTCGCAACGATGATAATCGGCATAATAGTTATCTACCTGCTCTGCCGTCACCAGATCAAGGGGATAGCCGACCCATTTGTAGCACAGAAGGCTGCCCTTGAACGTGAGCTGACCATTGCCCACAATATCCAGATGGCATTGTTGCCAAAGCCATTCCCAGAGCATACGGGAATAGACCTCTACGCCTCTCAGGCACCTGCCCGAGAGGTTGGTGGCGATCTCTACGACTACTTTCAGAATGCGGGGCGCCTTGTGTTCTGCATAGGCGATGTCAGCGGAAAGAGCGTACCAGCCGCCCTGCTCATGGCTGTCATGAAGTCAATGTTCCGTAGCGAGGCATACCGTGCAAAGAATGCCGCCGAGATAGTTGAGACCATGAACCGCACCCTCTGCGAGGAATACACAGGCGGCGATTTCATCACCATGTTCGTAGGTATCCTCGACCTTGCCACAGGTAGCCTTGACTACTGCAATGCGGGTCATGAAGCACCAATCCTTGCCGGACAGCCACTACCAATTATACCTAATCTGCCCATCGGGGCATTGTCCGACTGGACATACAAAGGCCAACAGGCACAACTCATGCCAGGCAATATGCTGTTCCTTTTTACCGATGGTCTCAACGAGGCTATGAATGACAAAGGAAAGCAATTTGGCAGAAAACACGTTATGGAACTTTCAAGCAAGCACTCTACAGAGTCAGCATATCAACTCATAGAACTCATGCAAGATGAGGTTAAATGCCATGTAGGCAATGCCACGCAAAGCGATGACATAACGCTTCTGGCAATAAAATGGCTGGGAAACAGCATGACGATGAAGGCATCTATGGATGACATCTCACGTCTGGAACCATTCATTACAAAAATCGTCAAGCAAAGCGGAATGAACAACGCGGAGGAAATGCGTCTGCGTCTTGCAGTAGAAGAGGCTGTGGCTAATATCATCAATCATGGACACGCCACCACCATCACCCTACAGGCTGCACAGGAAGACACCCGACTGGTGCTTACCCTCGATGATGACGGAGTTCCCTTCGACCCAACTATCGCCTCAAAGACAGACCTGTCAATTCCGGCAGATCAGCGTCCTCCGGGGGGCTTGGGCATCATTCTTCTGCACGAAATGACTGAAGGGCTTAGCTATCAGCGTATTAACGGACACAACATTTTGAAAATCATAAAGAAAAAAAACTAATAATATGAACATCACTATTAACAAATCAGAGGGAAAACTCATCGTTGCCCTTTGCGGCGACCTCGACAATGCTGCCAGCACTCAGGCTGAACGCGGACTGGCATCTGCATTTGACTGTACGGATTGCGACATCATCATTGACTGTACGGAACTGAACTACATTTCAAGTAGTGGTCTCCGCATCTTGCTCAACATCTTCAAGCATACACGCAGCAACGGAAAAAAGGCTATACTGAAAGGCTTGAAAGAGGATGTAAAAGAGGTTTTCAAACTATGTGGATTCCTACAGCTTTTCGTGGTTGAGGATTAATGTTTCCAATAAATAAATGTACAGAATTATTTTTATAATCAAGAATTAGAGAATATTGAATTAATGCGAAAGAGAGAATTTTTGCTACTTACGTAGCATTTGGAATAGGCATGATTGCAGGAGCGTAAGCGACATTTCTCAAATTCTCATAAATTCAAAAGAAAAAAAAATCTCTAATTCTCTAATTCTTGATTATAAAATTAAATTTGACTACTCACTTATGACTAAGGAGGAAATCAAACAGCTACAAGATGAGAATGCCTTTCTGAAAGGAGAGGTGGAGCGACTGAAGGACGAGTTAGTGCGTATGGTAAGCCGCAATCTCGACCTGTCTGAACGACTTGAATATGATGTTGAGCTGCGTAGGCGTACCGAGGTGGCTCGCGAAATAATGGAGGGCAACATAGAGCGCCAACGCAATGCCGACCTGCGTGATGACGGTCAGCTCATGGCACTTATCGAGATGCGTGTGGAGAAAGATCGTCTGCACCTGAAGCCCGACTTCGATTCCGTAGCCTTGGCTCAATTGCTGGGGGTTAGCCAGACAAGGTTAGCCCAGCTTTTCCGTCATCAGACCATACATCGCACTCCTGACGCATACATCGACAACCTGCGTACTCTTGCCGCCCTACGCCTGTTAAGGGAGCAACCTAACTACACCATTGCCGTAGTGGCGGAAGAGGCTGGTTTCTCTAATGTCCGTACCCTGCAAAGACGCATACAGGAGGCTATCGGCATGAGTCCTATTGACTATCGTCTGATGCTCACCCGCGATTTGTAGCAATAGCTATTAACGTAAATTCGACGAATTCAAGACTGCGAGGGCTGAAGGCCCGACACCTAAAAGGGCAGTCCGAAAGGGCTGTTATTCGGTAGATGCGTGATTAAAGGAGCGCTGTAGGTGCGACACCTGAAGACTTTAGATGTCGGTCCTTCAGACCTCATACCCTAATAATGCCTATATATCCAGGGCTTAGCCCTTCGCTATTAGGTGTCGCTCTTTCAGAGCTTCTTCAACCATGTGTTTTCCGACAACACACGAATCTATAAAATTCATCAAACTCACATTAAAAATAAATTTTCTGGAATAAATTTTCTGGTCATCGTCGTTAATTTTTGTTCCGAAACCCAGCAACGGAGTTGCGTTTATTAGACCATTTATTTCGTCAAACGCATTTTATTTTATGCAATATTTCATTTCTGAAGACAGAAGTTTCGAATTTGTTGTAACTGAGGATATTACAAAGGATTTCGGTTTGCATAACCATACCGAGCATTATGTAATTTCATTCATCACAAAGGGCGAGGCAATGCTCTTATACAACAACGTAAGCGTAATTCTAAAGAAAGACGACACATTCATCGTGCGTCCGTATATGCCTCATTCAGTTAAGGTGGAAGCAGATTCGCAGATTCTGTCACTCTGCATAAACAAAGAATGGTTTTATTCTGACTCTGCCAGCGAAATTAGTCGAATAGTAAGTACAAAATTCGATGAAATCGCAGCAGAAAACGGTTTTGATAACAGAATTAAATCTGAGCTTACCGACGCCATCGGACTGATTGCGGAAAGTATAGACGACGAGCGTTACAAATTGTCAGAAGACATTCAGAGGGTTGCCGACAAGATAGCTCAGAAATCATCAGATATATACTTGCTCGACCAACTTTCGGAAGATGTTTACATAAGCAAATATCACTTAATCAGAAAGTTCAAGTCGAAAATCGGACTGACGCCTCATCAGTTAATGATTCAGGTAAGAGTGCGAAATGCGCAGAAGGAACTTGCCCTTGGCGGTCGGCTGATTGATGCCGCCTTAGACAACGGCTTCTACGATTCGAGCCATTTCGACAAGTGTTTCAGAAAGATTGTGGGCATCTCGCCGTCGGAATATCAGAGAAAAATCCGCGACATCTGAAAATCAGCAATTTTATACAAGCACAATATTTTCCATTTTCGTAATTTTGCAGCGTTAAATCATTAAACAGTAACACAAAATGGAAATATTTGAAAAGTTTGACAAAGGGCAACTCGCCTTGCCCGAAAGAGTAGTAGATTTCAACAGTCTGAAATGGAACGAGCACCCAACATTCGAGGGTGTGGCTCTGAAACACATTGTAACAGCAAAGGATAGCAGCGGTCTTTTCAGCTATCATCTGGTAAGAATCGCGCCAAACTGCAAAATTGGGTTGCACACTCATGAAACGCAACTCGAAACGCACGAGGTTGTAGCCGGTAGTGGAATCTGTCTTAACAACGGCAAATCTATAGACTACGCACCAGGCGTAATATCAATAATGCCTGCAAAAATAGAGCACGAAGTAATAGCTGGCAACGAAGGACTTTATCTCTTTGCCAAGTTCATGCCCGCCCTCTGCTGATATTCAGATACCGGGAGTAGAAACATATAGAGACTGCCTCATTTCAACAAAAATGGGGCAGTTTTATTTAATTTTTCACCAAAACAGATTTCTTGTATTTTTTACATAAAAAAAATAAGGGAAACGGATTTATCCGATTTATCTGATAGCTGGCGCAGTATTATTTAGCGATTAATTTCAGATAAATCAGATAAATCTGCTTCCCTTTTTCATTGGACTGACGTTATTGAGTTTATCAGTTTGTGAATTGGTACTCCTCTCGATGGCGTCACGTCTCGTTACCCCATCCCCTTCAAACTGCTTTCCAGATAAAATAAAGACAACATCGCGAAACGCGATGCTATCTCATCCGTCCTCCAATAACATCAAAGGGGTAGCCATTTTGTCTCCCACTCCCTTAGTTCTGTCATTATGCCAAATATCCATAGTGAACCACTCGGACAAAACGTCCGACTGGTTTAGGATTGAAGCTACCCTCGATGGGGTCGCGATTTGCTACCCCCTTGCTCTTTACTACGCAAAACCACCGCCCCGATTTAGGGCGTTGGTTTATGAGTCCGTGTTTCACGGAGTCATGCCATAAGGAATTTCACAACCTTTCTGTCAGCCTCAGCCCAGTCAAGAGCATCCAAATCACTTACCGACAGCCATTTAAAAGAGTTATGTTCCTTTAGATCGAAACAGGTGGAATCCACATCACACCAGAACACTTGCAACGAAATAGAGAAATCAGGATATACATTCTCAACCGTGCATATAGAATCGCCTACACGAATATCCATATCCATTTCCTCCATAATCTCGCGTTTTATAGCCTCCTGTGGCGTCTCACCATCCTCAATTTTCCCACCAGGAAACTCCCATTTATATGCAGTATAGTCAAACTTAGTCTTGCCACGCTGCATACACAGAATCTTACCATTATGGCGTATCGCTGCCGCCACTACATTATAGTGTTTCATATTCATTATATAATGCTTTTATCCAATAGCAGAAAATTTACCTGCATATCCATAAACAGAAGCAGGCATTTTGTTTTTTAATTTCCATAGAATTTCAATAGGCTTATTGCCTTTGTATTCAACAAGATTTACTTCTCCAAGATAGGTAAAACCAAGAGTTCGTGACTTATCATCTGGATGATCTGATTGTTTCCTTACAAACAACAACATTGTATTCACTTTGTTGATGTAGTTTCTGCCAGTAGGAGAATCTTGTCTAACAGTACTTTGTGTCTCCCAGTTAAAAAACTCTCTACTTTTGGCAAAATCGTTGTAATTGGTTGATGAACCTTCTTCTCTATCTTTTATGATATCAACGAACATTGCTTCTGTTTTAAGTTCCTTATTACGATCGACACCTTCTCTACATGGAGATTTCCGTTCAAGTGTAGAAGTTTCAATAGCAACAAATATTTCGTCCTTTGTATAGGTTCCATGCAGCATCAAAGGATTACGTAAGCCAATAGAAGAATTATCAGGAAGTTCCATTACGTCACATCTATCCATCAGTAACGGAATGACTTCGGAGAGTTCTTTGATGAATACTTTATCCTTACTAAGTTCATCAAACATGTCTTGCAAACTCTCATATTTACCTGCATCTTGGAAAATATCATAATAGAACATCAACATTTTTTTCCTTTCAATGAAAGGACATTGATTTACATTAATCTTAAAGTTCTTATCAACCAGAGATTTAATAAATGAGAAATATGAAAACGAATCTACAGAGAGCCATTTTTTGAAGATTGCACGGTTTAGTTCTGATGTAAAATTAGACATTTCATCAGTTACACCTGCTATCCTACATAGCTCATTCCATGTATTATATTTATATATCCGCTCAATAGAAACATTATTTAGTCTTATAAAGTTTGCCAATGTCAAAGGTACATCATAATTTTGTTCGAAGTTGGTTATTGCGTTGAGTATCTTGTTTTTATTGAAACGGTTGAGGAAATTCCTGATATTGTTTAGAATCTCCTCACGAGCTTTTTCTTCAAGTGTTATCGTACATCCAAAAGGCATGTGAGGAAAACCATGTTCGATTTCTTCCTTTACACTCATTGACGTCTTACCCATCATAGCGCGGAATCTATCTACATAATTAAACTCAGCCCTTGAATGCCCCACGAAATCAAGTACGGTAAGATATTCCTTGTTCTTTGCCTTACGAAGTCCACGACCTAATTGTTGCAAGAATATGGTAACACTCTCAGTTGGACGCAAAAATAGAACTGTGTCAATTGTCGGAATATCAACACCTTCATTAAACATATCAACAACAAAGAGATAGTTGATCTTTCTGTCCCTTAGACGATTAAGCAACGTAATTCGCTCATTGCCATTCTCGCTTGTTAATGATGCCGACTTCAACCCTGCAAGAGTGAATTTTGCATTCATATAATTGGCATGTTCTTGATCTACACAGAAACAAAGAGCCTTTACTTCATGTGGGTTTGCTAAATACTTTTCCAAAGAGTGGAAAATTGTATTTGTTCTTCTGTCATTATGTGTGTAAACCTTAGACAATTCTGAAGCCACAAATCTTCCGCGTTCCCATTTTACTTGCGAAAGATCCGTGGAATCTGTTATACCAAAATAATGGAATGGAGAAAGCAATCCATTGTTAAGTGCAGTTGCCAATCTGATTTCTGCTGATATTCGCCCGTCAAAAAACTGCGTAATATCCTGCCCATCCATACGTTCGGGTGTAGCTGTAAGTCCAAGAAGAATCTTTGGCTTGAAATGGTTTATAATCCTCTTATAGCTATCAGCTACCATGTGGTGTGCCTCGTCAAAGATAATATAGTCATAATAATCTTCACTAAGCGCTAACGAATCTAACCTATTATTAAGAGTGTCTTTTGAAGCGAACAGACATTTGTATGAAGAAGGTTCATGTCCTCCATACCACATGTCGCCAAAATTATTGTCTTCAAGCACCAGTTGGAAAGTCTGATGTGCCTGACGTATAATTTCCTCTCTGTGAACCACAAAAAGGAACGTAGCATTAGGTTTAACATCACGGTATCTCTTGAAATCAAATGCGGCAATAACCGTCTTACCTGTACCAGTAGCAGCTACAATAAGATTTTTGAACCTCTTATGTATGTTTCTCTCAACATCGAGTCTTTCTAAAATTTCATTTTGATAGTCTTTTGCCCTTATTAAATCCAATACGGAATAATCAATACTCTTGGGCAAATCTTCTTTGGAAAGTGCTTCTTTTAGGCGTTGATCATCTATTCCGTCTCTGAAAAGTTCAAAGAAATCATCATTCCAATATGTTTCAAATGAGTTTCTGACGGTAGAAATTATATCTGGCAACTCAGATTGAGTCACCTTGATGTTCCATTCCAAGCCATCGGTCAATGCTGCGTTTGAAATATTAGAAGAACCAATATATGCAGTATGGAAACCTGTCTTTCTGATAAACAGATATGACTTTGCATGCAGTCTGTTACGCTCTGTATTATATGATATTCGAATCTCAGTATTAGGCAGTTGTGCAAGCCTCTTAACAGCTTTGAACTCGGTGGCTTGCATATAAGTCGTTGTAATAATTCTCAATCTATTGCCTTTTGCTGTATATTCTCGCAGTTCGCTTTCTATCTCTGCAAGGCCAGAAAGTCTAATAAATGAAACGAGGAAACATATATCATCAGCTGATAATATCTCCTTTCTAAGTTCACTACTCATGTTGATTCCGTCATTATGACCGGTAAACAAATGACTTCTGGATAGGGTTGTGGTAGGCGTTATTTTTCGGATATACTCGGCAATATCTTTGTAATCACATTTCGTTTTGTCAATAACAGCAGTCAATATTGAAGTCTGCGCCTCAATCAGATTATCTTCATAATCATCAATATTGAATTCTTGCCCTATCTTCTTGATTATTTCATTTACAAGATTTGTGCAGATTTCAATGTTTTCATTATTCTTCTCAAATGAACTAAAGAGTTCAGAAACAATTTGAAATAAATAACGTGAAAGATAATTTGCGGCATCCTTCGGCTTTATTACAGACTCTCCAATATAGAAACGTTGACTGTCTAAGCCGTCCAGTTTAGCTCTGAACAACTGATTTATTATTCTTTCGTATATGCCTAATTCCATAGTATTTTATTCCTATCTTTTTTGTACAGTCCTTGATTCGTCTTACGTATCAAGGTTACTTGTCTAAAATATCACATTTTTATTGTTTAGGCAGATATGTGAATCTGCAAACTCCATTTGCAAAATTACAAAATTATATCATTAAATGACAAGGACTTTTGGAGTTTAACATAAATTTAACGTGAGTCCGATGAAAATAAGCGCCGAAGGTGCGACACCTAATAGCGAAGGGCGTAAGCCCTGGATTAATAGACATTATTTAGAGTGTGAGGTCTGTAGGACCGACACCTATTATATTATATTTATTAGACGTCGCACCTACGGCGCTCACTAAAAAAATCTCACCATAGGTAGCACTAACGTACTACCCTGTTAGGTATCGCTCTTTCAGAGCTTTTTCAACCACAAGGCTTTCAACAACATACAAGTTGATGAAATTCGTCGAGATTTGTCGCAGCCCCACAGAACGTATGGAGGTAACTCACGTTATTTAACTGATATTACGATAAAATTTCTTCCATTGTAGTATATGTAAATGTTCTCCAAATCTTTAGTTCAATAGGCTTGTATTCTTCAAATAGCTGCTTTACAAACTCCATTTCGAAGACCAGACGGAAATCATTCTTATCTTCTCCTTCCTGACCTTCTTTACGATTGCCTACACGTGCAATTTTGATAAGATATAGGTCACGAATACCTTTTCCCTTCAAGTATGGCATGAAGTAGAATAACTCTATTCTCTCAAGTCAAAAAAACTGTCTGGAAGACAGTACTATGAGTAACCCCGTACATACGAGTGCAACGATGATGTGCGGGGATTTAGCCAATAAACCTTCTACTGCCTGGAAGGCAGTACATAGTGAAAAAGTCATGTGTAAAAGTCAATCAGGTACAGCCTTCCAGGCTGTTAGGAATAACTATTATTTTCTATCCGAGGGCATCCTCTCCTTCGTCGAGTATGCGCCTCGGTTACTCATGGTGTTGCCTTCCAGACAATTTCTAACATGCTGAGCTTAAATATAAACTTCATAACTTTCGGGAATGTCAATCACTTTAATCTTGGCATCCTTACTTTTTATCTCAACATCGAAATCAATGTCTCTTATGTCTTCTATTTCGGATTCAGATTCAACCGTAATAGCTATTGTAACATTAAAAGTCTTTTTCATTATGTTGTTAATTATCGGATATGATAGTAGAACGAAAACACTCCTTCCTACTATTTATGATAGTTTGTTTTTGATCTTCTGTCATATTGTTTTCTGTTTATTTGCAAAGATACGAATTATTCTTTAGATATTGGAGGTATGGAAATGTTTTTTTACATATTTTTAAGACGGTGAACGAATCGTTTTCTGTCGGTATTAGATTCCCCCTCTCACTATCTTCCCTAACAGCTATATATTACGCTCAAACGGACAAGAAGAGAGGCGGTGTGGGTTCATGAAGTCACGACATAATCGAAACACCTCACTCCACCTTCAACCCTTCCAATAACTCCTCATTGAAATACTTAATCCATGCCTCGTAAGTGTCTTGTGAGGATTGTATTGTGCAAACGAGGAAACCGGGGGGTGTTGCCCTATGCTAAGTGCTTTTGTCCCTTCAGGACGTTATCGCATATTTACGGATAATCATTTATACTTTTATTGTTTAGGCAGATATGTGAATCTGCAAACTCTATTTGCAAAATTACAAGATTATATCATAAAATGGTAAGAACTTCAGAAATTTAACATAAATTCACAGTCAACCGAGGGCTCCGTGTTTCACGGACTCCTCAAAATCGTTGTGTGTGAATCGCGAAACAATCGGAATAGTACTGTATTTTGAGTGAACGACATAAACATTCCGTCACGTTTTCTTGCAAATATGGAAAGAAAGTTGTATTTTTGCAAGCAGAAGAAACGATGTAATTATTAATCAGATTATCTATGAGTGAATTTGAGATTCCTTTCATCAATTTGGTTATCAGGACATTCGCCACGCGATTTAAGATGACTCGACAGGCTGCATACGCATACCTGAAGAAATATCATGGGCTCTCTTTTCTCATTGAGTTCTATGATGTGGAGCACCTGCAAGATGTGGAGGAAACAGTTGATGATCTGATAGTTAAATGCCAGCAACAGGGAGGTACTTTATCATGTTAGTGTATCATGGCTCTAATTGCGATATTGACGAAATCAACTTGACGAAAGGTAGTCGTTTTAAGGATTTCGGACAGGGTTTCTATGTTACTCCTGACATAGAGACTGCTAATCGCATGGCAATAAAGAAAGCAAGTCTGTTTGGTGGTGCTCCTACTGTTATTTCATACGAATTTGACGATACGATACTTGCTTCAAATGAGCTGAACACGTTGGTTTTCCCTGAGAAAGCCACAGAAGAATGGATACGTTTTATTGACAGAAATCGTAATCGCAGCAATACGTATCAGCCACATAGCTATGATATTGTCAAAGGACCGATAGCAGATGATGGGGTAGCCCTGCAACTGAGTAAGCTGAGAGTACACGCAGAATCAGCCGAGGCAATAGCTGCTGACTTACAAGATAAATATCTCGACCAACAAATATATTTTGGAACATCGCGTTCACTTAATTTCTTAAAGAAAATATCCGTATGCAAACTAAAATGACACCTACACGACATCAAATAGCCGAGTTGTTGATAGATGATATAATCAGCGAAATGGCAAAGTTTCTTATGGAGGATTATGGATATTCTCTTGAGAAAGCCTTGAATGAAGTATATACTTCGAAGACTCTTGAACTCCTCCAAAATGAGGAGACGGAACTTTATATTCAAAGTCCTTCGTACAATTATGATATGCTAATCAAGGAAAAGGGCTTATATCCAATTTTCGATTATACAGGCTCAAACGGCATTGTTGCGGAGCCTGAAACAACATGAGTTCGGTGAATTAGTCCCCCCCAGTCACCCTTTTCGGTAACAGATATATGTTACTACTTTTATAATCAAACATACAGAGCACATTCCCATTTTGGGAATCTGTCTTCTGTTCTCTTCTCACTCCACCTTCAACCCTTCCAATAACTCCTCGTTGAAATACTTAATCCATGCCTCATAAGTGTCTTGTGAGGATTGTATTGTGCCAACGAGGAAACCGGGGGTCGTTGCAAATTCAGAAAGACCACGATAGTAGTACATTTTATGCTCATAGTCTATCACAAATGGCATGATGCTATTACGCAGACATTCACGGAATAGTATCAGTCGCCCGACTCGTCCATTGCCATCTTGGAATGGGTGGATGCTCTCAAAACGCCAATGATACTCGGCAAGCGTGTGGACTGTCACCTCTTTCTGTGATTCATACCACGCACCAAGCTTCTCTATCTCCCTTGCCACTTCGGAAGGCTTACAGGTCTCATGTCCGCCCACCTCATTGGAAAGTTTTTTCCAGTCGCCTACGTTGAAATACTCTTTCTGTGCGTCAGCAGTACCAGTCTTCAGGATTCGGTGAAACTCCTTGATGATATTTTCTGATAGAGGTTCGTTGATGGTTCGCAGAAGATAGTCGAATGCCACGAAGTGATTGTTTGTCTCAATTATATCATCCACAGGCACAGCTTCCTGATCCTTGAAACCTATGGTTCGGGTCTCAAAGATATAGCGAGTTTGCTCCTCTGTTAGCTTGCTGCCCTCGATGCGATTAGAATTATAGGCTAACTGCACCTGAGTCTTGTGATAAAGACCACCCTTGCGTTTCGCCCGACATTCATCTACGAGAAATTGAGTGAGTTTGTTCATACCAATGCACTTCTTTTTACTGACGGATTTCACTTGCAAATATACAAATTTTCTCCGTAAAAAGCAAGAAATTATGCTGATTTCTGCCAATTTCCCTCATTTTTCTTCCTTGTATTTTTTGAAATAGACAGCGAACGAATCGTTCAGCATTTGACTTTTGGGAGTTTCTCTCCCAGTCACCCTTTTCAGTAACAGATATATGTTACTGCGATTTGATACCATCGACCAAAGGGCATTCCCTTGTTTTGTAGTAGGCAGAAACAATATCTCATTGATATACTGATGTTTAGACACACTCTTTATATATCGAGTATTGAGAAGTAACAAGGCTGGTAACATATATCAGTTACCGAAAAGGGACCCCCTACCAGTGTCCCCAAATATCTCTAAAAAATTCTAAATATAATAATATAATATATAATTATATTTATTGGTGTCCGGTAAAACTTAAATCTCCAAACAAAAAATTGGGCTGATTCCTTTGTGGAGTCAGCCCTTTGATTTAACTTTGCAGTTACGACACAAAAAGTATAAATCATGGGCAAAGTTACTAAT